>ENA-ORVG01003080-ORVG01003080.1-human-gut-metagenome-genome-assembly--contig:-NODE-3080-length-14036-cov-7.887705_pt1 | contig 14036 bp, 19 predicted proteins | sample MGYA00242091_ERZ509233 | MGnify/ENA primary metagenome ERZ509233 (study PRJEB26280, sample SAMEA2338840) | human gut metagenome | biome: human gut; feature: human-associated habitat; material: faeces... | reverse complement strand
TTCTTGTGTCCGTGTACGAGAAACACATACAGGGTAATGTTTTCGAACATGTGTTCTTGTGTCCGTGTACGAGAAACACATACAGGGTAATGTTTTCGAACATGTGTTCTTGTGTCCGTGTACGAGAAACACATACAGGGTAATGTTTTCGAACATGTGTTTCATGAACGAAATGGACTTTGAATAAATCTAAATAATGATATATAATAACATTATTAAATGAAAGAGAGGTAATTAGATGGAAGTGGGAATGTTTACAATGAGTGAAATTGAAGAATTGTTTGTACTAATGGATGAGTATGAAATTAATGGAAGTACATACCTGTTATATGTACGTTGGATTCATGGTTCTACTGATTGTAGAAAGTTGTTAGTGAATATCACAGATAAATGGTATATATATCCGCAGGGACGCCAATTATATACATTAGCATTTATCAACACATTTAAACATTTCAAATTACGGGAGGAATGATATGTCAGATTATGAGGAAAGTTATAAGAATTATCTTGCATGGCTCACACCTCGTGAGCTGTTGCAAGAATACAAGATCATGCGTTTCCCGTGGCGTTATCGGGAACGAAAATGGATCAAAGAAGAAATAGAAAGTAGGTGTGTGTACTAATGTTGGATGCAATTTTGTGGTTTGGTTTTGGAGCTATATTAATTTTCCCTTATGGAGTTTGGTGTGGGGCAAAATGGTCAGGAGGATATAAGAAATGAAAAATTATTGCGATATATGTTTTACATGTAATGATACTGAATTTTGTCATTCATGTAGCCAGTCAGAGATTTGTTTCGAATTTAAAAAGTGTTTTGATCATAAGCCTTATATAATGTGGGGTGCAATGGCAAGTTTTGACGACATCCTGAGATGTGTAGAGAAATGGAGGTTATACAATGAGCAGACCATTGAACAGTAAAAAATCATGGTATAAAGTGTATATAAAAGAATTAAATACACCGAACATCCTTAAAAGTCAGTGTAAAAACAAATGTGATTACCTGCTAGTACAAGCATACACAGGTGCAGTCGCAATGGCAATGGTTCAGGACTATGTTGTGGAGTTTGAAGAAAATTTTCGTCCTGTATACTACAATAAATTAGAGGGAGGTGTTCCGATTGACAACAAAAAAGTCTTATTTGAAGAAGAGTAAACCGCAGGGATTGCTCAGGTCAAAAGACGATTATACACCGCTTGCGTTGGAACTAACGTGGGATATGAAAGACGTTAGAAAAGAGTATTCACGGTTAAGATCAATCTGGCGTAAACGTTATGAAAGATTACTGAAATCTGACTATAAAGATATCAACCTTGTAACGGATCGACCGATCCAACGTTACAAACAGTTGAAAGATATAACAAGTGATAGAGAAATCTATCACCTGTTATCTGAACTAGCAACTATTATAGCATCAGATCGAACTACAGTAACAGGATTGAAAAAACAGGAAAAAGAACAAATGAAACACATCAATGATGTGTATGGAACAGAGTTAAAAACGCATGAGGATTTACTAAATTTTGGGTGTTTTATGGAACAACTCAGAGATTTTGCATCAGATAGAATATATGATTCTGATTTTGCTGTTGATTTATATTCTGATGGCGAAAAGCTGAGTACAGGCAAAATGTTAGAGCTATATAAGGAATTTCTGAAAACGGGATCCCGAAACATTTCAAAATTGAAATCTGGAATAGCAAAGAAAGAAAAAGTAAAACGTCAGAAAAGGAAAGCAGGTAAACGTAAACGTAGGAGGTAACACATGGAAAATCTGTATACTGTCGACACATATAATTATACTAGAATACAGAATTTACCATGTTTACATGATACCAGATCTAACAGAGGAAGTAAAAAAGCAAAGGGTTATAAAAATTGCCTGTGTGCTTTCGATATCGAAACAACTAGATTGGAAGATATCGAGCAGTCAATAATGTATATCTGGCAGTTTTCAATTCTTTTTCTTGATGATTTACATATTGATACGATAATTGGAAGAACGTGGACAGAATTTGAGTTATTTCTTGATAATCTTATGAATGACGATAACTACGCGTATTACATGATTTTTGTACACAATCTTTCATATGAATTTCAGTTTTTGCGTGGTATATATACATTTTCACCGGATGAAGTTTTTGCCATAAAATCACGAAAAATATTGAAATGTGAAATGTTAGAGCGTTTTGAATTTAGGTGTTCATATCTGCAAACTAATATGTCACTAAATACGTTTACCTCAAAAATGAAAGTAAAACACCAAAAATTATCAGGTGAAAAATTTGATTACAGTAAAAAACGTTTTCCATGGACAGAACTAACCGATTATGAAATAAAGTACAGTACATATGATACAATCGGACTAGTTGAAGCAATGTATAAACGTATGATACTGTTAAATGACAATTTATATACACTCCCCTTAACGTCAACCGGTTATGTACGTCGTGAAACGAAAAAAGCCATGTATGGTTGGTCACGAAAACACAAGGATATTTTTCCGACTATAGATGTTTTCGATCTGCTAGAAGAGGCGTTTCGGGGTGGAGACACTCACGCTAATCGTTATTACTCAGGAACAGTGATACATGCAGACGGTAAAAAGATTCTGGGAATCGGTTCTTATGATAGATCATCATCTTATCCCGACGTTGTGTTGAATTGTGTTTTCCCTATGACACGTTTTGTTTATATCGGATCAATAACTGAGAATGACATAGAGAAGAAACTGGATAGAGGAAAAGCGCTATTATTCCGGTGTAAAATTATAGGCATTGAACAGATCGACAAGTATTACGGAGCGCCCTATATTTCATATTCAAAATGTAGAAATGTTTCCAGTGAAATATTGGATAACGGACGTGTTTTAAGCGCCGACTATATTGAAACAACGCTCACTGATATTGATTATGAGATAATGAAACGTGAGTACAAATGGAAAAATTTAGAAATAACAGAGTGTTACGAAAGCAAATACGGATCACTGCCAGAACCGTTGAAAGACATTTTCCGTAAATATTATACAGACAAAACAGAATTAAAAGGCATAGTGGAACAGGAGATTTTTTACAATCTGCAAAAGGCATTGCTTAACGCGGGTTACGGAATGATGGTACAGTCACCAGTAAAGCAATCATTAATATTTACAGAATCATCGGAAGATATATATACAGTTGATGAAAATGTTTCACGTGAAACATTACTTGCAAAATATAATAGAACTGCCTTTCTTCCTTATCAATGGGGTGTATGGGTAACAGCATGGGCACGCCTACGATTGAAAGAGGGTATAAACATAGTTGGAGATCGTTACGTTTACAGTGATACGGATTCAGTAAAATATATAAAAGTAAGAGGTGATAATATTGACAAGTTATTTGATAGATACAATTCTGAGAGAAAAGAGCAAAGTATCTCCAATTCCGCATACGCTACAGACTGTTATGGCGTTAAACATTATATGGGGGTGTATGAATTCGAGGATACGTATTCTGAATTCTCCACCATTGGTGCAAAAAAATATGTCTATAGAACTAAAGATGGAAAACTACACGCAACAATCGCAGGAGTTAATAAAAAGCTTGCACCAAATGAGTTGGAAGAACATAGAGGAATTGAAGCTTTCAAAATTGGATTTACCTTTTTACGATCAGGAGGAACTGAAAGCGTGTACAATGACGTTCCTTATGGGGATTTCACCGTGGAAAATCATGTTTTAAAAATTACACAAAACGTAGTTATCAGACCGTCAACTTACACTATTGGAATAACAGATGAGTACCGAAGGATTTTGGCAGACGCAAGAACTTTAAAAGAATTTAAAGAAACATTTGACAAGAATTAATATTAGTGCTATAATAATTTATGTAACAGAGATAATACAGGGAGGTGAGAACATGAAAATCACAAGAGAGTTAACAGTTAACAAAATTAATGTTATCTGCTACGATCCAGAAAACAAATGTGAGATTACAAAAGAATTAGTCTTAATTGGAAATCTCACAGACGATCAGATCAGCAAAGAGATCAAAAAAAGAAATTTGGGAATAGTTATCGATTGGGAGCGAAACGAGGAAGAAACTAAAATCTATGGCATGGACGCTGAAACGTTTTTAATGCACGCAACTTTCACAAAATCACCAAAAGAAAAGGAGAACTAAATCATGGCAAAGAAACAGTATACTATTATTAAATCATCCGGAAATCTTGATACGTATTCAGAATACGATTTGATTGAATCGCCTGCAATCGTATCTCTTAAAAATGTTGAAAATAAAGGACTTATTTGTGTGGGGGCATGGGTGAAATATCTCACAATTGACGGAGAGGGAAACAAGATCACCTGCATTTCAGTGCAGGATGCAAATACCGGAGAGGTATTTTCCGGTCAGTCAGCAACTTTCCGTGAAACATTTGAAGATGTAACAGACCGTGTATCTGACATGGACGAAGTACCGGAAATGTTCTTCATCGAAGTCCTTCACAGAACATCAAAATCAGGTCGCGACTATCTCATTTGCGCACTTGTTTCCCCGGATCGTGCGCTTGCCCGTATGGGATATTCTGAAAAGAATGTTCCTATGCCAGAGCCACAGAAATAATATGTTATCATTATATGAAAATAGCGGGTATCTGTCGATACCTGCTATTTTAGGATATGGGCAAAAATTCAACTACGTATGGGGCGGACGAGGTACGGGGAAAACATACGGAGGCCTCGAATACTGTATTGAACATAAGAAAATTTTCGTGTATATGCGATCCTTGCAGGCGCAGATTGACACAATCAAAATTCCAGAGCTGTCGCCTTTTAAAAAACTTAACAAAGACAAGGGATGGTCAATCTATCCAAAAACGATTGGAAAAAATGTCGCAGGATTTTACAATACATACACAGATGATAACGGAAAACTGGTGTATACAGGCCCGATTCTAGGTTATGCAATCGCCCTAAATACGTTCGCGAACTTACGTGGTTTCGATGCTTCGGACGTAGAGATAGGAATATATGACGAGTTTATACCGGAGAAACGGGAACGTAAAGTTGAAAATGCGGGATATGCTTTCAAAAATGCATACGAAACAATGAACCGAAACAGAGAACTAGACGGAGAAAAACCTATTCAGTTTTTACTCTTTTCAAACTCTGAAAATCTATCCTGTAACATGTTCATCGAGAACAATCTCATGGAAAAAGTATCTGCAATGGATATCAAAAAACAATCAGTGTCAATCATGCAGGAAAGAGGGATCGGACTTTTTAACTTATTTGATTCACCCATATCAGAGCGCAAGAAAGAAACAGCACTATATAAAATGTCTGGAACGGATTCAAATTTCAATCGTATGGCACTCGGCAATGAGTTTTATTCTGCCGATTACACAGGAATAAAACCAACGAACATCAAAGAATTAATACCTTTGTGCCGGATGGATTCTATTACAATCTACGAGCGGAAAAACAAAAACACCATATACGTTACCCGTCATCACTCGGGTAACCCACCAACATACACACAGTCTGACAAGGATATCAAAGCTTTTCGCCGCGACTATGTGTATCTCTGGGATATGTACCTTTCTAACAAAATCACTTTTGAGGATATCACATCAAAATCACTTTTTGAAAATTATTTCAAGGACAAGTATTGACTTGTCCTTTTTTCTTTGCTATAATCTGTCATAGAAAGACAAGTGTTCGTGGCACACGTACAGCACGTTGGGAGCGTGGGATCATATAGATCCAATGTGCAAGAGCATGTACAGCTCAAGAATTTGTAACACTTAATCTTTCATTCACATATGCGGAGTGTCATAGCCCGCATATGTTTTGTTTCACGTGAAACATTGTTCTCACCTTTCTTCAAATGTTTCACTTGAAACATATATTATATGTTGTGCTGACTATAATAATTAAGGTTAATGGGGGTGAAATATGGACGTTAACTCGTTATCAACTCTTATCAGTAACATTGGTGTACCTTGTGCATGTCTTATTGCGACTTTCTACTTATGGCAGAAAGAAACGGATGCACACAAGGAAGAAATGAAAAACATGACAGACGCACTCAACAATAACACTAAGGCACTCACAAAACTCACAGACCATATCACAGGGAGTGAGAAAGAATGACGATTAACTACAACAAAAATATCAGAGGTGTGTATATCGTCGAAACGAACACAGAGCCTCTAATGATCAGGGCAGAGCCTAGTACAGACGGGACAGTTATCGCAGAAATGCCGAAAAAAACGAAATGCATCTGTCTAGGATGCTACTCCGGTGATTGGTATGCAGTCACATATGAACATGACGGTATCATTTCCACAGGCTTTTCTCACAAAAAATATCTCAGGAGGGATTATAAGATATGACATTAGACAACTTAATTACACTCATTTCAGCGGGATTCACAAAAGAAGAAATCCTCACAATGTCAGGCACAGCCGCCCAGCGTGCCCCACAGCCACAGCCACAGCCACAGCCACAGCCACAGCCACAGCCACAGCCACAGCCACAGTTCTCTCCACAGAACTATCAGCAGACACATGCACCAGTGCAGGGTGTACAGGGATATACACAGATGTTTCCACAGGCACAGGCACAGCCACAGTTATATCCACAGGCACAGACACAGCAGATTCAGCAGATCGGTGATCAGAATGATGTGCTGAGTGCGTTGAAAAATCTCACAAGTGCGGTACAGAGTAACAACGTTAATCTGATGCAGAACACAGTTCCCAAACAGGTTACAACAGAAGATGCTATAGCAAGCATTATCAATCCGCCAAACTATGATGGATTGACAGGGGGTGAAAAATAATGGCGAATACATTAAGTTTCGATCAGATCAGCACAGTGCTGAATGATATCGTTAAACAGGCCACAGGCGTTGAAACTATGAAAGCAACGGACACAAGTTCGTTCGTAGCACAGGCACAGACAGCGTTACTTGTCGGAAATGACAGGATCATGAACAGTATTTCTCAGGTATTAGACAGGACTATTTTTTCTGTAAGACCTTACAATGCAAAATTTAAGGGACTGAGAAGAACCACACAGCAGTGGGGAAATCATGTGCGTAAGTTGGGGATGCTTGATGATGATTGGGAAAACGATCAGCGTCAGCCCCTTGATGATGACACAGCGGTCGACATGTACAAGATCAAAAAAGGTAAAGTTTTACAGACTAATTTCTATGGAGGTCAGGTATTCCAGAGACACAGAACGTACTTTCGAGATCAGTTAGATCAGGCGTTTCGTAATCCTGACGAGTTCGGGCAGTTTATTTCCATGTATACTCAGAACATGATGGATATGATCGAACAGGCACATGAGAGCATGGCAAGAGCCTGCGTTGCAAACTATATCGGAGCTAAAAATATCTGGCAGGCAGGAGTTACTGCAAGTACTGATGGGTATACTGGAGAGCATGTTGTTAAGTTGCTCACGATGTACAATACCGAGAACGGCACAAAGTTAACCGCTAATGATGTAAGAAAAGCGGAGAATTTCCCGAGTTTTTATAAATGGGCTTGTGCTAAGATCATGACTTACATGGACTTTTTCACAGAGAGAACAACTCGATTCCATGCGAATATCACGGGAAAAGAGATTGCACGGCATACTCCGCTGAGTATGCAGAACATCATGATTTTTAGCCCAGATCTTCATACCGCAGATACTACGGTTCTGAGTAACACGTTCCATGACCAGTATTTGAAGATTGCCACAAATGAAAAGGTTAATTTCTGGCAGACACTTGACAGTCCGATGGATATTAATGTAACGCCTTCAGTTATGATTCCGGATGGAAGTGTTGAAAAGGGAGAAGCTCAGGCAATGAGCAACATCTTTGCCGTACTGTTTGATGAGGAGGCTATGGGGCTTACTACTATCAAACAGTGGAGTAGCACAACGCCTTTCAACAGTGCCGGTGGTTACTGGAATATTTACTATCATTTCACTGACAGATATTGGAATGATCTTACAGAAAATGGTGTTGTTTTTGTTCTTGAATAGGAGGAAATAATAATGGCGGTAACAGTCAATTTTAAGACAGCAAGTAAAAGAGTTAATTCTACAGGAGTTGTCGGCGGTGATGTTACCGCCGTTTCCTGTAATATTAATGAACCTTGTTCTATTGAAAATCCACAGATCATGCTAAGAAATGGAGGCAGTGCTCCGTCATGGAATTACTGTGAGATTGTAGAATTTAATCGATCATACTGGGTTGAGGATTGGGAGTATAGAAACAATACATGGATTGCACATTGCGTTGTGGATGTGTTAGCCACGTATCGTGATACAATACAGGCAAGTAACTTGTTTTTTATTCGGAGTTCCACAAATTTTGATGGGGATGTGATGGATACGTTATATCCAACATTGTCGACACCAGTTAAGAAAAGAACAGTTGTTAATGATGGTTTATTTCCGGTGGCTGAGTATGGTTTAAATCAGGGGTATTTTGTTTGTGGCATTGTGGGAGAGGATGGACTTACAAATTTCTATGCTTTTATTCCCACTAATTTTGCAGATTTTTGCTCAAAGATATTTTCTACTCTCGATTGGGCGAACATCTCAGGTCAGCAGATCACGGATAGTTTGCTAAAATGTTTGTTCAATCCGTTTCAATATCTGACAAGTGTTATGTGGTTTCCTTGTGAAAATGTTGGTGCAGGAAGTACGCAGGTTTCAGAGGTTAAGTTTGGTTTTTGGTCTTGCGATGTAACTGCGTTAAAATTGGGTAATAAGCCTTTTTATAGCAGATCTTTTGATATGCCGATTTCTCAGCATCCGCAGGTTGCACGTGGAACATTTTTAAATGCTTCTCCGTTTCGTAGGATTCAGTTAACCATTGACCCATGGGGAACGTTCGATATTGACGGGGGAAAAGTTGCAAGTGCTGAAAGCGTAACAGTCAGTGAAACTATTGACTGTATGAGCGGAGTTGGTGTTATGTCAGTGAGCGCAGGAGGTGTTACTTTATATAGTGGATATGCACAAATTGGAGTTAACATACAGGTGAGTGATTTACGGGCAAACATTATTGAAAGTGGAAGTAATTTGCTAAGTAGCATCGGAAATCTGTTTTCTGGCAATTTTTTGGGGAGTGCGTCAGGAGTTGCAAATGCGGTTGAGAGTGCGATACCTGATGTACATACAAGAGGTGTTAATGGTACATTGTTATCAATAGCACGTATACCTTTCGTTATTGAGACGTTCTATAAAATCACGGATGAAGATCGAGCGGATAATGGCAGGCCTTACATGAAAAACGGCACAATGCAGGAACTAGGTGCTGGCTATTATGTAGTAGAAAACGGAGCTATCAATGTGAGTGGAGCAACCCGAAACGAAAAAGAACAGATCAAACAATTTCTTGAGGGGGGTGTATATTATGCGTAGCTTTCCTGCAAGCAATATTTCAATGTTTGTCGCACTTATGACAAGCGCTAACTCAGGTCAGAATCCGTGGGGATCTGGTGGAGCAGGCGGAATCGGTGGGTTGATGCTACAGGCAATGAGCTGGTGGATAGAAAAATGTAATGATCCCGCGGTTGGTTATTCACAGGACTACAGAAATGAGCGCACAGTTAATGGCATAACATACTATGATTGTTCATCTTTCGTATGGTATGGTTTAGGTCATGCGGGTTATGAGATCAATTTGAGCGCATGGCCTTTTACAACTTACACCATGGGTGGAATTTTAAAAAGTTTAGGTTTTGAGGAAATTATAATAACAGACTTTGCTACTTTTGATTTTCATGTTGGAGATATTCTTGTTATTAATAGCAGTGAACATCAGCATACAGAAATTGTTCATGATATTGACAATGGTGGTCATACTATGGGAGCGCACACTTCGAAAAAACCTCTGCCAGATCAGGTTAGTATTAATACGTATGATATACAGAGCGGTACTCATTACACACATTGTTACCGTTGGCCTTTCTCTGGTGGTGATTGGCAAGTTGGCGGAAACAGTGAGTATTTTGGAGATCCCACAGCTAACCTGTGCGGAAACAATGAAAAAGCCATAAATAACGCAACTGTGATTTTAAATTATTTTAAATCTCAGGGGTGGAGTGTAAATGCTATTGCCGGACTTTGTGGAAATATTCAACAGGAAAGCACTTTCAATCCAGCACTGATTGAAATTGGAGGTACTGGACACGGGCTTGTTCAGTGGACACCGCCGACCGATCTGTATAATGTTCTTGACGTACTTTATGGAAAACACGATGATTGGTATGATGGTCAGAAACAGTTGTGTGTTATTTTTGCGGAATTTCAGCAAAGTTCGGGAATTAAAAACTGGGGTATCGAACCACAATGGTATAGCACAAGTGCATACCCGTTGAGTTGGAGAGAGTGGAGTGTTAGTACACAGGATGCTGGATACCTTGCACTTGCGTTTCAGGCAAACTATGAAAGACCTGCTAGTATACATCAGGAACGTGCCGGATATGCTAGAGCGTGGTTTGATTATTTTAATAATTTGTAGGAGGTGAATATATGTTTGGATGTAATACAGGTGTTGGTGCTCCTGTGATGTATAATTATATCAATCAGTATAATAGTAGCATAAGCCCGAGTACTAACCATTGCAAAAATACTCAGTTGTTTTGGTATTTTCAGAGGTATTTATTGCAAAAAGCTATATCTGTGATGAAATGGGAAGTACCGGATAACTGGGATAAAGATTATTTTTTGTACTGTTTATATTGTTGGGGCACAGTTGCTATCATCAATACAGACAAGTTTGGTGTAATTCCTCAAGGGTGCACGCTCAAGGGGTACAATGTTTTCTACAGACCGGCACAGGCTGTGATTAGTAACCCGTTGTTAAAAGGTGTGATCGAGCCTGTTATTGGAGAACAGTGTGTTCTTTTTAAGTGTACCGCTGACTATGGCGGAATCATGGATTTAGTAGGAAGATATGCAAATGAAATGGCTATTGCTATGGAATCTCTGGACATGAACGTAATGAACAGCAAGCTTGCGTATGTATTCAGAGCAAGGAATAAAGCGGGAGCGGAAAGTCTGAAAAAAGTCATGGATCAGGTCATGAGAGGTGAATTGGCTGTTTTCTATGATGAGAAACTGAGGATTCAGAGAGGAGATCAGACGGAAGAACCGTGGGATTATTTTGTTAACAACTTGCGACAGAATTATATTGCGGGTGATGTTCTGGACACTCTGAGAAGATTGGAAGAATTATTCTGTACTGAGGTTGGTATTCCGTCAGCCAGATCAGACAAAAAAGAAAGAATGATATCCTCCGAAGCTGAAAGCAACGACGTTGAAACTTCAACCAGAATGGAAATGTGGTTGGATGGTTGGCAGAAAAGCTGTGCAGATGTTAAGAAAATGTTTGGTGTTGAGGTTAGTGTTAATTGGAGGCATGATCCGAGTGAAAAAAATGTTTCACGTGCAACATCAGGAGGTGATTATGTTTGAGTTTATTAACCGTTGAGGGATTATATAACTATGATAACACATTGTTTGATGGGTTCAATGTTCCTGAGGGGCTTGTGAAACAGATTGCTATTGATGCGATTTTGATGCGGACGAGAGAGTTGGAGATTTTATATCCAGATTTTACTTACATGAAAAATCGTATTGCAATATGGAGTAACAAGTATCAAATCAACTGGAAAAAGTTATATGATACGACAGTATTGGAATATAATCCCATAGAAAATTATGATCGTATGGAGGACTGGACAGATACTGATGATGAAACTAGTACTAGCGCAAGAGATAACACACGCAACACAACCAACAGCGTAAAAAGCACTAGCACAAATGAAATTATGAACAGTGTAAACGTAACAGATCAGAACACAGCTTTTAACGCTGGACTTGCGGATCACGCAAAACAGATCACAGACGGAGACACAACAGAGAACGGGACTATCACCAACACAGAAACCGGAAAAGACACGGAAAACGAGAGTGTAAATGGTGGTAGAACTGGAAAACATACAAGAACTGGAAGAGCTCATGGAAACATAGGAGTTACAACGTCACAGCAAATGATACAGAGCGAAAGAGATTTAGTAGTTTTTAATCTATATGATGTAATTGCAGAAAGTTTTATCGAAAATTTTTGCTTAATGGTATATTGATAGGAGGTAATATTATATGAGTATGGAAAATTTAGGTCCTTACAGTAACTTTCATGAACTTAATCAAGATTGGTTTTTGAATGAATTTAACAAGGTTATTGCACAATGGAAAGCAATGCAGAAAAATTTTGATAACTTGCAGGATGCTTTTAACGATCTTAAGAGTTATGTACAGGATTATTTTAAAAATTTAAATGTGCAGGAAGAAGTTAATAACAAATTAAATCAGATGCTTAATGATGGTGAATTATCAAATTTATTATTTAACTTGCCAAAATTTAGCTCATTTAATCCGGTATTTAATTGTAGAACATACGGATTAACTAACAGTGAATATACACATATGCAGGGTGGTTGTGTTGTTGATGGTTTATGCGTATATGCCAAAACAAAAAATAATCCGACAGACGATTACTGTATGATAGAAGTAGTCGATCCTGTAAATGAAATGGTAATACGCACAACAAAGGTAAAAGCAGGCCATTGTGACGATATGTGCTATAACCCTATAACTAATCATTTATATATTATACCTTATCAGCATTATGACAATTCAAGCTGGGATAGTATTATTGTGGTAAACTATGCAACCCTTACAGTTGTTAAAGAAATACCAACAATTATACCAATAAGGGGTTTAGGATATGACAAGGTGACAAATATATTCTACGCTTATGACGAAAACCTTAACTTTTACGAGTATGACATTGATAATAGCAGAGTTAAAAACTTATTCACGTATAACAAAATTGACTCAAGCAAATTTGTAAAACAAACACTATCTGTTAATGATAGTAAATTTTATTTTACAACTGCATACCCAAACAACATTTTCTGTATAGGGTTAAATGGAAAAACCCTTAGTGTAATGAATTTCCCTATTTACAATGTTGAAAATTATATGTATGGAGAGCTTGAATTTTGTGACATTTATAATAATATAATTAGTATAGGAAGTTCTGTAAGAACCCCATCTGATAAGTATGAATTAGCGTGCATATGGTCAACAAATATTTTAGACGGACAACCCGATAAGCTGAGAGGGGGGTATAACAGTATTTCAACATTACACCTTGACGCTAACTATACCGGATTAAGGCCCAATGGTAGTGAGAATAAACCATTCCCGACGTTAGATGAGGCTATGCTATATAACATTAACAGGAAAACTATAGAACCTTTAAGTGGTAACTACGACGGTCAGGTGTTTGGATTCTGCCGTATACTGTGCAAAAATAATAACGTTAATCTTAACATCAATACACGTACAGGTTTTTGTTCTATAAGTGATGCTAAAAAGGTTGAGGGTAACGTATACAAAGGATCAACTCTTGAGCTGTTAAATTGTGGTGGTGATGGTGCTATATACAATGAAGGAGTGATTCGCTCTGACACTCTTTTAACTAACGTAAGTGGTGGAGGAACAATAGAACCTATAGCTTCATCAGTTAAATTTAACGGTAACGCTGGTGGGTTTGTTAGATGTGTAGCAGATAGAAAAGACCTTGCCAAATATATTAATGCTGGATCAATTGGAAAATTAATTATTTTCAACGGTATCAAATCTGGAAAAAATTATAGTAAAATTATTGCTTTATCATATGACAACGTTGTTGCATTACAAGGTGGAAATGACATTGTAATTTCATGCGATGGTGAAGATCTAACTATAAGCATCGCAAATAATACATTTACAACAACACCTGCATATAATTTACAAAGTTGCTTTATTTACTGCTAAACACATGTTCGAAAACATCAACCATGTATGTGTTTCTCATACACGGACACAAGTCCATAATGTTCTAAGTCCATTTTGTTCATGAAACACATGTTCGAAAACATCAACCCTGTATGTGTTTCTCGTACACGGACACAAGAACACATG
>ENA-ORVG01003076-ORVG01003076.1-human-gut-metagenome-genome-assembly--contig:-NODE-3076-length-14056-cov-6.403185_pt1 | contig 14056 bp, 14 predicted proteins | sample MGYA00242091_ERZ509233 | MGnify/ENA primary metagenome ERZ509233 (study PRJEB26280, sample SAMEA2338840) | human gut metagenome | biome: human gut; feature: human-associated habitat; material: faeces... | reverse complement strand
ACATTTTTTGTAGTTGAAACAACGACGTAGTTCTCCAGCTTACGCTGTTCCCAAGCGGGGGCAATAAGAGCCAGAAAAACAGCCGTATTACCGTCAATCTATGCGGTTAAGCTTCCCTCTTGTGAGCATTAGAGCGTATCCGAGCAGATTCTGACCGCGCCATTGGGCTGAATCGAGCCTAGCTGGGTCACACATCGACAGGCCAATGCCCCAGATGCGGTCTTTGACGGCGCATTCCGCCAGCAGCGCGGTGCCGGTTACCTCAAGCTGCGCACCGAGTTCGGCGTTTTGGCTGAATTTGGCAAGCAATCCTTCATAAACTTCGATTTGACGAACACCATTCCATACGTGATCGTCATAACCGGCCACCCGTCGGCCAAGGTGTTTGATCTCGGCCACGTCATCGGTTTCGAGGATTCGCGCGGCTGTTTCGACATCGCTGAAACAGCATGCTTTGCGATACATCATGTACTGTTCCATCGAGGAAAAATCGACATCATCCACAACGAAGCGCGATGGATACCAGTTGCTCAGGTACCCGTTCTCCTCATCGGGATTATGGAAGCAGATGATGTCCGTCATTCTTCGCCGACTTTCCGCACCGCAAGTTCCAGATCGAGATCATGAAGTCCGAAATACGCTTTCTTCAGGAAGTCCAACGGCACCCTGGTGATCACTTCAGCACTGGGAATATCGTAGAACCATTGGTAGTAGGCGTAGAATTCGCCAATCCAATCAGGCACGAACCCTTCGAGCGCCTTGCCGTCCTTCAATTGGTAATGCTCGGTCTCGGTGAAATACTTCCACAGCTCTTCCGCATCCATCGTATTAACGTAGGCTTTGGCTTCATCAATGCTTTTGCGTGTTTTGCTCGCCATATACGTGGCGATGAAATCCTCCGTGCTCTTGTTAGGGAACGATTGCGCCACGTAGTCGAAAAGCTTGCCTTGGCTTTCCACCACACCATCCCGGTAGACCTCTGGATATGCCTGCATTGTCATCACCCCTAGAGCAACGTGCTGAACACGTTGGTCACCGTATTGGCATCGGAATCGATAAGATCACGCATGTTCTGCCGCGCCTCAACGTCCCTGTGATTGTATTTGTCGTTGAATTCGCTGTAACTGACGGAAAGCAAGCCATCGTTGACTTCTCGCAGTTGCCCATATGCCTTTTCGCTTTTGATGCAATATTGGATGCCCAGTCCGCCAAGCGACAGCAGTTCCTCCAAGATATCGACGTCCACATTATCTCGAACGAATTCTTTAGCGATGTAGAAGTACGAGGCGTTCGCACGCCAACCTTTGATGATGTCATAACTGCTGGTTTCAATGCCGTATTTGGCGATGAACTTCGCGGCAAGCACGCGATAACGTTTGGAATCGGCGGCATCACGATGCTTCATCAGCTCGGCCAGCCAGGCAAGCACGTTATGTTCCTGAAAATCCAGGATGCGCAGCCCATTCGTGTCCAGTTCGTACTGGTGAACCCAGCCATTGGACTCATCCGGCCTGCACACGGCCCATTCCTTGGCGAGCTCGACACTTTTAGTCAGATAAAAACCACGACCGTAGTCATGCTTGTCGTTACCCAAACCATACTCGGGGGTCACTGACTCATGCGGGGAACCGTGAAATAACGTGATTGTTGCCATGAACACCCCTATACGAACATCTTGTCAAGCATGGATTTCTTGATATTCCGGAGTAATTCGAGCTTACGCTGATGAAGGGTGATGAGGGAGTCCAGACGGTCGAAGAACCCGCCGATTTGGCGCTGCTCGTTTTCTGAGACAGGCATAGAAATTCCGATTGAAGCAAAGTCATCGAATTTCAAAACTTGAGTGTCCTTGGAATTGCCCTGCGAAACCTGTTGATACTGTTTTAGCAACATCGGTTGCCTAAGAAGGCGCGCAAAGAATCGTGCATAAACCTCGGAATTGGGCCTTGCTACTACATATGCGGGGCTTACGATGCCGTCGTACCGACTTGCATCTACAGCCCCCTGCCACATGCGCATACTGTTGTAAACGACATCTCCGAAATGCACTATTTTGTAGTTCGCGAGACTCGCGCCAGGATTCGTCTCCCTATCGGACTCAGATGCTGGGTATATCCCGTTGGCTACGCTGACAGACAAAATCTCTCTATCGGAAGCTCGTTCATCACTTTCCTCGAACAGTTCACCCAGCTTACGCTGTTCCCAAGGGTCAGTGAAACCAGAGAAACGAATCTCCGGATACAGGGAACCCCCCTTAGGGAACATCTTGTCGAGCATGGATTTTTTCAGTACGCAGAGCTTGTCATACTTACGCTGATGAAGGGTGATGAGGGAGTCCAGACGGGAGAAAAATGCTGAAATAACAGACTGCTCTTCACGGCTGGGGAATGTGACCATTCCTTTCAAAGCGTTCTCCGCAGTAACCTTCATATCATTCTTTGCTCCCTTATTAACTAAGGGATGCATGTAATTATTCATCCGCTTATGCTGCTCAAAATATACCTGAATGAAATTGGCATAAACATTATCCCGCGGATGATAAATCGCGTACAGAGTTGAGACTATGCCCGGAATCCCCTTATTTACTTTGATAATCCCATACGGATTAGAGTTCAACGGGGACTTCGTATATACGACATCTCCGGTATTAACGACTCCATAATTCGAGACAGACGCTCCGGCAAATGAACGTCCTTGGAAGGTAATCTGATTTACCACGCCATACTCGCCAGAGACAGATAGGACATCTTCCTTCCCGAATTTACCGTCAACATTTTTTGTAGTTGAAACAACGACGTAGTTCTCCAGCTTACGCTGTTCCCAAGGGTCAGTGAAACCAGCGAAACGAATCTGCGGAACTAGTGTTTTTTCATGCTGTTCGACCATAATTATTCACCCCCGAGCAGTGATTTGAGCTCTTCCAAGCCCGCCAGATCGCGGGCATTACCGGTCAAATCGCCAAGCATTCCGGCCAATTCCCTCTCCGCTTCATCGATTTGGCCGCATACATCGGCATATGTGGTGGCGTACTTGTTCTTCAACGCGTTCACTTTGCCAATGAATTCGTCGATCACCGCATTCGGCAGCGCTTCCAGCTGCTTCTGCAGCGGCGTAATCCACTTGGCTTCCAGCAACCTTCTGGCTTCGTCATCACTCAATGCCTTAATCGTGTTGTAGGTCTTCTCCTCCAACACGTTTCGCTTGGTCTTGATGCCGGATTTCAGCTTCTTCGCCTCATCGAGTAGCTTCTGGGCCTGCACCAAGCCACGCTCGAAGTCGGAAGACGGATTCTTGCCGATCGCCTTGACCGCTTTCTTCAGCTCGGCGGCAACGAAGGCGTCACCGTCCTGATTGATTGCATCGCTGTTCTGCCTGTCATCCTCATCGAAACCTTCCAATATGGTTTCAATCTCGGAATCGATGTCTTGCACACGGCGTTCGTCCGTCTCGATTGCGGCCAAATCATCGTGCAGCAGCTCGCGCTGAACCAGGTCGAACGGCAGAACGCGGCCAATCCAGCCATCCTGCACTTCCACATCCTTGCCGGCCTTCTTCTTGACGACCATGTTCGGATCCACGGCTCCTACCACATCGAAACCTTCGGAACCTAACACTTCCAGATCAATGGAGATGCCGTTCCATGCGTCATCAAGCTTCTGATAAGCATCATACGGGTCAACCAGCGCGGTATCGGCAATCATCGCATCCAATTCCTTACCGATGGCCGTTTCCTGGGCGAGCGCATCCACTTGTTCGGGATGCTCCACCAAACGGGAGCGCAGGTCAGCAGGCAGGCCGGAAATGGCTTGCTCATACGAGGCAATGAACGCCTGTACGTCGGCATTGTTGCGCACCACAGTGGCGATATCATCGTGATCGCAGGCATAGCAGGCACCATTATCACGGAACAGTTCAGCCTTCAGACTCGGCCAAGCGTTCCAATATTCCTTGAACCGCTCAACCTCGTTCTTCGGAACGCCACCGAACATCGAAGCGTACACATCCCACATTTCCGCATCCTCGGATGAATCGACATAACGCGGAATGTTGAGGTTGTAATCGTTGGCGCGAATCTCATCGATGGACACCAGACGGCTGAACTTGGGTACCGTGCGATTGTTCGACACCACATCGACAATGCGTTTGATATCAGAAGCCTGTAGCTTGTTGTTCTTGCCGTCCTTGATGAAATGTTTCGACGCATCAACGATGAGCACCTTGTCGTCATCGCGTTTTTTGCGCAACACCATCACGATGGTGGGGATACCCGTACCAAAGAAAATATTCGCAGGTAGACCAATAATCGCCTGAATATGACGGTTCTCGATCAGATTCTTACGAATCTGACCTTCCTCGCCGCCGCGGAACAGCACCCCATGCGGCAGAACGATGGTCATGATGCCATCGGCACGCAGATGGTACAAGTCGTGGAGCAGGAAAGCATAATCTGCCTTGGACTTCGGAGCTATGCCATAGCTGAAACGCGGATCGATCTCCTTGTCAGTGGGATCCCAATTCTGCGAATAGGGTGGGTTGGAGACCACCGCATCCACGAACAGCGGATTGTACGTTTCCTCCTTGTTCTCCAACGTGTCGAACCACGGCCAGTCGTCCTCCAGAGTGTCGCCGTTGCGGGCAACGATGTTGTCAGGAAGAATGCCACGCATCACCAGATTCATACGCGTGAGGTTGTAGGTGTTTTCCTTGAGCTCCTGCGCGTAATACATGATGGAATCCGGATTGCCGTTACGTCGAGCCACCGCCTGACCGATATGAATCAACAAGGAACCGGAGCCGGATGTCGGATCGTAGATCTTGATCTGCTCGCGCCCCTGCAAATGCCAGGCGACGATTTCGCTCATCAGCTGGGAAACCTCAGAAGGCGTGTAGAACTCGCCGGCCTTCTTCCCCGCATTGGCGGCGAAATTGCTGATGAGATATTCGTAGATGAAGCCGAGAACGTCATAATCCTGACGCCCATCCATCGGAATGTCTTTAATGAGGTAAATCAAATCTCGCGCGGCCTTGGACTGGCTTCTCGCGTCGGTGCCAAGTTTGGAAAGCCCGGTCTGCAACGTGTCGAAAATACCGTCGAACACTCTCTTACGCGCCGGATTGATGTTGCGGGAGAACGCCGAAAGCGCATCACGCACGTTGGAAATCTCGAAATCGTTGCCCTTTTTGATCCATGTGGAAAACAGGTTGTCATAGGCGATGAAATAGCCACACTCATCCTGTACGCCTTCCACAATGTCCGGATTATCCTCCGTAAGTTGTGGCAGGTCATCCTCGGTGAAATCGTTGGCCTTCAAGCGCATCAGCTCGTTTTCCGAAAGGAATTTATAGAAAATGAAGCCAAGAATGTAATCCTTGTATTCGTTCGCCTCGATCTTGGAACGCATCTTATTGGCGGATTCCCAAATCTTCGAAGCGAGCTGCTGCTTATTCATCTATCCCTCCTCATTGCGGTACCGGCAAACCAATGCACGGCTCCACGAGTGACTGCACATCTTCCATAAGAATACCGCGCCCCCGCTTGGGAACAGCGTAAGCTGGGGGAATTTGGTTCTGTTGCCATGTGCAAGCGCATTTACAAAGAGCAGACCTCGGAGCAGGGTGATGTTCCGTTCTTTAAGATTGGAACTTTTGGTGCGAATCCAGATGCCTTCATCTCCAACGAGCTGTTTGAAGACTTCAAATGTATTTATCCGTATCCAACCCCGGGTACGTTATTGATATCGGCTGCAGGTAGTATTGGACGGGTTGTTGAATACCAAGGTGAAAAGGCATATTTTCAAGACTCAAACATTGTTTGGCTCGAACATGATCATAGATTGAACGATGCGTTTCTCAAGCCTTTGTACTCGCGAATTGAATGGGGCTTAGAGGGCAGCACGATTAAGCGACTTTACAATAAGGACTTACTGAGTGCAGAAGTCACTGTCCCAGGCGGTAGAGAGCAAAAAGAAATCGGCCAATTCTTTGCCAAGCTCGACAACCTCATCACCCTTCATCAGCGTAAGTATGATGGCTGCACCTTATCCCCTATCTTTTTTAGAAAGGTGCACACTATGCAGGAAAACATCACCTCGGAATCGCTGTTCTGCGACTACTACGCCCAGTGGGTGAGAACGTATAAGGAAGGTGCCATCAGAGACGTGACCATGGGTAAATATCGACTCACACAATCTTGGCTCAGCAAACTCATCCCTGAACTAAGACTTGCCGATATGGATCGCACCGCCTATCAGCAGCTCATTAACGGTTACGCGCAGCATCATGAGCGCCAGACCACCATGGATTTTCATCACCAGATCAAAGGCGCCATTCTCGATGCCGTTGATGAAGGACTCATTCCCCGTGATCCGACACGCAAAGTCATTATCAAAGGCAAGCAGCCACGCATCAAAAAAATGAAGTATCTCAACCAATTCGAGCTGCACGCTATGCTCGCTGATCTTGATCTTGGCGATGAGGCAAGTTGGGATTGGCTCATCCTCCTCATCGCGAAAACCGGACTCCGCTTCTCCGAAGCGCTTGGGCTCACGCCCGACGACTTCGATTTCGCCCACCAAACGCTTTCCGTCAGCAAAACCTGGGATTACAAAAACGGCGGCGGTTTTGTACCCACGAAAAACGAATCCTCCGTGCGCAAAGTGCAGCTTGACTGGCAGCTCATCATGCAGCTTTCCGGACTGCTCAAGAATCTTCCGCATGACAAACCCATCTTCGTGCACGGCAAAGTCTACAATTCCACAGCCAACGACGTGCTTGCCAGACATTGCAAGAACGTGGATGTGCCAGTCATTTCCATCCACGGATTGCGGCATACGCACGCATCACTGCTGCTGTTCGCCGGCGTATCGATCGCCAGCGTGTCGCGCCGCCTCGGCCACGCCAGCATGACCACAACACAGGAAACCTATCTGCATGTCATTCGCGAATTGGAAAACAAGGACGTGGACATCGTCATGCGAGCGCTGTCGACGCTTATCTGACACGATGCTGTTTTGCGAGATACCGATGGACGGCTCGCAGGTCCTTCAATCGCAAGGCAGCTAGAAAAAGAAATCCGCTGGAGAAACCGGTTCTTCCAGCGGGACTTCACCTTGCGAATCAACGTACAGCGCATGTCACAGGTAGGTGGACCAGCCGAGCTTGACGGCGAGGATGATGCCGGTGAGCACAGCGGCGGCGCGCATGATGTTCTCCGGAATATGGCGGGTGACGGGTGGTGCGATCGCACTGCCGATCGTGCAACCGAGGCACATCATGATGGCGAACGGCCAATCGACGGAACCACGGATGATGAACATGACTGCTGCAGAAATGTTCGCACCGAACCCGACTACCGTCTTCAGCGCGTTGATCTGGTGGAACGGGCCGATCTTACCCAAATCTAGGATCGCCAAGGCAAGCGTGCCCGCGGCCGCACCGAAATAGCCGGAATAGACGCCGACGAAACTCACGCCAAGCCATAGCCACCACGGATCGTTGCGCAACGTGCCACTTGCGGTTTTGCTGGCGATCCGCGCGGCTCGTTCGCCTTGATGCGATTGCGGCAGCGCCTGCGCCACGGCGTCGCGCGCGGCCGCCTTCTTCCGTGGATTGAGTGCGATGATGATCGCGCTGAACAGGATCAGCGGCGGCACCGCGCATTCGAACACTTTTGCCGGCAGTTCCAGCAGCAACAGTCCGCCGATAATGCCACCGACCAATCCGATGCAGGCGTAGACGGCCACGCGCACGCCTTGGCCTTTGAGCTCTTTTCGGGCGGAAAGCAGTCCGCCGATGCCCGTACCGCACACGCCCACCGTGTTCGTGGTGTTGGACAGCACAGGCGGAATGCCGAACGCTAGCAACGCCGGATAGGATATCAGCGAGGATGCGCCGACCGCGTATCCAACGAATCCCGCCCCGATGCCGGCTGCGAGCACCAGCAGCAATGTGGTGATGGACACTCCCGCGATCATGACCGTTTCTCCCGATTTCCCGACTGATATGACAACGGGAGCCAAGCGTAATGGCTTGGCTCCCGAAAATATCGGTTTTGTTCAGAACGTGGTTGACTGCCGCGTTTGAACTATCGTTGTTCAGTGATTGCGCTTGGCAATCAGCGACTCGGTCCAGTAGGCGGCGAGCGGGATCAGCGCCCACTGCAAGGCGAGTCCCGGCAGACCGGCGGCCAGGTCGCTCGTCCATGTTGCGGCGACCGCCTTGCTTGAGCCGAACGCGAACACAGCGATCGCAGTGGCCGCGGTCAGCACCACACGGCCGGCCAGCTGGGCGATGACCACCTTCGCAAGACTCGGCAGCTTGACTTCGCGCAGCAGACCGGCCACAAGACCATACGCGCACAATTCCACCATCATCAGCGGCAGCATCGCCAGCATCGGCATGCCGGACAGCAGGAAGCTGGCGAGCGGCGCGGCGGCTCCGGCGATGGCGCCGACGGCAGGACCGGCAATCAGGCCGACAAAGATGATCGGCAGATGCATCGGCAGAAATGCTACGCCAAGCATGGTGCCCTGCCCGGAAACGGCACCGATGACATGGAACAGCTGCGGCAATGCGACCGCGGCCACAATGGCCAACACGGTGGCCGCGGCTTTGGTGCTCAGGCTCAGCTTCGGCAGGTCGGTACGATGTAAAGCGCGCACGGACATAGTTGCAGAATCAGACATATTCATTCTCCTTTTGTTTTCTTCTCTTCAATGATCGTCATACGTTATCCGGCAATGCAGTGTCGACGATCATGTCGGCAGCCGATTCGGTTCCGGTCTCTTCGAAATAACGGTTTTCCAACGGAATCCACTCGTCGACGAAACGTCGCAGCATGCGCGGATTACGTTGCTCAAGCCGACGCAGTTGCTCAGCAGGCGTAATCGCAAGACAGATCATGCAATCGTAGTACCCGCGCAGATCGGGATGCATGCTGTAGCTGCCTTCCACGATGGTCAACCGAGCCGGTTCGACGGTACGAGAGACCGCGAAATCGCCCGAATGACAATCCCATGGACGGTATTGCACGGTTTTTCCGGCGAGAAGCGGAGTCAATACTTCCGTTTCGAACCGTTCGCGGTCCACGTTCCCGCCGGGTTGCGCGAATCGTTCCGGCGTGCGCTGCTCGGGACGTAGAAAAAAATCGTCCATATGCAGCACGTTGCCGCCGAAACGCTTGTTGACGGTTGCGGCGAGCATGGTTTTGCCGGATGCGCATGGCCCGTCTATCGCAACGAGCACATGGTCGCGTTCGGCAAGCAGCGCTTCAATATGGGCGATTACGACACCGCCTGTTCCCGCCGGTTTCGTGGTCATTACGGACACTGTCAGTCGAGCACGATCAGACGGTACGAGCGTGAGCCGATGCCGAGTTCTTCGGCGTATTCGAGCGTGTGTTCGCCGTGGCGGGAAGCGATGCGTTCGGTGACGGAAGCTCCGTCGGGGGCAACGTGGATAAGGTCCACGCATGCCTGATCGAGCGCCACCGGATCAAGCGATGACAGCACGCCGATATCGTGCATGTCCGGTTCGGATGGGATGGGTAAGCAGTCGCAGTCCACGGATAGGCGGTTCATGACGTTCAGATACATCATGTTGCCATGCATGTGGCTGATCACTGCTTCGTCGGCTTCAGCCATCGATTCGAGGAAGTCATCTTGGTCGGTTTCCACCCAGTGGTCGGTGGCCACGCCCGCGGAATGGATCCAGCGTTTGCCGTTCGACGATGCGATGCCGATGGACACGTTTTTGAGCGCGCCACCGAAGCCGCCCATCGGATGCCCCTTGAAATGCGAGAGCACGAAGATGGAATCATAGTCGTCGATATGTTTGCCGACGATGTCATAGGCGATATGACGGTGCTTGGCTACCGGAATTTCGATTTCACCGCCCATGTCCATGATTTGGATCGGCGCGATATCCGCGTATCCACGTTCCTTGAACACGGCAAGGCTTTTCTCAGGCGTTTCGCGATTGCCATCGTATGCGGTCGCACATTCGACGAGCGTGCCGCCGATCTCCTGCACGAGATCCTTGACGAGCGCCGGATTGAGGTTATTGGATTTCGCCGATTCGCCGGAATGGATTTTAATGGCCACGTTGCCTTGAGGCTTGCGTCCGAGCGCATGATAGGCTCCGATCAGGCTTTCCGGCGTGATCACAGATGTGAAGAACACTTCGGGCGCGGAGGCATCATCAGTGCGATGATCCAATTCGTCCAGCTTCCTTGCTTCGAAATCAGCCATGAATTCTCCTTATTCTGTTCGATTTTGCTTCCAGAGCCAGATTACCAACTTCAAGTCAGCTTGAAGCAAACCGACGCAGCGCAACGGCCACATGCCACACCGATAGTCATATATCGAAACAGTCCACGCATCAACCATGCCAATCGGGTTCACTGGTGCGGTGTTTCGCATGGCACCTATGAAGGAAGGACGTGTATCCATGGCCGAGCTCATCACAATGGCGTTGTTCTGTGGTGCGTTGATCGTCTGCATTATCGCCGGCATTTCCATTATTCCGGCGTTGTTGGCCGGCGTGGTGATCTTCCTAGCTCATGGGCGTCTTACCGGGCATACGTTCACCGCCATGATTTCCAAAGGTTTCGCGACCATGCGTGCAGCCAGCATCGTGGTAGTAACGTTCGTTCTGATCGGCCTGCTGACCACCCTGTGGCGCGCCGCAGGCACTGTGTCGTTCATTGTGACGAATACGGCAGGTCTGGTGCATCCTCATGTGGTGGTCCTACTCACGTTCCTACTCAACTGTCTGATGTCTCTGCTGACCGGATCATCGTTCGCTTCGGCCGCGACGATGGGTGTGATCACGATGACGTTGGGCACTTCCATGCAGGTTCCACCGGTGTTCCTCGGTGGAGCGATACTGTCCGGCATCTATTTCGGTGACCGCTGCTCCCCCGTATCCACCAGCGCCCAATTGGTCAAAACGCTGACGCGCACGAACATTTTCGACAATATCCGACTGATGTTGAAAACCGCCGCGGTACCGTTCGTGCTGACGTGCGCAGTGTATGCGGCATTGACGCTGTGCACGCATCCTTCCAACAGCTCCATTGACATTGCCGGACTGTTTTCCAACGCGTTCGATCTTGATTGGGTCACCGTCCTGCCCGCAGTGGTGTTGGTCGCGCTGACGATCGCCAGGGTTGACGTGCGCATCACCATGACCGCCAGCATACTGACTGCATTGCCGATTTGCGTTGCAGTACAACATATGGATTGGACCGCGATTGGCCACGCACTGGTATTCGGATTCCACTGTGCTGACGCGCGCGTCGCACCGCTGATCGATGGTGGCGGAATCGTTTCAATGGTCAAAGTGATGCTGATCGTATGCATTTCATCGTCATATTCCGGCATTTTCCAAGAGACGGAACTGCTGGATGGCGCGCATCGGATGGTCGCATCGCTTGCCCGGCATATCAGCGTATTCGGCGCCACGCTGGTAACGTCTCTCGTAGCGAGTGCCGTCGCCTGCAATCAAACGTTGTCGATCATGCTGACAAATCAGCTATGCGACCATCTGGAGTCCGACGAGCATCGCAAGGCCATCAATCTGGAGGATACCGCCGTGGTGGTGGCTCCGCTGATTCCATGGTCCATCGCCGGAGCGGTGCCGCTCGCTTCGGTGGGAGCGCCCACGTCCAGTCTGACATTGGCAGTGTTCCTGTACCTGCTGCCGATCGCGCATTGGATTTCAGTATCGTTGGCACGGCGCTGAAGTTATCGCTTTCTGCACCATACCGATGTCCGAACCGGCCGGAACACTTGAGACACGTGATTGATTTTTGCAAAACATGGTGGGCTCGCATAGCCACCAAGGAAATGGTTTTCGTCAGCATCGTCACTTTGGCCGCCTCACTAGTGGCTTCGTGGCTTAAACAGTTTCCGGGATTCAGTCTGTTCGGCGCGCTGATCATCGCATTGCTCATCGGCATGGCGGTCCAGTTTCCGATTCGCAAATGGTATTCCAGCCGTTCCGTGGAACACAGGTCCGGCGTGAAGGACGCAGCAGGACTTATTTCCAATAAACTGTTGCGTCTGGGAATCATTCTGCTCGGATTCAAGCTCAATCTGACCGTATTGTTCACCCAAGGCATCAAGTGTCTGCCCATCGCGGCCGTGGTCGTGACACTCACCATCGTGGTGTGCTACGCCATCGCCCGCAAATTTGGCGTCGACCCGCAACTCGCCATTCTGGTGGCGGGCGGCACCGGCATTTGCGGTGCGGCCGCCGTCATGGGATTGTCTGGCTCCATCAAAGTACCGCCGGAAAAAGAGGATGAAAAAGCCAACAACGAAGTAATGGCCGTGGCCATCATCGCCATCATGGGCACCATCTTCGCGTTACTGGAAATCACCCTTGGACCATTGACCGGTTTGAGTAAGACACAGCTGGGCATTACCGCCGGAGCTTCCTTGCACGAAATCGCCCATGCCGTGGCGGCCGGCGACGCGTTCGGCGCGGTGGACATCGCAACCATCATGAAACTGTCGCGAGTGCTGATGCTGGTGTTCGCAGCCATCGTCATCGCCGTTTGGTGGGATAAAAACCATTCCGAAATGCCAGCGGACGGTAAACGCAAAGTGTCGTTCCCATGGTTCATGCTCGGTTTCATCGGCGCTTCCATCATCGGCACGTTCGTGCCGTTCATCGGTGCCATCGCACCGAATCTGGTCGATTTCGCGTACATCGTGCTCGGCATGGCCATGGCCGCGCTCGGCATCAACGTGAATTTCAGCGCCATCGCCAAGAAGGGGCAGAAGGCATTCCTAGCCAGTTTCATCACGTCTGTGCTGCTGATGTGCTTTGCGGCCGGAGTCTCAGCGCTGTTCTTCTGATCGGTCTTGCGAACCCGATCGCCTAGGATATGGACGGGCGACCGGGTTCGCAAACGCGAGGTTTCCCGACGGCCCACACCCCGATTTCGTCATTCGTATCCCCTCTTACGCTTCCATCCGTCATGGCGTCATATTCTCTGATGTCATAATCGTCGACGTTTTTCCGGGAAACTTTAGACATGCGTATGGAAGCAACACGAGGGAGAATCGTCATTGCGCTTTGGACGCCTGTCTGTCCACCCAATTCTCGGCCACATCGATGGCCTCATCGAGCGTGACTTTGGCTGCCTTGTAGTACTTGGAATCCTTGATATTGCTGTTTTCAATGAGTTTTTGACCGGAATCCACAGCTTTGGACAATGCGGACAGCAGTTTACGGCCAGTCAACGTCAGTGTTTCGTCCTTGCCAAGCTTGTTGACCAATTTGTCCGCCTTGTCGAGCGACTGCTGCAGTTCCTTCTTCGATTCATCCAACGATTCCGTGGCGGAAGAACCGTTCGAAGGAACGTCGAGCAATTGCCCCGATGACGTATTGGACTGAGTATTGGAGGATGGTCCGTTCGTTGTCGTGCCATCCGAATCGTTCCGCGAATCCTGCAGCGCATTCGTGCCGTTCTTCTCCCGGATGTCCTTCAGGCTGTTATTCAGGGAGTCCGTGGCGCTGTCTAGTGTTTTGGCGATGAGATTGAGCTGCGTGATGGTGGCGTCCGCCTTACAGCCTTCCGTATCGACCGTGTTCTCTGCGCTGGTAGCCGCGTCCGCGAACGCGTCGATGATGTCGTTCACGCCGAGCGCACCACGGATCAATTTCTGCAGCTCGCTACCGTTTTCGGATGTGTCGAGCACGGCCTTACGGGCCGAGCTGAATTCCGCAAGCGATTGCCGGCATGTGTCCAACGCCTCCTGCCGTTTGTTGTGGTAGACGTACGCTCCTGCGCTGCATGCCACAGTGAGCGCCACGACCACGGAAAAGACAATCGGCCAGGTTTTGCGGGGATTGGAAGGCTGTTCAACGGCCTGATACTGATAATCCATATGCGTCCACCCCTTGCGAATCGACGGATGTCATCGTTCTTCGTCTTGTTAACCTCGCCTATTTTACGAGTCCGAAGATGGGAAAAACCTGAATGGACATCCCACGCACGCCGACGCGCGTATGCGTGCACGACTCCAGCAACGAGCCGTACCCGCCG
>ENA-ORVG01003069-ORVG01003069.1-human-gut-metagenome-genome-assembly--contig:-NODE-3069-length-14104-cov-16.206278_pt1 | contig 14104 bp, 16 predicted proteins | sample MGYA00242091_ERZ509233 | MGnify/ENA primary metagenome ERZ509233 (study PRJEB26280, sample SAMEA2338840) | human gut metagenome | biome: human gut; feature: human-associated habitat; material: faeces... | reverse complement strand
TATAATACGACAGAAAAATCACCCTGCGTAGCGGATACGCAGGGTGATTTTGGGTTTATTCCTCGAAGCGGACCACGTCATTGGGCGTACAGCCCACGATGCGGCAGAGCTTTTCCAGCGTGACCATGGTGATGTTCTTGTTCTTCTTCAGGGAATCCAGCGTCTTGTTGTCGATGCCGCCCTTGAGAAGCTGGTACTGGGACACGCCATTTTTGCGCATGGTATCCCACAATGGACGATAATCAAAAATGGCGTTCACCACCCTCACTTGCTGCTGTTTCCATTATAGGGGAAAATAAAAAAATCTACATTGTGGATATAGTCACAATGTGTTACAATGGAAGCAGGGGGTGTTAAAATGGCAGATTACAAAGCGATGTATCTGGCGGCATGGATGCCATGGAGCAGGCCGTCCGGCTACTGGCGGAAGCGCAGCAGAAGTGCGAGGATCTGTATGTGGAGACAAGCGGCGAGGGGCCGGTGGTGCTGCCATGGAAACAGAAAGAAATTGCCAAAGAGTGACAACAAAATGTATAATACGACAGAAAAATCACCCTGCGTAGCGGATACGCAGGGTGATTTTGGGTGGTAGAGGTTCGTAAGCGCAGGGAACTTACTTCTTGATCTCGCCGTTGGCGGCGGCGGTGAGGTAGGCGTTGATAAAGCCGTCGATGTCGCCGTCCATCACGGCCTGAATGTTGCCCATCTCATAGCCGGTGCGGGTGTCCTTGGCCAGCGTGTAGGGCATGAACACGTAGGAGCGGATCTGGCTGCCCCACTCGATCTTCATCTGGACGCCCTTCAGGTCGCTGATCTTCTCGGCATGCTGCTGCAGCTTCAGCTCCGCCAGCTTGGCCCGCAGCATCTTCATGGCGTTGTCGCGGTTCTGGAACTGGCTGCGCTCCGTCTGGCAGAACACCACGATACCGGTGGGCAGGTGGGTCAGGCGGACGGCGGAGGAGGTCTTGTTGATGTGCTGGCCGCCGGCACCGGAGGAGCGGCAGGCCTGCATCTCAATGTCCTCGGGCCGGATCTCGATCTCACTGTCATCCTCCAGCTCCGGCATGACCTCCAGCGCGGCGAAGCTGGTCTGACGGCGGGCATTGGCGTCGAAGGGGCTGACGCGGACCAGACGGTGGACGCCGTTCTCGCTTTTCAGGTAGCCGTAGGCGTTTTCACCCTCGATGAGGATGGTGGCGGACTTGATGCCCGCCTCGTCGCCGGCCTCGTAGTCCATGAGCTGGTAGGTGTAGCCGTGGCGCTCGGCCCAGCGGGTATACATGCGGTAGAGCATCTCCGTCCAGTCCTGCGCCTCGGTGCCGCCGGCACCGGCGTGGAAGGTGAGGATGGCGTTGTTGCCGTCGTACTCGCCGGACAGCAGGGCGGCCAGACGGCGCTCGCTGATCTCCTTTTCCAACGTGTTGTAGCCCTCCACCACGTCGTCCAGCTGGGAGGGATCGTCTTCCTCCTGTGCCATTTCGCAGAGGGTCAGAGTGTCCTCCCACTCGGACACCAGCTTGTCGTGCTTTTTGATCTTGTGCTCCAGACGCTTGACCTGACGGCTCACCTGCTGGCTGCGCTCCAGGTCGTTCCAGAAGCCGTCCTGCTCCGTCTCCTTCTGGAGCTCGGCCAGCTCCTCGCGGGCCTTGGGGATGCCCAGCGCCTTCTCCAGCTCGCCCAGCGTGGGCTCCAGCGCCAGCAGCTTCTGCTTATACTCGTCATATTCAATAACGGCCATATATCGTATCTCCTTATGCTGTAAATTTCCTTAGCCTTACTATTATAACAAAAAACAGGTATTTGTAAAGGGGGCAGTCTTGCCGTGGGAGAGGGGATGTGGTAAGATAGGGCGCAGAAAGCGAGGGATGACGGATGCGTATCGCGCTGGCGCAGGTGAAAAATCAGGGGAGCGTGGAGGCCAACCTGAATCAGAGCATCGAATGGATGCGGGAGGCCGCGGAGCATGGGGCTGACCTGATCCTGTTTCCGGAGGTGCAGCTGACGGAGTTTTTCCCGCAGTATCAGGGGCAGGATGTGCGGAGGTACCGGCTGGGGCTGGAGTCGCCGGAGGTGCAGGCGTTCCGGAAGGCCAGCAGAGAGTGGAACATCTGGGCATCGCCCAACGTCTATCTGGAGGAGAACGGAAAGGCGTATGACGCAAGTCTGCTCATCGGGGCGGACGGGCAGATCGCGCCGGAACGGGGCGGAGACCGGGACGGGGGAGCGCCAAAAGTCTTTCCGGAAAATTAACTGCTTTGTTACAATTTGGCACTTTTCCTTTGGGGCGGTTTGTACTATAATACGTAGTCGGGAAAGTCTGCCCTTCCCGCCGCAGGCAAGGGGCCTGCGCAGAGAAAAATGATTGAGGAGAGCTTTTATGAAACGTATCATTTCGATGCTGCTTGCCGTGATGTCCGTGGCAGCACTGACCGCCTGCGGCCAGCAGAAGGACACCGCAGTGGACGCCCAGGGCCTGGCCAAGGCGCTGGTGGAGAAGGTATCCTTTGAATCCGAACTGACCGCCATTTCCGACGAGGAGCTGGGCTACTACTTCCAGCTGCCCGAGGGCTGCACGGCGGCGGCCTATATGTCCTCCGGCTCCACAGCCGAGGAGGTATTCGTCATCCAGTGCAAGAGCGGCGACGACGCGGCGGCGCTGCGGGCGTCCATGCAGGAGTTTCTGGACAGCCAGAAGACCGAGATGGAGCGGTATCTGCCCGCCGAGGTGGACCGCATCAACAGCGCGATCTTTGAGACCTACGGCACCTGCGTGGTGCTGTGCGTCAGCTCCGACACCGACACGGCCCGCAGCGTCATCAAGGAGTATGTGAAGTGAGCGGCCGGAGATACAGTGGACGGCACTATCGCCGCCGCAGAAGTCCCGTGCCGGGGATCCTGCTGCTGATCGTGGCGGCGGCGCTGGTGCTGGGGGCGCTGGCCATCTTTACGGATGTGTTCAAGAAGGACGGGCCCGCCGACAGGGCGGACGACCCCGCAGTGACCCAGCCCGACGATACGCAGAAGCCCGACGATGCCCAGCAGCCCTCCGGCGGCGCCGCCGGGCAGGACGGCCAGACCGGCGGCGATACCCAGCAGCCGGATAACAGCGGCAGTCAGACCGGCAGCAAGACGCTGGATACCATCACCACCGACGCCACGCCCTACCAGTCCGGCGGCGTGTATATCGTGGGGGATACCGGCTTTGAGATGTACAACTATGTGGACAGCCTGGCCAAGAACTACGGTGAGATCGTGACCTCCGTGGCCGATCAGCTGTCCGGCGTCAGCACGGTGTACGCGCTGGCGGTGCCGCTGTCCAGCGGCATCACGCTGCCGGACGCGCTGTACAGCGATATTCCGGGCAGCGATCAGGCCCAGGCGGAGAAGGATATTCTGGCCGCTATGGGGAAGAATGTGAAAACGGTACCCCTCCACGATGTGATGATGTCTCACCGCGGGGAGTATATCTATTTCCGCACCGACCACCACTGGACGGGGCTGGGCGCGTACTACGCCTACCGCGAGTTCTGCGGCGCCAAGGGCGTGACGCCCCACGCGCTGTCGGAGTATGAGGTCAGCCAGTACGACGGGTTCCTGGGTTCGTTCTACAACGACGGCGGGAAGCCCGACGCCATGAAGAACAACCCCGACGTGGTGACGGCGTACCATCCCATCAGCACCGAGGCGCGGATGCAGTACGGCAAGTCCGACAGCGACCTGACCGCCGGCAAGATCATCTATGACGAGTCCGAGGCATCGGCGGGCCTGAAGTACGGCGCGTTCATCATGGGCGACAACCCCTACACCGTGATCAGCAACCCCAATCTGTCCGACGGGTCCAGCTGCGTAGTGGTGAAGGAGTCCTTCGGCAACGCCTTCGTGCCGTTCCTGGTGGATCACTATCAGACGGTGTACGTCATCGACTACCGCTATTACAGCGGCAGCGTGGTGGATTTTGCCAAGACCAATAAGGCCACAGACGTCATCTTCGTCAACAACCTGTCCGCCATCCGCGGCAGCTATCAGATGGGCAAGCTGGCGGGCGTCAAGTAACGCAGGCAAGCATATATAAAGATGGGGCAGGTCCGCCTGCCCCATTTTTCAACTATCGAGCAAAGGAGCCGACACATGGTTTTCAGCAGTACCACGTTCCTGCTGGCGTTTCTGCCGCTGGTGGGCATCCTGTACTTCATCTGCCCCAGAAAGCTGCGCAACGCGCTGCTGCTGGTGTTCAGCCTGCTGTTCTACGGCTGGGGCGAGCCAAAATATATCCTCATCATGCTGTTCTCCACGGTGTTCGACTACTGCAACGGCCTGGCCATCGGACACTTCCGCGCCGCGGGGAAGCCCAAGGGCGCCAAGGCGGTGCTGGTGGTGTCCGTGGTGGGCAACCTGAGCATTCTGGGATTCTTCAAGTATACGGATTTTGCCATCACCAATCTCAACGGTCTGCTGGGTACGGCTATCCCCGCGCTGGGGCTGCTGCTGCCCATCGGCATCTCGTTCTACACGTTCCAGACCATGAGCTATACCATCGACGTGTACCGGGGACTGGTGCCGCCCCAGCGGAACATCATCGATTTCAGCGCCTATGTGACGCTGTTCCCTCAGCTCATCGCGGGGCCCATCGTTCAGTACAAGACGGTGGCCGCCGATCTGGAGAACCGGAACCGCGAGTCGCTGGCAGGGGCCAGCGCCGGTATGCAGCGGTTCGTCATCGGCCTGGGCAAGAAGGTGCTGCTGGCCAACCAGATGGGCGCCGTGTGGGAGGAGATCGCGGCCATGTCCGCGCCCTCTGTGGTCACGGCGTGGCTGGGGGCGCTGGCCTTCACGTTCCAGATCTATTTCGATTTCTCCGGCTATTCCGATATGGCCATCGGCCTGGGCAGGCTGTTCGGCTTCCGGTTTCTGGAGAACTTCAACTATCCCTATGAGTCCCGCACCGTGACGGAGTTCTGGCGGCGGTGGCACATCAGCCTGTCCACCTGGTTCCGCGAGTACGTCTACATCCCGCTGGGCGGCAACCGGAAGGGACTGGGGCGGCAGCTGCTGAACATCGCCATCGTCTGGTTCCTCACCGGACTGTGGCACGGGGCCAGCTGGAACTTCGTGCTGTGGGGCGTGTACTACGCGGCACTGCTGCTGCTGGAAAAGACGTTCCTGCTGCAATGGCTGGATCGTGTACCCGCCGTGGTGGGGCATATCTATACCTGCCTGTGCTTTATCCTGGGCTGGGTGCTGTTCGCCATCACGGACTTCGGGAAGCTGGGGGCCTATCTGGTCCACATGTTCTCCGGCGCGTTCTTCGACAGCGGCGCGGCCTATCTGCTGCGGAGCTTCTGGCTGGTGCTGGTGCTGGCGGTCATCGGCTGCACGTCCCTGCCCAGGCAGCTGTGGGGCCGGTGGGAGGCAGGCATGAAGCCCGCCGTGTCCGATGGGCTTCGTACCGTGTGGATGGTGCTGGTGCTGCTGGTGTCCGTGGCGTTCCTGGTGGGCGACAGCTACAACCCGTTTTTGTATTTCCGGTTCTGAGGAGGGGCGAACATGAAACGAAATATGCTGGCCCCGCTTGTCGCCATCTGCGTCATTCTGCTGGGACTGTCGGTGGGGAGCTTCTTCTTCACGCCGGATCGGGCTTTTTCCGAGAATGAGAACCGCTATCTCCAGACCACGCCGGAGCTGACGGCGGACAATGTGCTGTCCGGCAAGTTCATGACGGAAGTGGAGAACTACACCAGCGACCAGATCCTGCTGCGGGACTTCTGGACCGGCGCACGCTCTGCCCTTCAGCGGCTGGAGGGGCGGCAGGACATCAGCGGCACGTATCTGGGAGCGGATGGCCGCTACTTTGCCAAGGTGACGGACGATACCTTCAACTGGGACAACTATCAGAAGAATCTGGCGGCGGTGGAGACGTTTTTCGCCGCCAACGACGGTAAGCGCTGTACGGCGCTGATCGTGCCCAGCCCTGCCGGTGTGCTGCGGGACAGCCTGCCCGAGGACGCGCCGTATTACGACGAGGACAGGGCGTTTGCCATGCTGGAGGAGCATCTGGGGACGGCGTTTGCCGATGCGCGTCAGGCGCTGGCCGGTGTGGCCGACCCCTACTACCATACGGATCACCACTGGACCACGGCGGGAGCACAGGCGGCCTACCATATCTGGGCGGAGGCCACGGGGCACACCGCCCGCAGCTATGCGCTGGTACAGGCCACGGACCGGTTCCGCGGGACGCTGTACTCCAAGGTGCTGCTGCCGGACAGCGTGTACGACGAGGTGGACTACTGTCCCGACATCGCCATCGAGTCCGCCGACTGCGACGGGACGGTGACGGATTCGCTGTACGATCTGGCGGCACTGGAGAAGAAGGACAAGTATGAGCTGTTTTTAGGCGGCAACTACGCCAAGGCGGTGCTTCGCACCGGCGTGGAGAACGGGAAGCACCTGCTGCTCATCAAGGACTCGTTTGCCAACAGCCTTGTGCCGTTCCTGTGCGGCGACTACGAGACCATCACCATGGTGGACCTGCGGTACTGCCGCGAGAAGATACAGCCGCTGGCCGATGAGGCCGACGATGTGCTGGTGCTGTACGAGATCACCAACTTCGCCGCCGACGGCAATCTGTTCAAGCTGAATCTGAAATGAGGCAAAAAAAGATGACCGGCATAGGCCGTGTGCCGATAAGACAGTAATCTGAGAAAACTACAAAATCGGCATCTGCCAAGCAGGATTGGACAACAAAACAGGCGGCACTCAACTTCGGTTGGGTGCTGCCTGTTTTTGTACAGCTAAGGGTTGAAAATCGCCTATTTTCTGTTCTGTAAGGTAAGGGTAGTGAAAAGGGTGAAATAGTCATCTCGGTAATGAAAGCACTCCTGAATAGTGAATCGCGCTACAATAAACAGCGTTCGCTGAATAGAATGAACTTTTCCTTTTGCAATAACTTTCCCTATAAATCGTAAGCTGATAGATCAAGGATCAATGCGAAGTACACACGACTTCATCAAAAACGCGCAAACGCCGAATGCTTGTAGCAAATGACCTGCTATAAACGATAAATTTCCGCAGACAGCTTGAAAGAGGTCTTGTTATTGTGCTATAATATGTGTACACACTCTGGCGATTTTGGAGGGCTTTTCTATGAAACGTACTATCGCATTGTGGCTATCCATAATGTTGTGTTTGTTATTAGCAGCTTGTTCGCAGGATTCGTCGGATCTTCTGAAAGTTCCAGTGTCTGCAAATGATTGCAAAGGCAAAAATTATCAAGATGTAGTGAACGATATATCTGCGGCAGGATTCGTAAATATCCAGGCAAAAACAATAGAGGACCTCGTTACGGGATGGCTGACGAAAGATGGGGAAGTAGAAGAAGTAACTATTGACGGAGACGGTTCGTTTCGTGCGGGAGACACGTTTGATAAAACTGCTGCAATCATAGTTTCTTATCATACCTTTCCGAGCAAGAACGAGGAGGTTACAACCGATTCGGCGGGACACTCAGAAACAAGTACGCCCCCTGAAAATTACAGCACTGAGACAGAGAAGTGGCTTGCGTCAAGCGAATATGCCGATTGTGTAGCAGACGGAAAATTTCCTGCTGTTCCGGGAAATAATCCTTACGGCAGCGGTGTAAACGAGAGCAGCAGGAACCCCAACATTTACTATCTTAACTCTTCAATGAGGGGTCCTTGGGGCAAAGAAACGGAATACGGCGATTACGAATATTATATCCCCAGTGGAAAGTATTTAGTTATGAATGCTTCTAACCCCAAGCAATACGATTACGTGGCAACTGCCTGTAACGTGTATGTTGGCAATCCAGAAAATGACGATGAATATGCTACTTACTCTTTTTCACAATATGGTGAAATTCAAGAAATCTTTATTCCAGATGGATACTATGTGAGCCTGACGGTATCGGGGATTATTACCCTTGAACCACTTGAACAATAAGGAGGCGCATCAAAGTGGCGAAAACAATTCGTTGTCCCAATATATTCTGCAACAGCACAAATGTAGTTCCCATTTCAACTAAAACAAAGTTTTCTTTTGGCAAAGCCGCTGTCGGTGGAGCAATTGGCAGTTTATTCAATCCATTGGGAACTGCTGTCGGTATTGCAACAGGTATTAACGGAAAACATGGGAAAACGAAATTTATATGTCAAAAATGCGGAAAAGTATTTGAGCGAAAAGTTTGACAAAGACGTTGCAAGGAGGGTAGGCACATGGACCCATTGGCTATTAAATTTGAAGAGGAAATCCGCGCCAAGATGCTTCATGCAAAAAAAGAATGTAGATACAATCCCACACGTTTTAACCAGATGATAGCCAAGTATGGTGGTGTTGAAACGGCTAAACGGCTAATTGCAAATGCTCTCCAAACAGGAAATACATCAGACGGTTTTACTACGCTGTGTCTTTACGGGAGATTAGATTTAACGATGGAAAATTCTGTTTGCAAACCTGAATATCAATCCCTGTTCTCTCCCGAAGAAATAGCATATTGCAAAGAAGTTCTTGGATAAAAAATTCGTGCTTTTAATGGCTCGATTCTGATTTTGAGGTACAGTTAATGTCAGAAAAGCGAAAACCCGCAATCCGTCAACGACCAATACAGGTCAAATTTTTCGTAGATGAAAGAGAACTCGGCTTGATAAAGGCGAATATGGCGCAGCTTGGGATAGAGAATATGAGCGCTTACCTTCGCCAAGTGGCGATCGACAGATATGAGAAAAAACCGGATATGCCCGAATGCCGTGAAACCAAAAATCCCTGACTCACTTTCCGAAGATAGATTGATGTTCAGCTCCGCAGGAGCGTAGCCGATTTCTCTGAAATCGTTCAGGGGTTTGGGGCATTTCCCCAACAAGATTGCACGGGTGTATAAACACGAGCATTGCGTGTGCCAAAAAGCAGCATGGTATGCGGTATACACATCTTAGAGGATTGGCGAGAGTGACCTCTCAGCTTACCCTCTTATTTGCGTCCATGAATCTAAAAAACTGGCAACTTGGAAGGACAAGAACGGCCTTCTTTGGCGGCTTGAAAAGCTGTTTATGATCATAAAAGGGTACTTTCGCGAACCGAAAGTACCCTTTTTGTCGACAGGCTGATGGACGCGCATTGCGCGTCCATTTTTTGATATTACTTCAAAGCTTCGCCAAGCACGGCGCAGGCGGCCAGCGCCGCGTCGTCCGGCTCGTCCTGGCAGATGACGCTCTCGGCGCAAAGCGTGATGCCCGCCGCTGCGCAGTCGCTCTCCCAGGTGCGCATCCATTCGCCGCCGCCCCAGCCGTAGGAGCCGAACAGCGCGACTTTCTTGCCCGCCAGAGACGGCTTCACGGCTTCGAACATCGGCTCAAATTCGGAATCTTCCAGTTGCTCGGCACCCATGGACGGGCAGCCGAAAGCAATCGCGGCATAATTCGCGGCCTTGTCCGCATCGAACTCGGCGGCGGTGAAAAGATCGGCCTGAGCGGCGGCGGCGACAGCCTGCGCCATCGCCTCGGTATGGCCCGTTCCGCTCCAATACACAACAGCAACTTGACTCATTTGAAAATCTCCTTTCTATATCGCGGGAGTTTCTCCCGGTCAGGCAAAATTATACGGCGACTGCGAGCTGATCGAGCGTCCTTCCGCAGGCGAACAGGCGTTTATAAACGCTGGTGCACTTGCGGAATTTATCAAACGCTTTCTGCGCGGCGCATGCGTCGGTATAGCATTTCCAGCAGCCGCAGCACAGGCAGTTGCGCCCTTTGTTGGCGATGAACGCGACGACATCGTCGATCGGATAGCCCAGAAACAGGCCGATTTCGTGCGGAAACGCGCCGCCCTGCGAAAGGCGCGCGCAGAGCAGATCCACCGCGTCCTCAACCGTCAGATACGGATAACCCTGCTCGGTCAAAAAGGCGGCTTCTTTTTCACAGGCGAGCATGCGGCAAAGCTGGCAGGGCCGGTAAAGATAGCACAGCGCGCGTCCGTCGCCCACGTCGATCACGCGGATGGCCAGCCCTTTGGGCGCAAGTTCGTCGGAGAGCGCCCGCGCTTCACGCATCGTATACGCCATGTCCTCCGGTCGAATGCTGAACAGACTGCCGCATTTGAGGCTGGCCAGCGTGGGCGAACAGTGGTCGATGAGCATGGGGACGATGGACACGTCGGACATCTCCTTCACAGATTAGTTAGTATATTCTAACTCATCCTCAAAAAAATATGCAGCTCAAAGTCGAAAGAGTTTCGTTAGATTGATCTAACGATTAGCATTATACAGAAGTTGAGCCGTTCTGTCAAGGGGAGAATTGACACATTGGAACAAATTGCGTATAATGAATGAATCGAAAAACGCGCGCAAAGGAGGAATACTGCATGGAAAAACGTCCAATTCTGGCCATTATGTACGACTTTGACCATACGCTTTCCCCGCGGGATATGCAGGAATACGGCTTCATTCCGGATTTGGGCATGGAGGCGGACGCGTTCTGGCACAAGTGCGTCACGGCCATGAAGCAGAACCAGATGGATCAGATTCTGGCGTATATGTATATGATGCTGGAAGAGGCGAAGGGCAAGCTGATTGTCAACCGCAGCATGCTGCGGGCGCTGGGCAAGGACGTGCAGCTCTTTGACGGCGTGAGCGACTGGTTTGCGCGCGTGAACGATTATGCTGAAAGCAAGGGGTTAGTGCCGGAACACTATATCATCTCTTCGGGCCTGAAGGAGATCATCGAGGGCACGCCGATAGCGAAGGAGTTTAAGGAAATTTACGCCGCGTCGTTTTGCTATGACGAGCACGGCGTGGCCTGCTGGCCCGCGATGGCAGTCAATTATACCAGCAAAACGCAGTTCCTTTTCCGCGTGAACAAGGGCGTGCTGGATGTGACCGAGCACCGCGCGCTCAATGAATTCATGCCGGAGGAAAAGCGGCGCGTGCCGTTTTCCAACATGATTTATATCGGCGACGGCTTGACCGACGTGCCGAGCATGAAGCTGACCAAGCTCAACGGCGGCCATTCCATTGCGGTTTGGCAGGAGGACGAGCAGATCAGCAACGAAATGCTGCTTGAGGGGCGCGTGGATTTTGCCGTCAAGGCGGATTACAGCCGGGGAAGCGACATGGAAAAGATGGTCTTTGCCATCATCGACCAGATTGCCGCCAGCGCCAAAACCGCGCAGATGCACGTGGCGGCCTGCGACCGGGCGAAGAATGCCGTTTAAGCGCGCCGATGCGGCGGAGAGGATAGGAAACATGAAAAAAAGGAAATTGCTCGTGCTGGATATCGACGGCACGCTGACCAATACGCAGAAGGATATCACGCCCAAAACGCTGGAGGCGATTTTGAAAATCGAACAGATGGGCCATGCGGTCGCGCTGGCTTCCGGTCGGCCGACGGGCGGCATGCGGCGCTATATCGGCGAGCTGGAGCTGGCGAAATACGGCAATTATGCCATCAGCTACAATGGCGCATGCGTCACCAACATGCAGACGAATGAAATTGTGTATAAAAACGTACTGCCGGATTACGTTGCGCCGTGGATGCTCGATTACGCCCGCGAACACGATCTGGGCATGTGCATTTACGACGGAAACACGGTCGTCTGCGGCACACGCGTGGATCGTTATCTGGAGCGGGAAACCGTGCTCAACGGTTTTAACCGCGTGATGGTGGAGAACTTTGACGACTACCGCGGCATGGACATGTTCAAGGCGCTGCTGACCGCGCCGCCCGTGCGCGCGGCTGAACACGAAAAACGCCTTGCCCGCCGGTTTATGGGCAGGTTGAGCGTCTATCGCAGCGAACCGTTTTTCATTGAAATCATGCCGCGCGGCGTGGACAAAGGCGCGGCGATCGCGGGCCTGATCGAGCGCCTTGGACTGGAACGCGAGGACGTAATCGCCTGCGGCGATGGTCTTAACGATCTGGCCATGATCAAGTATGCGGGGCTGGGCGTGGCGATGGGCAACGCTCAGCCGGAAATTAAGGCTGCCGCCGATGTGGTGACGGGTACGAACGACGAGGACGGCCTGGTCAGCGTGATCGAGCAATACATCCTGAACGCCTGAGCACAAGCAGGCTGAGCAGCAGCGTCAATCCCTGAACCGCGCCAAGCGAGGCGACCGCGCCCCACAGGCCGATGACGGGCACGAGAAACTGTACCGTCAGCACACCGAGCAGGCCGGAAGCCAGCGAAATCTTCAGCGACGCGCCTTGCAGGCCGAGCGCGTTCATGATGCCGCCGCAGACATGCGTTGTCGCGATGATCGGGATGAGCGCGCACGAGCCGCGCAGCAGCGGCAGAAGCGCCGCCTGACGGAAGAAGAAATTCGCAATCAGCGGCGCAAACAGCCATACGCCGGCCGACGCCGCCGCGCCGATGGCGAGCGACGCGAGAATCATCCGCGTGGAGAGCGTGCAGAGCGGCTGTCCGTCCGTCTGGCGCTTCGTCAGTTCGGGTGCGGCGGCCATGCTCAGGCTGCACGTGATGAACGAGGGCATGAACAAAATGGGTTTGAGCATGCCGTGGAACACGCCGAGGCTGGCCATCGCTTCCGCAGCGGAAAGGCCGAACAGCTGAAGCCGCGCCGGAATGAGCGTCGCATTGACCGTCTGCATCAGCGAAGAGACGAGGCGCATGCCCGTCAGAGGCAGGGCAAGAGCGAGCAGCTCACGGAAGACCGGCTTTCGAGAGCCTTCGCCCTGGGCGAAGAGCACGAGCCGAGCGCCGAGCACGAGCATCAGGATGAGTCCGGCGGTTTCGCCCGCAAGAGTTGCGACAGCCGGAATGGCCGCGCGAAAGAGCGTTGGCCAGCCGCGCAGACCGTAGACCAGCCGGACGCACAGCAGCGCGCGGACAATCTGTTCGAGCAATTCGCTGACGGCGGGCGGAACGGGCTGGCCGATGCCGTAATAATACCCGTTCAGCACGCAGGATGCGCCGAGAATCGGGATGCACGGCAGAAAACACAGCAGTGCGGGCAGGGTTTGAACGTCGCCGAGCCACAGGCACAGCGGCTCGCGGAAGAGAAATGCCAGTGCGGCAATCAGCAGGCTGACGGGCAGCGCAAGCAGCAGCGCACAGCGCACGACGCGAACCCGGCGCGCGCCTTCCGTTTTGGCGCACATGCGCGAGACGGCGACGGGCAGGCCCGTGACGACGGGCGTGATGAGCAGCATTTGCGCGCTCTGCGCCAGTTCGACAAGGCCCATTGTCTGTGCGCCCAGCTCGCGGGAGAGCCACAACCGCAGCAGGAAGCCGACCGAACGAACCGCGAAATGCGACGCGCTCAAAAAGAGCGTTTTTTGAATCAGCGTTTTACCGCGCACGACCATCACCCGTGGAGCGTATGCGACGGGCGGAAGGGGTATGCGTTGGGGCTTTGCCCCAAACCCCACAAGGGAACTGAGTTCCCTTGACCTTCCACTTTGAAATCAATATAAAGCTTCATCAAAGCAGCTCATAGATCAATTCCAAATCGGGAAGTCCAGAAACCTCAGGTTTCTGGCAGGGTGCGGGGCGGCGCCCCGCGAAAAGGAGCGACAGATGTTTACCAAGTGGGATCACCGTTTTATGGAAATGGCGCAGCTCGTTTCGACCTGGGCGAGCTGCTATCAGGAAGAGCGAAAAATCGGCGCGGTTATCGTCAAGGATAAGCGCGTGATGACCACCGGCTATAACGGCGCGCCTTCGGGCGTGAAAACGTGCGTGGAGCGCGGCGAATGCCTGCGCAAAAAGCTCGGCATTCCCTCCGGCACGCGGCACGAGATGTGCTACGCCGTCCACGCGGAGCAGAACGCCATCATTCAGGCGGCCAAGCTGGGCGTGAATATCGACGGATCGACGCTCTACTGCACCCATCAGCCGTGCATCCTCTGCGCGAAGATGATCGTCAACGCGGGCGTCGTGCGCGTGGTTTATCACAGCGGATATCCGGATGATTTCGCGCTGGATATCTTCAAAGAGGCCGGGGTTCAGGTTGAGTGCTACACCGAATCGGAGGAATAAACATGCCGCGTCTTTTTATTGTCGCCACGCCGATTGGCAACCTGTCCGATATCAGCGCGCGGGCGCTGCAAACGCTCAGGGACTGCGACCTCATCGCCGC
>ENA-ORVG01003066-ORVG01003066.1-human-gut-metagenome-genome-assembly--contig:-NODE-3066-length-14113-cov-3.008465_pt1 | contig 14113 bp, 7 predicted proteins | sample MGYA00242091_ERZ509233 | MGnify/ENA primary metagenome ERZ509233 (study PRJEB26280, sample SAMEA2338840) | human gut metagenome | biome: human gut; feature: human-associated habitat; material: faeces... | reverse complement strand
TACAGCGGCAGGCTCAGAGCCTCTGCAGCAGCCTTGGCAACAGCCAGGGATACGCCGAGGATAGCGTTTGCGCCGAACTTGGTCTTGTTCGGGGTGCCGTCAGCCTCGATCATAGCCTTGTCGATTGCCTGCTGGTCGAGAGCGTTCATGCCGATAACAACCTCAGCGATCTCGCCGTTTACAGCGTCAACAGCCTTGAGTACGCCCTTGCCGTTGTAGCGGCCCTTGTCGCCGTCCCGCAGCTCGCAGGCCTCATAGATGCCGGTGGAAGCGCCGGAGGGCACGGCGGCGCGGCCCATAGTGCCGTCCTCCAAATAGACCTCCACTTCCACAGTGGGGTTGCCCCGGCTGTCTAGGATCTCCCGGCCCAGGACGTCGACAATCTCAATGATCTGCTTCATAGAACTCGTACTCCTTTATTAAAATTATAAGACAGAATCATGCGGGCGCGTTCCTCCCAAGGGAGGGCCCACCAGGGATTTCCGGTGCTATTATATCGGTAATCGTTTACTCTGTCAAGCAAACCGGATATTTCCAGTGAAAAAAGTGCGCACTCCTGTCACAGAAGGACGGCGCTGCTGAGAATCTCAAAGGCCTCCTGACAGGGCAGGCGCTTTTTCTCCATGGGCGGCAGGCTGTCGTCAAACCGGCGGGCTTCCGCTTCGTCAAACACAAACGCCGGGCTCTGGCGGTATATCCAGCTTTTTCCCGCCAGGGTGCCGGGCTCCAGTTCCTTCACCAGCATCGCGGCGGGATACGTCCCGTCCTCCAGATGGACCCGGTGCTTTTTGCAGCTTTGGAAGCCGCGGCCCACGTAGTTGTTGGGATCGCCGAAGATCACAATAGCCTCGTACCCCATGGCGGACGCCCGCCGGAAGGACTCCTCCATCAGCAGCCTGCCATAGCCCCGGCGCTGCAGTCCCGGTCGGATACAGACTGGTCCAAAGGTCAGGATGCCCTTCTCCTTCCCTGCCTCGTCCACCAGTGTGCTCTTCGTGTACATGATATTGCCGACCACACGGCCGTCCAGCTCCAGCACCAGGTCCAACTCCGGCAGAAAATCCGGGTGGGGCCGGATGGCGTGGGCCAGGTAGTGCTCCGTGCATCCTGGCGTGTAGAGGTTGTAAAACGCCTGCCGGATGATGTCCTCCACCTGCTGGTAATCGCTCACCCGCTCCGGGCGGATCGTGATGTTCTTCTCCATATCGGTTCCTCCCTGCATGAATTGGCGCCCTGCGGGCGCAGTCTGCACAGCTTGTCCTGCTCTCTATTATATGTCTCTTTCGGCTGCACGCAATGGTGGGCAGTGATTTTTTTCGTCCGGAGTGAAAGCTGGCGCGAAAAAGCGCCTCCCGCAAAAGCGGGAGGCGCCGAATCGAAAACTCACAGGAGGTTCATCAGGTTGAAGCTCAGGATCAGGCCGGAGAACACGATGGACACCGTGGAGCACAGCTTGATGAGGATATTCAGGGACGGGCCGGAGGTGTCCTTGAAGGGGTCGCCCACCGTATCGCCCACGACGGCGGCCTTGTGGCACTCGGAGCCCTTGCCGCCGTGGTGGCCGCCCTCGATGTACTTCTTGGCGTTGTCCCAGGCGCCGCCGGCGTTGGACATGAACACCGCCATGGCAAAGCCGGTGACGGACACGCCGCCCAGCAGGCCCACCACGCCGGTGGGGCCCAGCACCAGGCCAGTAGCCAGAGGCACGATGATGGCCAGCAGGGCCGGCACCACCATCTCATGCAGGGCACCCTTGGTGCACAGCGCCACGCACTTGCCGTACTCGGGGTCGGTCTTGCCTTCCATGATACCGGCGATCTCCCGGAACTGGCGGCGAACCTCTACCACGATGGACTGGGCTGCGGTCTGCACAGAGCGCATGGTCATGGCGGAGAAGACAAAGGTCAGCATGGCGCCGATGAACAGGCCAACCAGCACAGTGGGGCTGGTCAGGGTGAAGTTCAGGTTCTCCACGGTACGGTCCTGCACAATGTTGACATAGGAGACCAGCAGAGCCAGCGCGGTCAGGGAAGCGGAGCCGATGGCAAAGCCCTTGCCGGTGGCAGCGGTGGTGTTGCCCAGGGAGTCCAGGGCGTCGGTACGGTCACGAACTTCTTCGGGCAGGCCGGACATCTCGGCAATGCCGCCAGCGTTGTCCGCCACGGGGCCGTAGGCGTCGGTGGCCAGGGTGATGCCCAGGGTGGAGAGCATGCCCACGCCGGCGATGCCGATGCCGTACAGGCCCTGGTTGAAGGAGAGGCTGAAGCCGCCCATCTCATCCAGGATGGAGGTGGTGCCGCCTGCGGCGAAGTAGGAGATCAGGATGGCCACCGCCACGATCAGGATGGAGGCGATGGAGGTCAGAGTGGACTTCAGTCCCAGGGAAATGCCGCCGATGATGATGGTGGCGGCGCCGGTCTCGGAAGCGGCGGCCAGCTTTTTGGTGGGCTTATAGTTATCAGAGGTAAAATACTCGGTGAAGTAGCCGATGAGAGTACCGCCGATCAAACCGCAGAGGATGGCAATGAAGATGCCCCAGCAGTTGTTCTCTGGGCCGAGAATGAAGTAGCACAGGGGGGCGGCCACGATGGCGGAGAGGATGGCGGCGGTGTAGGTACCGGTCCGCAGGGAGGTCAGCAGGCTCTTCTGGGTGGCGTCCTCCTTGGTCTTGACCAGGAAGGAGCCGATGATGGAGCAGATGATGCCGCACACGGCCAGCGCCATGGGCAGCAGCATGCCCTGCCAGCCGTAGCCGGCGCAGGCACCCAGCGCGAAGGTGGCCAGGATGGAACCCACGTAAGACTCATACAGGTCGGCGCCCATGCCGGCCACGTCGCCCACGTTGTCGCCCACGTTGTCGGCGATGGTGGCGGGGTTGCGGGGGTCATCCTCGGGGATGCCGGCCTCCACCTTGCCCACCAGGTCAGCGCCCACGTCAGCGGCCTTGGTGTAGATGCCGCCGCCCACACGGGCAAACAGAGCCATGAAGGAGGCGCCGATGCCGTTCATCACGATGATGTTGCCCAGCTGGACAGGATCGGTGATGCCGGCGCCGAAGTGGAGAATCATCAGCCAGATGCTGATGTCCAGCATGCCCAGGCCCACCACGGTGAAGCCCATAACCGCGCCGGAGGAGAAAGCCACCCGCAGACCGCGGTTCAGGCTCTCCGATGCGGCCTGGGCGGTACGGGCGTTGGAATTGGTGGCGATCTTCATGCCGATCAGGCCGGCCAGCATGGACCAGATCCCGCCGGTGAGGAACGCGAAGGGGGTGAATTTGGACAGCATCTCGCCGCCGCTGGCAAAGGCGATGATCACCAGAACCACAAAGACCACAGCAAAGACCTTTGCGACGGTGGAGTACTGATGCTTCAGATAGGCGTTGGCACCCTCGCGGATGGACTGCGCGATCTTCTGCATCGTGGCATTGCCCTCTGAGTAGGACATGACTTTCTTGCGTTGGATTGCGGCAAACAGCAGCGCCAGAACAGCGCCGATGAAGCCGATCCACAGATAATTTTCCACGAACGACACTCCTTTTCTTTTTGCACATTGCCTGGGAAAGACAATGCGGAAACGAATAACACACCAATTTTAGCATAACCGAAAGGATTTGCAAGTCTCTCCCTCTTTTTTTTTGTGAATTCAAATAAATTTCACAAAAACCACAAAAAAGAGAGGGAGGAATTGGCGAAAAAGGGCAGAGTTACAAAGAGGGAATTCCGGCCTCTTTTTCCCCTCAATTCCGGCCCCAGGTAGAGGGCTGGAAAAGAATCAAGATGGGGAAGATCTCCAGCCGTCCCACCAGCATGGCCATGGAGAGCACCACTTTGCTCAGGGAAGAAAAGGCGGCAAAATTGCCCAAGGGCCCCACCGCCTCCAGACCGGGTCCGGTGTTGCTGATGCAGGCCAGGGCGGCAGAGCAGGAGGTGGTCAGGGAAAAGCCGTCCAGGCTCACCACCAAACAGGTCCCGCCCAGGACCAGGAAGAAGCAGGTGAAGAAGACAAAGACGGTGTTCAGGGTCTCCTCATCCACCGCCTTGCCGTCCAGCTTGACCACCTTTACCGCCCGGGGATGGGAGAGCCGGCGGAGGGAGCGGCGGGCGCAGCGGAGCAGCAGCAGCACCCGGGAGGCTTTGAGACCGCCGGCGGTGCTGCCGGCGCATCCGCCCAGGAACATCAGCAGCACCAGGACAAACTGGGAGACGGTGGGCCAGAGGGCGAAGTCCGCCGTGGAAAAGCCTGTGGTGGAGACCACTGAGGACACCTGAAACAGGGTGTCCCGCAGGGCATGGCCGGCGGATTCATACAGGGGAAGGACGTTGAAAAAGACAATGGCCGAGGACAGCGCTACGGCGAGAAGGAAGAACCGGAGCTCATCACTGCCCAGCGCCTGGCGCAGCCGCCCGGTGAGGACCAGAAAAAAGACGGCAAAATTCAGGGAACATAGGAGCATGAAGACTGTGATGATGACCTCACAGGCGGGCAGGCCATAGGAGGCGATGCTCAGATTCCGCACAGAGAAGCCGCCGGTGCAGACGGTGGCGAAGGTGTTGACCACAGCGTCGTAGAAGGGCATGCCGGCCAAGCAGAGGGCGAGAATTTCCAAAAGGGTGAGGGAGATGTAGATCAGATAGAGGATACGGGCGGACAGGGCGGTCTTGGGCACCAGCTTGTTACTCACCGGGCCTGTGGCCTCCGCCTGGACCAGCACCTGGGTCCGGCCCCCCACCTTGGGCAGGAAAGCCAGGGTGAAGATCAATACCCCCATTCCCCCAATCCAGGAGGAGAAGGAGCGCCAAAACAGAATGCCGCGGGGGAGGGACTCCACCTCAGTGAGAATCGAGGCGCCGGTGGTGGTGAAACCAGAGACAATTTCAAAGAAACAGTCGGCAAAAGAGGCGAATTCTCCAGAGAACCAGAAGGGAAGGGCGCCGAACAAGCTGAGAAAAACCCAGATGAGCCCCACCACGGCGAAGCCCTCCCGGGAGAAGAAATCCGGCCGGGCCCGAAGGCGAACCAGCAGGCTGCCCAGCAGGCCGACCAATCCAATGGTATACAAAAAAGGCTTGGGGTCCTCCCGGTAAATCAGGCAGACCACCAGCGGAAGCAGCAGGCACAGGGCTTCCAGCTGCAAAGTACGTCCTAACGTGCGCAGCATCAGTTTATAATTCATAATCTATGTCACAGACAGAGCGGGGAGGGGCCGCCCTTTGACCGCAGGGGAGGGGCGGAACGACTCCGAGAAAGTGGAAGGGACGGGGACTGCTATGGTTTTAAGAAGATATCCCGGAAGGTCTGGATGCCCTGGCCATGGGAAATGACGATTACCCGGTCCCCAGGGGAGAGCACCGTGCCGCCGGAGGGGACAACCACTTGATTTTCGTGGAGCAGGGCGACGATCAGAAAGCCCTTTCGAATTTCCAGGTCCTTCAGGGGAATGCCCAGATGAGGGGTATTTTCGTGGAGGATGAACTCAGCGGCCTCCACATCGGTGTCGGAGATGCGGTACAGGGCCGTCATGACGCTGCCGCTCTTATCCTCAAAGCCCCGAACCAGCCGGAGAATCCGGGCCACGGTGATGAGCTTGGGGGCCACCACGCAGTCCAGACCGGCGGCCTGGACCACAGAGGAGTAGTTGACCCGGTTGCACTTGGCCACCACCTTGCGCAGTCCCTGCTGCTGGGCGTAGAGGGCGGAGATCAGGTTGTCCTCATCCCGCCCGGTCAGAGCGATGAAAGCGTCGTTGTTGGTGAAGTGCTCTGAGAGCAAGAGCTCCTGGTCGGTACCGTCCCCGTGGAGAATGAGAGCCTCTGGGAGGGACTCTGAGAGCCGGCGGCAGTGTGCCTCGTTGCTCTCCACCAAGGTTACCCGCACCCCCATGGAGAGGAGCATCTTGGACAGGTAATGGGCGATGCGGCTGCCGCCGATGAGAAAGGCGGAGTGGATTCCCGGCAGGTCCCGGCCCAGGGTGCGCAGGTAGGAAGAGAGGTCCTTGGGGGAGCCGGTGACATACAGCTTGTCCCCCACCCGGGGTACAAAGTCTCCGTTGGGGATGATCACCTCTCCCTTCCGCTCCGCGGCGGAGAAGAGGATCGACAGACTGCTGGCCCGACGGAAAAGGTCGGACAGAGGAATCCCCACCATAGGGTCTCCCTCCTGCACGCGAATGCCCAGCATCTCCACCTTTCCCCGGAAGAAGGTGTCCACGTTGGCCGCGGCTGGGAAGCGGAGCAGCCGGGAGATCTCCAGGGCGGTGGCATATTCAGGGTTGATGACCGCGTCGATGTTCAGGTCCTTCTGCAGGGCGGGCAGGTCGTCGGTGTAGGCCAGGTCCCGAATGCGGGCGATGGTGAACTTGGCGCCCAGACGCTTGGCGGTGAGGGCGCAGAGCATGTTGACCTCGTCCAGGTTGGTGGTGGCCAGGACCAGATCGGCGTCCTCCACCCCGGCCTCCCGCAGCACGGAGGGAGCGGCGCCAGGGCCCTTGATGCACATCACATCCAGGGTGTCGCTGGCCCGGTGGATGGCGGTGTCGTTTTGGTCGATGATGGTCACGTTGTGGTCTTCCCGAGAGAGATAGGCGGCCAAAGTGGAGCCCACCTTGCCCGCCCCGACGATAAGAATGTTCAAAGCAGATCCGCCTTTCCAAAAGCGGGAGGGAACCCGCTGAAATGAGAAAGTTGTCGCATAAAGATTGTATTATCATAGCACAGATAAGATTAAGAAGCAATTAAGAAGCTGTCCAATCTTTGGGCGAGAACGGGGGTTTTTCTTTGAAAAAGAGAAAAACTGTGTTATGATACAAAAGAGGTTGGGGTTTGCCCTGAGAAATATGGAAGCAGGGGGGAAGGATTATGCATCAAATGGACTTGACGGAGGGCGTCATCTGGAAAAAATTGATCCTTTACGCCGGGCCGGTGGTGCTCTCTTCCCTGCTGCAGTCGGCCTACTCCATAACGGACTTGATTGTGGCCGGATGGTTTATTGGCAAGGACGGCATTTCCGCCATCAACAACGCCAGTCAGGTTATGATGATTTTAACCCAAATTATCATGGGAATTACCACCGGGGGCAACATTCTCATGGGGCAGTATTTTGGCAGCAAGGACCGGTCCAACCGGGTCAAGACGAATCGGACGATGTTCGGTTTCGCCCTGTCTGCGGGGGCGCTTCTGTCCGTGCTGCTCTTTCTGCTTAGCCGTCCCATTCTGGCGGCCCTCCGGGCGCCGGCGCTGGAGGAGGCTACGGCCTATCTCCAGGTGTGTTCCGCCGGTCTCATTGCCATCTTCGGATACAATGCCTTGGCGGCCATGCTCCGCTCTGTGGGCAACTCCAAGCAGCCCTTTTACTGTGTGGCCGTGACAGCGGGCTGTAACATTGCGCTGGACTGTCTGTTTATGGGGGGCTTCCGATGGGGCGTGCGGGGCGCGGCCCTGGCCACGGTGCTTGCCCAGTGGGCCAGCTTTGTGGTCTGCCTGGTGTATGTGCTGCGTCACCGGGACTTGTTTGGCCTGGTTCGGCGGCAGATTTCTTTCCACAAGGATAAGATGGTCCAGATTCTCAAGCTGGGGATTCCCTGCGCGGTGCAGATGACGGTGGTGGGGCTGTCCTGGCTGGCGATGACCTTTCTCATCAATGCCTACGGGGTGGAGGCCTCTGCGGCCAGCGGGATCTGCGCCAAGGTAAAGGACGTGGCTCTGCTGGTAACCATCGCCCTCTATACTGCGGCCACCACCATGGTGGCCCAGTGTCTGGGTGCAAAAAAGTTTGACCGGGCCAGCCGGGTGGTCCATGTGGCCATGCGCCTGTCCCTGGCGGTTACGGCGGTGCTCATTCTGGGGATTGAACTCCTGGCCCCGCAGATTCTGTCGGTGTTTCACCCCGACCAGGGGACCATGGAGATTGCCGTGAGGAATCTCCGCATTGAGATTTTAGGGCAGATTTTCTATGCCAGCTTTATGGTGTACAACGCCCTGCCCATGGGGGCGGGGCATACCATGTTTGCCTTGGGGTCCAGCCTGCTCAACTGCATTGTGGTCCGGGTGATCCTGGCCTTGATTTTGAACCATTTCTATGGCCTGGTGGGAATCTTCTGGGCCTGCGCCATCGCGCCGGCCTCCTCGGTGCCGCTGGGGTACCTTTATGAACGGACCGGGGTCTGGCGGCGGGCCTTGGTGCAGGGAGAGGAATCCTAAGGGAGTGGGGTGCGTGTCCGAAGGGGAAAGGTGTCAGAAAGATAGAACAGCTATCAAAAGGTGTACCTTTTGATAGCTGTTTTTGTTGGGATGATTTTATAACAAAATGTCAGAAAATGCAAGAGTTTTCTCCTGAAAAATTATCATTTTTGATTAAACAATCATGTCATTTCGCCAGATTGTCAACGCTGTCAAAAGGTACACGTTTTGACAGCTGCAAAAATGGAGGAGGAAGCAATGAAAAAGAGAGGTTTATCGGTATTGCTATTGTTTTGCATGCTGCTGACGATGGTGCCGACTGTGGCAGTTGCGGCGGAGGAGGGGCCTGCGCCGGATATTCCCACAGGGGCGATCTATGTGTCGCAGGATGGTGTTGCAGACGGCGATGGCCAATCTGCCCAAAGCGCGTTGAAATTTGATGAAGCAATGGCCAATGCCAAAGATGGCAATGTGTTCGTCGTTGTCGGCACGGTAGAAATGGAGAACTGGACGACGCCGGAGAAAGATATTACGATCTGCGGCGCGAACGAGAACGCTGTATTAAAATTTGCCGGGTATTATGGCAAAGAAAATGTTTGGCTTTCGTTACAGGGAGATCTCACAGTTGAAAATTTGACCCTGGCATTCTCCAAGCAGCAATACGCACAAGCGAATGGCGGAGCGTCGCTTCCTACTTTTATTTTTGCAAACGGCCATACGCTTCACCTGACAGAGTCCTCTGTGATCGATACACCAGAATGGAAAAGCTCCCCCAATAGTCCCAGCTCCAATATGGTGAAGTCCTCGGTATACATTTTCGGTGGCGGCAACCGGGAGAACGATGTTACCGGCGACACGCATCTGATTTTGGAGATGCAACTTAAAAACGAAAAATCCATCGTATATGTCTATGGCGGCGGCCGATGCAGCGACGTATCCGGCAACACCAACGTCGAACTGAAAGGCGAAGGCGTTCATGTGTACTCCGTTGTCGGCGGCGGCCTGGTGGATGAGGATGAAGGGGCCGCAAATGTTGGCAAAAACACCAACATTACCATCAGCGGTGGCGCGTGGGCCGGCGATACCGAGGTATCTTCCTCTCAACCAGATAAGATTGCTGTTGCGGGCGGCGGCCACATTTTGAGCAATGATCCGAGCATGATCGGCGCCAATTCTGATATTAAAACCGCGACGACCAACGTTGGCGGCGAGGTACATATTACTCTGAATGGAATCACCGGCAATTTGGTGGACTGTATTGTCGGCGGATGCTACGACGCGGGCAAGTCGAACGCAGAGAAGATTACGGGCACGACGGGGCCAGTCAAGATTGACATTGATAATTGCCGCTTTGAAAGCCAATTCCATCGTATTTTTGGCGGCGGATATGTTGCCTGGGGAGGGAACAACAGAGACATTCAGGTCAAAGGCAACGTTGAGATTACTGTGGACCATTCTACGGTACAGTATCTCTATGGCGGTGGCTGCGGTATCACAGCCGCATTGCCTCTGGTCACCGGCGATGTTAATATAACGCTGACAAACAGCATCGGCGCGGATTCAAACGGAGCCTATATGCATCGCGGTATCTTTGTCAGTGGGCAGAATAAAAACCAAGCTGGCGGAGACATGGTTCTGGGCAACGCAACGCTGACGCTGAATGAATGCAAGTGTAACTATATTCACGCCACCGGTGACGGCGCTGGTACCGCTAACAAGGTTGAGATTTTTGTTAATGGAGGAGGCTCTACCGAAAGTAACGCCGAATATATTTATAACAGCGATACTTCCTATGGTATTGCCCAACGACATCCTAATGCAACGGTTCATATCAGTGGCAATGTTCCGCTCACACAGTTAAGAGGCTTCCAGAACGTTAACATTACAAATGGCAGTACTTTGCAGCAATATAGTTCGGAAGAGACTCTTCTTGATAAGCATGACAGAGTATTGAATGAAAACGTGAACATGGGTGAAGGTGCTAAACTGAACCTCACTGGTTCTGGTAATGAAATCAGCGGCGCGTTTGATATGAAGAAAGACAGCACGCTGTATATTGCCGGTGCAAATTATTTTACTGTTGGCGGCACGGTAACAACGGCGGATGGCGTAACATTTGAAACGGATGAAAATGGTGAAACGACTGGCTACGATCGTCCTATCCGTGATGGCCGTGTATTTCTGTATTCCAAGACTGCCCACGATGTTGGCGGTACATTCTTTGCTTTCCCGCAGGGTACGACTATCAGCCCTCAGCTTGTGGCAGAGGATAGCACCGCTCTACTCGTGGCCAAGCATCAGTGGAAGCTGGCCGCCAAGCCCTTTATCCTCAAGCCAATCGAGCTGACCAAGTACATCGCGGGCGGCGAGCACAACCACGATGATCCAACAGCTTCCAACTGCTTCCCTGATCCGCGCTTTGTTGGCTTGGATGAGGATGCAGAGATCAAAGTGAATGGCAATGTTTGGAACAAGTCTGAGCACCATGGCCAATATCCGTTCGTAATCAACTATTACGATAAAGATGGCACCCTGCTGGAAGATGACCACAAGCCGGGCACCTATGTTGCCAAAGTGGAGCCGAGCGATGGAATTAAGCTTACCAATATTACGATCAATGGCTGCAAGATCAAGACAGAAGACAGTCTGCTGCACATCCGCAATGTTTCCGACGTAGCTGGTATTGAGAATATCGATCAGTTCGCCAGCGCGATTCAGTCCGGCGAGCCGACCGGCGCGGTAAAGGACGCGACCGCGGTGATTCCGGATAGCACGAACTACCTGGTAAACAACCTTGCGGGCCAGATACCGAACGCAGACGCGGATATTCGTCTGCTCCACGACGAATTGCTCAGTGCTGCGGCGGGGGAAGACCCCTTTATGAAAGTATTGCAGCAGCGTCTGGAGGGCACACTGGAGGGTGCAGCAACAAGTGATGTCAAGGTAGAGGCCGACCCCAACCGCCAGTACGCCATGAAATACCTGGACCTGATTGACGCCAACGACAGCAACCTGCTGGTTTGCGCCCAGGGGGCGTATGACATTTATCTGCCCTATCCTGCGGGAACCGACCAGAACACGGAATTTGCGCTCTATCGTTTCGACGACCTGAACCGCACCTATACCCAGGCAGACAGCGGAGAAGGCGCGCTGGACAATATTAAAAAGACTTCCATTCGGAAAGTTGAGGTCACGAATGAGAAAGCAGGGATCAAGTTTACCGTGCCTGCCGATTTTGCCAGTGAGAAAAATTACTCCATCGGTGCCATGGCGCTGACCTGGGTGAAGGAATCTTCGGGGGGCGGTGTGACCACCCGGTATACCCTGTCCTATGACTCCAACGGGGGCACGCAGTACAAAGACGAACGGTACGTCAGAAACACTGTGGTCCAACTGGACAAGGTGCCCACCCGGGAGGGGTATACCTTCACTGGCTGGTATGCCGACAAGGAACTGACCCAGGCCATCACGGAGATCAAGATGACCTCGAACAAAACCGTCTACGCCGGTTGGGAAGAGACGGATGTCCCCGGCATGCTCAATGGAGAGGACCACTACGCTTATGTGGTGGGCTATGAGGACGGCACAGTGCGCCCCGGCGGGAACATCAGTCGGGCCGAAGTGGCCACCATCTTCTTCCGGCTGCTCCAGGACCAGGTGCGCCAGGAGAACCTGACCACTGACAGCGCCTTTGCTGACGTTGGCGCCGGTGACTGGTACAACACGGCCATCTCCACCATGGCGGAGCTGGGCATCTTGAGGGGCCGGACCCCGGATACCTTCGTCCCCAATGCCCCTATCACCCGGGCGGAATTCGCGGCCATCTGCGCCCGGTTTGACACCGGGGAGAACGCGGGCGGCGCTACTTTCCCCGATCTGGCGGGCCACTGGGCCAAGGAGGAAGTGGAACGGGCGGTGTCCCTGGGCTGGATTATGGGCTATGAGGACAACACCTTCCGGCCGGACAAGGCCATCACCCGGGCTGAGGCGGTGACCATGATCAACCGCGTCCTCCAGCGCAATCCCCAGAGCCCGGAGGATCTGCTGAAGGACATGGTTACCTGGCCGGACAACCAGGACCCCAGCCAGTGGTACTACCTGGCCATCCAGGAGGCCACCAACAGCCACGACTATGAACGCACCACAGGCATCTATGAGACCTGGACCCAGCTGCGGGAGACCCCCGACTGGTCCCAATATGAATGAGATAAGACAGGTGAACACAATTAAAACGCCGCCCCCACGCCAAAACAGGCGTGGGGGCGGCGTGCAAAAACGGGGTTTATTTCGCGGCAAGATTGGCCGCCATTTTTTTCCGTTCCCGTCGCTTTTCCCAGGCGTCCACCACAATGGTGCAGGTGGCGTCGCCGGTGATGTTTACAGTGGTGCGCCCCATGTCCAGAATCCGGTCAATGCCGGCCACCAGGGCGATGCCCTCCACCGGCAGGCCCACGGTTTCCAGCACCATGGTGAGCATGATCATCCCCGAGCCGGGCACCCCGGCGGTGCCGATGGAGGCCAGGGTGGCGGTGAGAATGATGGTTAGCTGCTGGGCAATGGTCAGCTCAATGCCGAAAATCTGGGCGATGAAGATGGCGCAGACCCCCTGATAAATGGCGGTACCGTCCATGTTGATGGTAGCGCCCAGGGGGAGCACAAAGCTGGAGACTTCCTTCCGTGCCCCCAGCTGTTGGGTGGCATCCATGTTGAAAGGAAGCGTGCCCACACTGCTGGCGCTGGAGAAGGCAAAGAGCATGGGCTCGCTCATGGCCCGGAAAAACCGCAGGGGGCTCAGACCGGCAAAGCCCTTCACCGCCAGGGAATAGGTGAGCACCATGTGGGCCACGTAGGCCGCGTAGGCCACCAGAATGACCTTCAGCAGAGGCAGCAGCACACTGGGGCCGTTGGCGGCCACCACGGGGCAGATCAGGGCGAACACGCCGATGGGGGAGAGCTTGAGGATCATGGACATGATCTTAAAGCAGACCTCTGCGAAGCTGTCCACCACATTCTTGGCGGGCACCCCCTTTTCCCCTACCGCGATGATGCCAAAGCCAAAGAACAGTGCGATGACGATGACCTGGAGCATGGTGGCGTCGGCCAGGGGCTGGAAGGCGTTGGAGGGGAAGATGTTCACCAGGGTGTCCATCAGGTTTAAGGGTTCTGCCGGTTCATAGGTGAGGGCTTCCGTGCCCAGGGTGTACCCTGCGCCCACCTGGAGCAGGTTGGCAGCCACCAGGCCCAGGGTGACGGCAATGGCGGTGGTGACCAGATAGAAGGCGATGGTCTTGATCCCAATGGAGCCCACCTTGCGGACATCCTGCAGGGAGACGATGCCTTGGATGATGGACAGGACCACCACGGGCACCACGATCATCTTGATCAGGTTCAGGTAAATGGTGCCGAAGGGCTTGACGTAACCTTCGGCGATGTCTGGGATCGACTGCATGGCGATGCCGGCCACAATGCCGATGAGGAGGCTGATGGTGATTTGCACGGTCAGGGAAGGTTTCTTTCTCTTATTTTCTCTGGGCATGGGGGTCCTCCTTTTGTCAGAATCCGGGTCAAAGCCCGACGGCTCAGACCAATGCAGTATCATAGCACAGGCCGGGCAGGGAGGGAACGGGGAAAAAGTTCTTTATGTCTTTTTTATCTTTGCTTTCAGGAAAAATTTTGAAGGGAATAGCACGAAATCCTGCAAATCAGCCCGAAAACCCGCTGGGACGACACAAAACTTGCGAAATGAGGGGAGAGGGTAGCGCGTCGGCTGGATCTATGCTATAATCACTCTACTACGGCGCTGTCTTGGCTGAGAACATTTTAGCCGGGCCGGCGCGGATCAGAAAGGAACACTGTATATGAAACCCGTTGCATCCCTCTTGCTTGCCGTTCTTCTCCTGCTCTCCCTGACCGCCTGCGGCCAGGAAGCGCCGCAG
>ENA-ORVG01003061-ORVG01003061.1-human-gut-metagenome-genome-assembly--contig:-NODE-3061-length-14133-cov-1.955320_pt1 | contig 14133 bp, 16 predicted proteins | sample MGYA00242091_ERZ509233 | MGnify/ENA primary metagenome ERZ509233 (study PRJEB26280, sample SAMEA2338840) | human gut metagenome | biome: human gut; feature: human-associated habitat; material: faeces... | reverse complement strand
ACTGTTGAAACGTTTCATTATTGATAAATGAGTTTCCAAACACGCTCTCAACGTGATAGTTATAAATTTTTCAATTTACATGAAAATAATATTTATTTACTTAATAAGTTAATATCTAAAAGTGTTAAATTAACTCCATACTCTATAGAAAATATTACTTCTGATACAGACATTGGAAAATCATGTGCTTTGCTTCAGGGAGAATGGACGGTTTCTTGACATCCGACATTGTGTGACATATTTTCTTTCCAAGGGTCATACAATGCGTGATACTTTAAAGGACCTGCGATGCGATTTTTCAAAAAGCCTTGGTTCCAGCGGTTTGCCGAAAAGGAAGGTATCTCGGATGATGACCTCAAGGCACTGGTGGCCGAAATGGAAGCGGGTACAATCCATGCCAGCCTTGGCGGATACGTCTACAAGCAACGTCTTGCCCGCAAGGGGGCAGGCAAATCGGGCGGATACCGGACGCTGTTGTTCTTTCGGTCGGGAGAGCGTGTCTTTTTCATGTACGCTTTCACCAAGTCGGACAGGGCGAACATAACGCAGCGGGAACTGGTGGCCCTGAAAGATGCCGCCAAGGTGTATATGGAAATGACGCCCGCGCAGTTGGCCATAGCATTGAAAGCGCACGAGCTTGTGGAATTTTAGGAGGGCACTCCATGAACAAGGAATATTACAGCGAATTGCTCGAAGAAACGCACAAGGGCATGGAAGGGCTGCACAAGCTGGGCATTATCGATCAGAAGACCATGCGCCACTTTGACGAATTGTGCATCGTCCCCGCCCAGCCCATGAGCGGCGAGGAAATCCGTAGCCTGCGCGAACGTGAAGGCGTCAGCCAGCCCGTGCTGGCATGGTATCTGAACGTCAGCAAAAATCTCATTTCGGATTGGGAGCGCGGGGTACGACGTCCCGGAGGAGCAGCCCTGAAGCTGCTGAATCTGGTCAAGGAAAAGGGGCTGCAGTCCATAGCCTTGTAACGCAAAAGGGAGGAAGCCATTCCTCCCTTTTCTTTTTTCTGAAAAGAAGATGCCCGAGCCTACGCCTTGTCCGGCTTCACGGCCTTGCGATCAATGTACGCATCAATGCTGCGAACCGTTATCTGCACTCCCTTGCGGGAGCCGATACGGTACGCCTGCAGTTCCCCGGCGGCCACGAGCTTATAGACCCATGAATCGCTGCAGCCGATGCGCCGGGCGGCCACGAAGACGGGGACACGGGGGCCGTCCGAGGCCCGGTCGTAGGGGAGGTTGATGCGTTTTTTGGCCATGGCTACTCCTCAGTAGTCACTCCGACCGCGGATGAAGCCGGGTCTGTTACGGGAAGGCAGCTCCCGCGTCGGCATGGGACGGGTAGGCAATTCCCGCATCGGCATCGGGCGCTGGGGCTGCGGTTCCGCTCGCGGAGCTGGCTGGCGCTTGGCGGCGGGCGCTTCCTTATCCCATTCGACGATCATCTGGAAGCTGGGGAGCCAGCTGCCGTCGACGCAGGCATGGGCCATCATGCAGCAGTCGAGGTAGTGGTTGGCCTTGCGGTTCCTGATCCACGTCAGCTTGCCGTTACGGTCACGCACGAGGGATTCCGCAGAGAGCTGCGACGCGAAAGATTCGTCGGTCTTGCGATGCAGGGTCATGGGCTGGCGGGCGTCCGGCTCCAGCCGGGCAAAGATAAGAGACTTGAAGTAGTGCGTATCCAGCAGGTACAGCCACAGGCCGCCCGGAATCCGCATCCGGGAGCTGGGTAGCCTATCGATGCTGGTAGCGCGCACCGGGGTATGCGACTCGTGTGATGCTCCCTTGCAGGCAAAGAGGCGGCCAGCGCCGTGCCGGCGCACAAACGTATATACTTCTTCGGTGCGGGATACCACGTCTTCATCCGTCCGGGTACCGCCGGAGTCAATGCCCGCACGCCAGATAGCAAGGCTCTTTCCGGCGTTGGGGCTGTTGGATTCGTATTCGTAGCGTGTTTCCAGCAGCGCGTGGACGGAATCCCAGTCCGTCAGGCGGCCATAATCGATCAGCACATTCGAGAGATCGGCCCGCCACGCAAAGACCACATACCAGAAACCACGTTTCTGAACGTCGATGCCTGCGGTCAGAGCGATGGCATCGCCCGGGACCGTCAGCGGCTCCAGCTCCCGATCACGGCGCTCGAGGATCAGGTCTTCGCGTGTCTCCATTTCAACGGCACGATAGGGGAGAGCCCACATCCCGTTGGTATATTGCTGTTTATCCTCCGGGCTGTCGGAGGCCTCGACGCGCATTTTAGCGGCCATGATTTCCGACAGGGAGACGGATTTGGACAATATGGCCGGCAGATAAAAACCGATACGCCGCGGGGCAGGGACCGGGGCTTCAGCTTCCCAGCGACCGTGGGCGACTGCCTGATCCCGCAAGTAGTCGGACCAAAGGAACTTGCAGGTCGAGCATCTGTAGCGCCCGAGCTTGCGACGCATGACTTCTTGTGGATTGCCGGTCTTTTCAACCAGCGCCAGCCCGGTTTCCGTCATGGGCTGATAGGTTCCGCAGGCGGGGCACCGGACATGGAAATGGCGAACCTCATCGCATTCGTCCAGCGCTTGCACAATGCTGCAGCTGTCCCCGCCGATGGGCTTGCTGACGCGCAGTATCTTGCTCTTGTGGTCGTAGCTTCGCGTCCGTTCGCGGAATTCCTCCACCGGCACACCCTGCCCGGAGATTTGCTTGTACAAGGCTTCTTCGTCGAGGAAGAGGTCTTGAATGGAAATCGAGGCGCGCTGCCCTTGCGACTGCGCGCTGGCCAAGAAGAGGTTGGTGCCGTCACGAAAGCTGATGCGGGTGGCCCGTACTTTCCTGAGCTGCGTGCGCACGGGGGGAGACGCCCGGAACATTGGGGTTAATTTATTGGCTACCACCTTGCTGATGGCATCGTCGTCCTGCATGGCCAGCATGCGCGGGCCGGGCCGCATGTCCACGCAATAGGCCAGTGCGGCATGCATGACCAAGGTCTTGCCGGTCTGGGCACTGCCGCAGACAACGACTTCTTTCACGCCGGGAGTGCTCCATGTATCCATGATTCCAGCTAGGTACGGATTCACGTCCCGCCTGTAACGCCCGCCCGCATAGGGACCATCCTTGACGACGATATTCTGCGACGCCCAGACAGACAATGAAATGTGCGCCCTGCGGCGAAAAACATGCCGCTCACCGGATGTGAATCGGAAGCTGGGCATCAATCTTCTCCATCAGGCTCCGCGCTCAAGGCGTTTTCGGTTTCATCGCCATAGGTAAATTCCCTGTCGGAATCCCATGCATCCATCCATTCCGCCGTTTCCTTGTCCCACCACTCCAGCAGCGCTTCCAGCCTGCTCTCGTCGCCGCTCACCAGCGCGATGATCTCCCCAGCTTTTCGGTAGCCAAAGTTTTCGATTTCGCTCTTGAAAAAAAGGGCTCGTGCGGACAGTGCCTCCTCATGCTCTGACCGGGGCATGAGCATCCCCATTTCTTTTTCGAGCTTGAGACGCGTGCGTTCGGCTGTGTACCGCTTCAACTCAGTATCTGCCGAAATACGGTCAACCGTGGCATTGGACAGGGCCTTGTTTTCGTGCTGGGTCAGAGGCGTGAGATTGGCCGCGGCATAGGCCAGCAGCGCCCCTTCCTCGAATCCCGCGTCCGTCTTGGCCACCTTGCGCGCCGAGACATCGCGGTTGAACTGGCTTTTGCTGATTTTGAAGCCGCTGTCCCGCAGGAAGTCGACAGCATCAAGCTGGGTCTTGAAAGTCCGCATGGCCGCACTACCTCCCTGCAGTCGTCGGGTTTCATCTTCCACCGCGGCCCGCGCGCGGTTGAACGCCGAAATGTTGTCCGGGGTCGGGTTCTCCTTCATCCGGCGCTTGCTTTCCTCCTTGGCCCGGATGAGGAAGGCGAGGTCATTGGCTGCGCTCTTTTCCGCCAGTTCCAGCAGGTCGAGTCCATCAGACATTGGAAGCCTCCATCTGAACGGGAGCGAACGGCTCTCCGGTTACGGTATTGATGGCGATGCCGCCCGTCAGTTCCTGCCAGCGCAGGATGATGACGTCAGCATACTTCGGGTCATACTCCATAAGATTGCAGCGCCGGGCCAGCCTGTCCGACGCGATGAGCGTGGTGCCCGAACCGCCGCACAGGTCAACCACCAAACCGCCCCGAGGGCTGGAATTGGCGATCATGCGCTCCACCAGCGCCACGGGCTTCATGGTCGGGTGCAGCTCCGAGCGCTGCGGTTTCGGCACCGAGATAATGCTGCTGGCCAAATCTTCCACCACCACGTCAGTGCCGCTGATCCGCAGGATGCTGTCGCCGCTGGCCACCTGCCACACGTTGTCGGAAACGCGCTGCACTACGGCCCCGGCGTAGTGCTCGAACAGCGACGTCTGCTTGCGATTGCCGTACCAATGGTGCTTTCCGGTCGGCTTCCAGCCGTACAAGATGGGCTCGTGTTGCCAATGGTAGTCGCCGTGGCCCATGACCAGCTGATTCTTGCGCCAGATCAGGCAGCAGGCCAGTTTGAATCCGACGGCCCGGAAGGCTGCGCGGAAGGCCATGCCGTCGCCTGCCTCGCTGTGGGCAACGTAAATGGCCCCGCCGTCCACGAGCACGTCCGCGGCGGAGGTCAGCAGCCGACGCAGGAAGCCGTCGAACTGCTCCGGCGACATCTTGTCGTTTTTGATTTTCCCTGCCTTGCTGCTGTAGTCGACGTTATACGGGGGATCAGTCCAGACCATGTCCGCCTGCTCCCCGGACATGAGCGTCACCACGTCGGCGGCCTTGGTCGAGTCGCCGCACATGAGCCGGTGGATGCCGAGCTGCCAGACATCCCCCAGCTTGCATGTGGGCGTTTCCGGCACCGGCGGGGCGTCGTCCGGGTCCTTCTCACTGTCGGCCACCGCCCCCTGCAGAAGATGTCCAGTTCTTTGTCGGCAAAACCGGTCAACCGCAGATCGTCCAGCTCCAGCCGCAGCTCGGCCATTTCCGCGCGCAGGGCTTCGTCGTTCCAGTCCGCCCACGTCGCGCTGCGGTTGACCAACAGCCGGAATGTCCGCACCTGAGTCGGAGTCAGATCGTCGGCAACAATGACGGGCACGGTCTCCATCCGCAGCTCGAGCGCGGCACGATAGCGGGTCTTGCCGTCAACGATTTCGCCGTCACCCGTTACCAACAAGGGAATCCGGAAGCCCCACTGGCGAAGTGCGTCCACCATCTGCGGCAACGCCTTGTCCGTGACCTTCAGCTCTCGGCCATAAGGCCGCAGCCGCTCCACCGGCCATTGTTCAATTTTCAGTTCTTTCATCAAGTACCCCTATGTATTTGACGGGCAGGCCCAAACTTTCAGCCACCCTGATTTCCTTTCGCACGCCTACGCTGTCCTTCCACCCGTCAAGGCAAAGTACCCATAGCTCGGTCGCCCAATGCTGTAGGAAGCTAAGGTCGTAATCCTGCCAATGGACAAAGCCCCACAGCCGGCTTCCGGTTTCGGTCAGCGCCACCCCGTTGACAATCGGGCTGAAAATGGCCCTACCTCGCTTCAAGTGGGCGGATGTGAATTGCCATGCAAGCCGGTGCCGATAGTCACGCACGGCCTGCTCAGGGCTGCTGTAAGGCGACGCAAGATAGATTCTCTGGTCTTCATTCATCGTCATATCACCAAGTTACGTTAAGGAAATTTTGATCCGTGACCTTGTTACAGGGATTGAGAGATAGCCACTCCCAGATGATGTTATGAGCGTCACGGAACAGAAGAAACTCATGAAATTTTCCCGGGTTGCGCGCTGACCATTTGTTGTCGCAGCTCCAGTCAAATCCGATGCAATTACCTTCTTCATCCGTAAATCGCGTATACACAACCGGCATTTCGCGCCACATGGCATAGAACTGCAGGACCTCCGGAGGCGGTGTCGGACACCCGTTCTCTGCCAGCTTGATCCCGTGATAAGTGACAGGCCCCATCTTTTCGTCGCGCCCTTCTTCCTGCGAGGCCATTTCAGGCGACTGTCCTGTCCGCATTGCCTTGCGGATGCCTGCGGGAATGCCCGCCTGAAGCCACAGACGCAGATTTTCCCCGCGGGAAAAGGCTTCGCCCGGGTCCTTGCCCGCACCCGTGGGAACCGGCCAGCGCTTGGCACGAGGGAAGGTTTCCTGCCACCTCGGCCAGCCATCAGCGCCAGCGGCGTCGCAGTCGAGCGCCACAAGAATGCACAGGCATGACTGCAACTGCTCGTACACGTCCACCGGCAGCCGACGGATGTTGCTCGTCATGCTGGCCATGCAATGGAAAAGGTCACCGGCGAGGATGTGCAACAGGATGGCGTCCAGCTCGGATTCAACCACGACGGCCACGGCCTGTTCGGGACGGGGATTCATACATGGCAGCCACAAAACATCCATGCTGCTACCCTCGACCACATGATACTTGTGCTCGGGGCGGAACAGCTGCCGGTCGGCATCAAGTCGACGGATGCGAAGGCGCTGTACATCCTCGCCGGACAGTTGCGGCACCACGATTCCGCGGGGCAGCCAGAACTGCTTGTCCTTGCCGTCCTTCCGCTTGACCGGAGGTAGTCCCCAGACGACGCGCGGACGGATGATGCAGTTTCGGCCCTTTTCGCCCGGGTTGTAGCCGAGCCGGTAGCGCCGAGCACTACCGGCGTCGATGCCGCGGGCAGCCAGCCACGCCAGCTGCTCGGGAGCTTTCCGCAGCTGCTCTGAAGCCCACGCGACGAAATCATTGGCCCGGGCGCGCCATTTGGCTGTATCAAGTTGGGGTTTGGCCCCCTCATCCGGACGGACGGGCTCGAAAGGCTCGACTGCCTTTTTCTTCGTCAGCGCCGGTGCGCGCAGGTTGGCCACCGGCGTGACACCAACCCGCTTACAGGCGTCGCCGTAACTCATGTCCGCGAAGTCACGCAAAAATTGAATGCCATCCCCTTTCGCATCGCACTGGCGACACCAGTAATAGCCGCGTCCCTCGCCCTCGTCCGGCCAAATCTGGAACCGATCTTTCCCCCCGCAGAATGGACAGGGACTTGCCCATTCGGTGGCTGTCTTTTTCACAGGGGAAAATCCATACTCGGAAAGCAGGTCAACAAGGTTCGCCGGCATGCGTTTTTCTCCTAACGGCTTAGAAACTCCTGCCTAATATCCTTGCTTTATCTATCTATTTTTATTTATTAAAATAAAAAACATGACATTATGACAAAGACACGGGAGCATATACCCAAAACGCCATATACTTAAACGCATTGGCCCCCTTAGAAGGTTGTCCTTTCATCATGGCGCACCTATCCCATCATGATAAAAGTATATTTTGCTAGGCGCTTCACTTTTCCGAATATCCTAGCAAGGGCGTAAGGGCATATCGTCAGACACTCTTGCCCGAGGGACGGAAGCGTTCTCCTTCCTCAGACAGCTGCACCCCATAGTAGTAGGTATGACCGCCTACCTTGCGCCGCTCTACCTTGGACGATAGCTGACGCCCGAAGAGGTGCATGGACGGAATGGACTTGGGTGAAACATACTTGCGGTACCAGCCCTGATAGACCTCGTATAACTCCGTCGCGTTGATCCGATCTTCGGGCTCGGGGGTTTCCTCGAGACACTGCTCGATGAAGAGTTGCATCGTGTCTTCTTCCACCCGGTATTGCCCGGTGGCCTGCGTGATGCATGCCGGCGGTTGAAGCCCCTCAGCCTGATACTTGAGGCAGCCACGGACCAGCCAAGCAAGAATGCCGGCCAGTTCCCCCTCCAGTTCCTTCTCAAGTTTGGGATTTCTCGGACGGTCGAATTCACCCTTGGGCTGGTCAACGAATCGGTAGGGAAAGTTGAACAGTTTGAGGCGTTCCCAGAAAGCCGTATCATGCGCTGGGGCACGGGGCAGGAAGTTGGTCAGCAGGAACAGGGTATGCGTAGGCCGAAATTCAGTGTTTTCTTTATCCCAAAGATAGCGGCCCGTTAGCGAGTCGGAACCGGAGAGCAGCTTGACCTGCGAAGTCGAAAATCGCCTGTTCTCATTGGTTTCCGACGCCCAGACAATCCGCAGTCCCTTCAAGTTCATGATGGTAGGGCTGGCCGAGTCCGGGTCCTTGGGCACGTTTCGGTCCAGTAACATTTCGGCGGGCACCGGCCCCATGTACGGCCCGAGCGCCTTTTTCAGGGTCTCCATGATGACGGTCTTCCCGTTGCGCCCCCGGTCACCGTAAAGCATGAGGAACAGCGGCTCGGATGACATTCCTGTAATGGCGTAGCCGAGCACCTTGTGGAGGTAGTCCTCGACGCCTTCGTATGCGCCAAGGATTTCGGACAGGCTGCGCTCCCACACCGGAGCCGGCTCGTCCAGTCCTTTCCACTCGATGGGGCAGGCGCGCCTGATGTAGTCCGATGGCCGCCCCGGTCGATGTTCCCCTGTTTTGAGATCGACCACGCCGTTGGCCACGCCCAGCAGCCACGGATCGACATCCCACACGTCCGGTCTGGTGATGAGGGGGTCCGTGTTTGCCAAGGTGAACTTAAGGCAGGCATTTACCCCACGGGAAGTATTCAGGTAGCTGGCCCGTTTCCGAAGACGCTCGGCGGAGAAGGAAAGGCGCGTTGCCTGTTCTTTGTCGCCGGCGTCGCTGGCTTCCTGCGCCAATTTTTCGTAGTGGGCCGCAACCTCGCGGTATTTGACCCCGACCTCATCCACTGACGCTTCCACCCGGTGGACATGCGTCTGTTCCCAGAACTGGCCAGCCCACTGGAACCACGTCTTCGTCTCGGGCACATAAACAAATTTCCCTCTGAACAGCGCCGAGTGCAGAATGCCGTCCCCTTTCTCAGCGAAGCCAGCGCACTTGGCCACGAAGTCCGGGGTAACGGCTTCGGCTGGCTTGTCGACTCGGGCGGCTTGTTCCTCAGTCACTACGGCGGCCACTCGGGCGGCCATGGCATCTAGCTGAGATTCATCCACGTCGTGTGGCATGCAGAAATCCTCCGGAGCGTAGACCTCTCCAGTTTAAGTTCCGATTTTTAGCGAGGTTCATTCCCAAATTCCCATTGAGCAAAACCCAAAAAATCCCCGACCGCATGGGCGACCGATTCGGCCCCTCGAGCTGGCCCCTTGGAAGGACCCATGGGGGGTAGGCGGTAGACCACTCCGACAGGATGTTTTGCGCTGTCTTCCTCAGAGTGAGGGGAGCGGGGAGCGAGGAACGGCACCCCCCCAAGGCGCTGCGCGCTTGGAAGCGGATGCGCTCACTCATCGTTGAGTGGAGGGCGTAGATGTAGCCAGAAGCATGGCTTTGGATGGTGGTAAGCATGCCCAGACGACGTGTGCCATGGTGGCCGTGGACACTTCGTTGAATAGTAGGATAGGTGAGCGCGCCCTTCCAGATGCAGGGCAGGTGAGTAAAGGCATGAGAGGTAAGCGCAGAGAATGCACTTAGGTGAGGACCAATCCCCCGATGTGGGGAGAGGGTGGGGAGAGGAAGGATGAAGAAACAGAAAAAGGACTTGTGCCCATAAGACACAAGTCCTGTATTTCCAAGTGGTGCCGGGGGACAGAATTGAACTGCCCACACGGGGATTTTCAGTCCATCAACGGGCATAACAGGAGCGCACTTAGACGCACTATTGCGCGAAAGATCAAACTGTTCTATCCAGTATACCGGACTTAGACGCACTTCTACTTTCCCCAAATGGGGGAGAGAATGGGGAGAGGAATGCCGGTAAAATGGATAACTGTCGCTTCGGGTATTCGTTGCTACGAGCATCCCACGCGCCGCCTCAAAAATGGGCGTGCGGATCGCTACTTCGCCATCAGGCATAACGTTGGCGGCAAACGATGTGAGGAAGGGCTCGGATGGGCATCCGAGGGCTGGTCTGCAGACAAGGCGCAGGGCATGCTGGCCAAGCTCAAGGAAGCGACGCGTACAGGCAGTGGTCCTCAGACCGTTGCCGAACTGCGCGAGGCAAACCAGCAGCGCCGGAAGGCCGAAAGTTCTGAGGCCGACACCATGACGGTCGCTGCCTTCTTTGACGATTACTACATGCCGGTCGCCAAAAAACGCAAGCGCACGTGGAGCCATGACGTCGGACGATTTGAGAAGGGCATCCGGGGACGACTGGGCGACATTCCTTTTCGCGGCATTACAAAAGAGCATATGGAAGGGTTGATGGATGCCCTGCGCGCGGAGGGGCTGGCCGAAGCCACGGTGTTGCAATACATGGCCATCATGCGGCAGCTTTTCAGTCTGGCGCGGATCACGATGATCAACGGCGCGCCGCTGTGGGCCTCGGCCACCTCTCCGGTCAGCGAAGTCGAATTGCCGGAAGGCTCGCAGGAACGTGAGCGCTTCCTCTCCTACGGTGAAGCCGACAGGCTTATAGAAGCGGCCCAATCGTTGTCCGTTGAAGACAGCTATCTGCCATTGCTGCCCGATCTGGTTGATATGATCATACTGGCGCTGAACACGGGGCTGCGGTTCGGCGAGCTGATGCGGCTTGAATGGAGCGATGTTTCCTTGCAGCATGCCTTCCTGAAAGTTCGGGTAGAGCGTCGCCGTAAGACGGGTGGCCATGTTCCGCTCAACAAAGAGGCTCTGGAGGTGTTGCGTGAGCGCAACGGCAGACGGCGGAAAGGCGATCTCGCCGTCTTTCCGCCGGATCGTACAGGCAAGGACGGATGCATCCTGCGCAGGCTGTACGGACTGGCCGTTGATGCCAGCGGACTGAACGCCAACAGTACCGGCCCCAAGGATCGCGTTGTCTTCCATACGCTCCGCCACACGTTCGGTTCGTGGCTTGCTCTGGCAGGTACCGATATCTACAGGATCAAGACCTTGATGCGGCACAAGACCATCACGATGACGATGCGGTATGCCCATCTGCTGCCGGATGCGACGCGGGATGCCGTGAACCATCTCAGACCTACAGAGAGTTGAGGTTCTGAATACGCTTGACGCCCATGGTCTGGACAAGCCAGCCCACAAGGGAATCCGTCTTGTACGCCACCTTGTTGCCTACGCGCCAAGCCACTTCCGGTCCCGTTCCCGCCAAATCGGCGTTCTTGACCGTGAAGGGGGATACAAGGCCCCCAAGGAAGCGGTCAACCTGATGCCGGGCGATAACCGGAGGCAACTTGTCCAGCATGGCGTCAACAAATTCCTTTTCCTCGGCAGTCATCATGTTACACCTTCCTTTTGTCTTCGTCCGCCAAGAGGCTGAAGTAGCGGCATATGGACTTGAGATCGCAGTCGGGGCAGGCCATGTCGGCTTCAGGGGAATACGTTTCGATCCTGCTCAGGCAGTGCTGCAGCCGAGCCACGAGGGGAGGGACGTCAGCCATATCGTCTACCCAACGCGAGACGCAGCTTTCCATCATGAAGCCGGGTTCCATCTGTCGATCGCGGATACCGAGCACTGGTATCCCCGCCATGTACGCCATGCCCGCCTGAATGCCGATCTCCTGCCCGACGTGGCCATAACAGACGACAAGGTCGGCAGACTTGCAGGCATCGGAGCAGAAGGAAAAAAATTGGCTGCCGGGCGCGGCTGTCCAATCAAAAATCTGAACGCTCGGAGCTGCGATTCGAATGGCTCGCTGCAGGCGCTGGACGGCGCATGCCTGCCGAATACTGGCAGCAATGAACAGACTTGGTATCATGGACCTTCCTCCATGTGCGATACTGTTCAAAAGGGCAGCTCTTCGCTTGGGTCATAGTTTCCAGCCCTCTTCTCATGCTCAACGCGCCACGCTTCAAAGCGACTCATAAGCGAAATCTCGATGCCGTGGCACACCTTGCGGTTGTATTGCCCTGCCCCGACGCATGACCTCGGATCGGTTTGCATGATTTTATCGCATACGGTGTAGCTTTTCTTGCGGGCATAGCCGGGCATCTCCAAAAAGACGTCAAGGATGCGCTTCGCCAGCTCCAAGCTTTCCGCACCGCCCTCTCTGAAAATATTCTGAAGATAACTGGCGGCGATGACGCATGACGAGCCACAGCGCCCTTCCGGTTCCCTCCTGCCACAGCACTGACGGCATGGCCGCATCGTGTCGATAGTGTCCCACGAAAAAGAAGGAGCAAGCCCAATCCAATACGTCATGAGCGCGTGCAGTCGGGCATAGCTTTTCCCATAGGTAGCGTAGGCCGCATTGTGCAAAGAGCGAAACAGAAAATAGACCAGATGGTTATCGGATTTTTTTGCTCCAAGTGCGTCTACGAGGCCAAATGCATACAATTGAGGGTTCTCCGGCTGGTACACACGGCGACGGGCAAGGTATCCGTGAACCGCAGTAGAAAAAAAGCCGTTGCAAAAGAAGCAATGCCCCGGTTCGCGCGGACCTGACAGGCTTTTATTCTCGCACGGCAACTCCCCGCAGAAATAGGCTCGAATCGATGCATCCATGGGTGAATCCTTCCGTTTCATTTTTCCACCCCCTGCTCCACGGCCTTGAGCAAGGCCACGATAGCGGCCAGCGCCTCATAGCCCTTGGCGGCTATGGCGTCCCGTTCGTCCGCTGTAATAGTGCCGTCTTCCAGCGCGTCGGCTGTGGCGCCCATGAGTCTGCCGAACTCCTGCACGGCCACCATGCATTGCCTGTGGACGGGATGGCAGCCGTCGCCGGCGGGCGGCAGAGGGACACACACCGCGCCCATTTCCGCGGCCAGAGCATCCAGAGGCTGGATACTGCCCGTGAGCTGCATCAGGGGCAGGATAAGGTCTGCTCCGAGCTTGTGCCCCGGCTGGCGGCTGAGTTCGGACATCAGCGTGTTGTAATCACGTCCAATCCGGGCTGCGATGAACTTCGCGGGCAGGCCACTCGGAGCGTCCTTCACCAGCTCGTGCAGAATGGCGGTCAAGGAAATCGACTTCATGCGAAAATCCCTTTTCAAATTGCGATGAAGGAATTGCGTGGTTCCGGACAGAAAAACAGGTTAGTCAGATACAGGATGGGGGTCCGTTTCTGGTGCGGCGGAATGCTGGTGCTCATGCCGACCGCAATTCCCTCGGCACCGTTGATCAGCAGATTCGGCACGCGGACCGGCAGAACCTCCGGCTCTTTCTCCGTCTCATCAAAGTTCGGCATAAAGTCTACAATATTCTTATCCAGGTCAGCAAGATAAGCTTCCTGCGTGATCTTTGCAAGTCTTGCCTCTGTATAACGCATTGCGGCTGCTCCGTCCCCTTCAATGGATCCGAAGTTACCATGTCCGTCCACCAGTGCCATTCCTTTTTTAAACTCCTGTGCCATGACAACTAATGCATCATAGATGGAACTGTCACCGTGCGGGTGATATTTTCCCATCGTATCCCCAACGATACGGGCACATTTTCTATATGGTTTATCATAACGGATACCAAGCTCGTACATATCATAAAGCGTACGTCGCTGTACTGGCTTTAGTCCATCCCGCACATCAGGAAGTGCCCTGGCAATGATAACACTCATGGCATAGTCAATGTAAGACTTCTTCATCAACTCACTGTATTCCGTTCTGATAATCTGTGAATCCTGCATATTTTCTCTCCTAAATTTTATATGTCAAGCTCCGCTTCTGTCGCATTTTCATAGATAAATGCACGTCTTGGCGGTACTTCTGTTCCCATCAGCATCTCAGTCACACTGGACGCCATTCTTCCATCCTCAATCTCTACTAATTTTAAAAGTCTTGTCTTAGGATTCAGTGTTGTCTCCCAAAGCTGGTCTGCATCCATCTCTCCAAGACCTTTATAGCGCTGCAGAGTAAATGGACCATCATGGGTTTTCCTGTATTTTTCCAAGGCCTTGTCATCGTACAGATACTCTTCCTCGCCTTTCTTCGGCATAGCCTTATAAAGCGGTGGCATGGCAATATAGACATGTCCCTCCTGAATAAGCTCCGGCATAAAGCGGTAGAACAACGTCAGAAGCAATGTGGAAATGTGTGCACCGTCCACGTCAGCATCAGCCATAATAATAATCTTGTCATAGCGCAGTTTTGTAATATCAAAATCATTGCCGTAGCCCTCGGAAAATCCACAGCCAAAAGCATTGATCATAGTCTTGATTTCCGCATTTGCAAGGACTTTGTCGATGCTTGCTTTCTCCACGTTCAGAATCTTACCCCGGATCGGCAGGATTGCCTGATACATACGG
>ENA-ORVG01003056-ORVG01003056.1-human-gut-metagenome-genome-assembly--contig:-NODE-3056-length-14173-cov-3.564103_pt1 | contig 14173 bp, 7 predicted proteins | sample MGYA00242091_ERZ509233 | MGnify/ENA primary metagenome ERZ509233 (study PRJEB26280, sample SAMEA2338840) | human gut metagenome | biome: human gut; feature: human-associated habitat; material: faeces... | reverse complement strand
GCAAGGTGATTGACACCAAGCGGATGATTATCACTAAATAAGTAGGGAGGAGCTTATGAAAACGTTATTGATAATATGGACGTGCTGCTTGTGCACAGGATTGTGCATGGCACAGGCACCTGAAAGCAACGGTACGCATGTGACTGTACATGCCGGTGAAAACGCCTTGGAAACGTTGTTGACGGAGGAACAGAAACAATCGGTGAAATACCTGACGGTCACGGGAACGTTATTGGATGCAGACTATACCTTTCTTCGGGAAAGGTTGTACGGACAGTTGGATACATTGAACTTACGAACTGCAAACATTGATACGTTACCAGATATAAGGACAGAAGATATATGGGCATCGAGTCCTAACAAGATTCATCTTATTTTACCCTTGAACATTGAGCATATAGGAACAAATTTCTTATCTCAATTTTCTAAGTATTACAGTTTAGAAGTGACAGAAAAGTTTCCTACATTTGGAAACTCTACTCGATTTCCATCTTCTTATAACACAAAAGTCACATTAAGTGATGATAATTATTCTTATAGGACAGAAACATTTAGATTTCCAGAAGAATGGCAACCAAATACCTATACTTCTATATATTCATGGGATGGAAATATCTTTTATTATATGAATATAGGAGTTGAAGGGAAATATACGATTAAGGAAGGAACGAAAATTATTCATGGAACTGCTTTCAGGAATCTTCACCTTCCGACATTTACACTTATACTTCCGGCATCTTTGGATTCCGTTGGAGACAGTGCATTTGAACAAACAGAATGTCCAGCCCCAACAGGTTATGGCAGTGAGCCGAAATAATATGTTATGCTATTGAACCGCCCAAATTAGGAAAAGATGTTTTTAAAAATAGTGTATTGGAAATTTCTGATTTATACGTGCACGAAGTAAGCATCGAGAAATACAAACAAGCAGACGGTTGGAACTGGGCATTAGATATTCGTGCCATAGAAACAATGGGGCAACCTCCCAGTCACGTCTATGAACAAATCCTTAAAAAGAATATATCTGTCGTAGCCATGCCGGATTCTTATGAATTGACTTTTACCCAAAAGCCGATCTATATGGAAATGTACAGTACAAATGGGATATTATTTACCAAACAAACTATTGATTCATACACTTTGTCCATAAGCCGAAACCAATTGATAAATCCCTATACTATTGCACGTGTGTACTTTGACAATTGCACCACTGAAACTATTAAACTAATACCATAGAGTTATGAAACGAAATGTAGAACAAAAACAAACAGCTATGAAAAGGATATTATTGCCTGCCTTGTTCATCATGGCAATGCTATGCAGGCTGCAAGCCCAAAACACAGAAACACATGTGACTGTACATGCCGGTGAAAACGCCTTGGAAACGTTGTTGACGGAAGAACAAAAACAATCACTGAAACATCTGACGGTTACGGGCACTTTATTGGACGAGGATTATGCTTTCCTGCGTGGCGGGCTGTTGGAGCTGCTCGATACGTTGGATTTGCGGGATGCGGAGATAGATACTATCCCGGCGGGTGCGTTGGGAGCGATGGAACTCTATTTGGTTTTGCCGAAAATGATAGAATGTATCGGGGACTATGCCTTTAAGGGAGTGTGTGAAGTAACCGGAAACTTTCCTTTTTTGGGAATATGTGAATATGAGAACACCAAACCAAAATTTATCATAACCCAAAATCATCCGGAACTTTTTTATGTACAGAATGAGACAACCTCTTTAATATGTTCTAAGGATAAGGAAACTGTTTTTTATTTCACCTATAAAGCTCCAATGTTTGCTGATAAAGAGCTTGTCATACCTGATGGTACAAAAATTATTGGTTCTTCTGCCTATAGAGGCGAGCATCTGTATTTAGAAAATAATATTGTGCTTCCAAAAAGTCTTGATTCTGTTGGGAGTTATGCTTTTTCAAATATTTTTCCGGAGATAAAGACAGAATATGCTATAAATAAAATGTATCCCAATGGCTGTGAGTATAACATAGGTTCTGTTATTTGTGAGGCCAAAACCCCACCGGCTTTTGCTAAAATTGGTGATGGAAATTTTATAGGAGATTTTTGCAACCTTTACGTACCGGAAGAGAGTATCGAAAAATATAAAACAGCTAATGGTTGGAAACGGTTTAGAGATATAAAAAGCCTTGAACGATTAAAAGGCTCATCCGTATCTTTTAGTTCGGCAAAATCATGCGTGATTATTTCCGAATTACCGGAGAGTTACATAATGGAATTTCCACGTCGTGTAAAAGACATGGCTCTTTTTGATATACAAGGACGTAAGTTCTTATGTTGTTCTGCAATAGATGTTAAATTTTCCATAAAGAAAAATCTCCTTCTTTTACCCTATACCATTGCTCATATTAAATATGCAGACGGAACGAATGAAACTGTCAAACTAATACCATAGAGTTATGAAACGAATAATACCTTTAATATTTCTGCTTTTGGCAGGATATATGGCTGTCCGGGCACAAATTAGTGGACAAGCCGAAGTGAATGTGAATGACCTGTCTTTTTCTAAACAAGACGGTTATGATGTGATCCGTTGGAACGGAGGAGATTATAAAATCCAACAAGCCGGCGCTCCTGAACTTCCTGTCATTCTCAAAACATACGTAGTTCCTTTAGAAGCTAAACTGACTGGGGTAGAGGTCTCAGTATCAAATCGCATGGCTGTAAATGGCAACTTTATGCCTTATCCCGTACAACCACCTATTCCCATAACCGAAAAACAGGATGAAGTGAAGTTCACACAACCGGATGCCTCTATTTATCAAGGTACGGAAGTTTATCCTAAAATCAAAGCTCAAATTGTGGCAGATTATAATGAGATGGGATACCATTTGGTCACCGTGCAACTCCATCCGGTAGAATATGACCCGGTTTCACAAAAGCTATTTGTTAGCCATTTGAATTTTGTTTTACGATACGATATGGTAGGTGTAGATGGTGTTCAATCACAAAAACAGAGTGTACGTCGAGCCAATGCCATTAAAAAAGTAATTCGTTCCATGGTGGATAATCCAGAGGATGTGGATGTTTTTACGAGCTCAAAAGTAAAATTGGTCGGGGAAGCAGTAATGGACGTACAAACTCGTGTTGCATCTGCTTCCATGCCAATAGATGTGATACAAGAGCAAATTCCGGACTATATAATCATTACCAATAATGAGTTGAAAGGTGAGTTCCAACGTCTTGCAGATTGGAAAACGCAGAAAGGTGTACCTACATTGGTTAAAGATGTGGAAAGCATTGGGAAAGAATACCAAGGTTCGGATTTGGCAGAGAAGATACATACCTATTTACAGGAATGTTATCATAAGTGGGGAGCCGGACTTTTTGTATTATTAGGAGGGGATACCAATATCATTCCGGCAAGATGTTACATCTATTCAAATGTAGAATATCCATCAGACGCTTATTATACAGACTTAGAAAGTGATTGGAATGCCAATAAAAATCATATTTATAAGGAAACGGGCGATGGTATGAATATGGATAGGCTTTGTTATTTGGGACGTGCGTCTGTAGAGGATATAGAGGAAGCCAAGACTTTTATTAACAAAGTACTTATGTATGAGAAAATGGAAAATGTGAGCACAGAATATTTAATGAATCATTTGGCTATTTCCGCATATATAAGCAAGGATGAATCTAAAGATTCGCTCTATAATGACGGAAAAGAAAGCATCAATGGTTATCTTTCCCATTATCCTCAAATCACCAAGTGGTATCTTTTTGACCATTACAATTGCACTTGCCCCCGTCATCATGATAAGACAATGTATCATTCCGGACAGGAACTGAATAAAGAGCATTTTCTTTCTGCCCTTCAGGACGGAGGTGACTCCGGACTGGATCATTTCCATATTGTCTACCACATGGATCACAGCCATCCCCGTGCATTGGGAGCTTCTTCCAAAGACAAACATGAAAGTATTTACATTCAGGATGTGAATAATTTGATCAATGGAGATTATCCATTAATAATGATTTCAGGAGGATGTAAGCCTGCAAAATTTACAGAAGATTGTATTGCAGAGCATTTCCTAACGAATCCTTTGGGAGGTGCTGTGGCTTTTATTGGAAATGCAAATGATGGTTATGCTGATGAAACTTATCAATATAATAACTTTTTAGCGGCACTATATAGGAAACATATTTATCATATAGGAACAATTCTTAACCAAATGATTAATTACAATGACTTTTCCACCATACATGAATATTACCGCCTCCACCTTTTAGGCGACCCGGAAATGCCGGTATGGTCTGCCGTGCCCCAAAAGTTAGAAGTCTACGTGACACCCACGCAGATAGCAGCCGGAACAAACACCATCACAGTGCAAATCACGAACCTTCCGGCAGGAGAAGAAGCCACAGTCTGCCTCATGAAAGACGCGGAAGCATACGCCGTGGTGACGATAAACGACACAAAACCGCACAGCTTCACTTTCAACCCGAAGACTTCGGGAGAAATGAAAGTGACGGTGACCGCACGCAATTATATTCCCTTTGAGAAATCAATACCGGTTTCACGACCGGAAGAGAACCTGATCACGATAGCAGAAATCCGAAACTTTTCAGGAACTTTAAGAACTGGAGGAACAGCGAATTTGGACATCTGCCTGAAGAATGACGGAAAAGACAGGGCTTTCGACGTGACGGCAAAGTTATCCACATCTTCCCCTTACATCACGATGATTAACGACTCCGTATATTATGGGGAAGTAAGCGGAACATATTATCCGGTACCGGGACAAACACAATTCAGTTTCAAGATTGCCGAGGATGCCCCGGAAATAGGACGCTATGAATGGAATGCCGTATGTTTCTACCTGACCATCAGCAGGCGGGGAACTGATGCCGTGAATGTGGATACGTTCAAGGTGGATTTGAAACAGAACAAGCAAAAACTGTTCCGTATTATGATCCGAAGGACTTCCGATGGGGATTTGATTCCCGAAGCAGGGGAAAAAGTAACCTTGTCCGTAGCCAAACGTACAGAAGGCATAACTTCGGACATGACATGTTCCGTCGTTTCTTTAGACACTACGACAGCCACGGTAAACAAAAGAAATGCCACGAGCACCACAGCCTTTATAAATATTTCCAACAAATACAAGACGGGGAATCCCATCCCTTTAAAAATCGTTCTTTACACGGCAGGCGTGGCACAAGACAGTGTCATAACGGACATCGCGGAAAAAGCCGTTCCCATAGACCTGTCCAAAGTACATACAGAATTGGGAAACAACTCCATCAGCCTGTATTGGGACAAGATGGGAAGTGAAGAACTGTACAATATATACCGGAGCAACCGGGAAGATGGTGGCTTTGTGCTACAGAACAAATATCCCGTGTCGACTCGTTATTATAAGGATGAGGGATTAGACCCTTTGACCACATATTATTACAAGTTAAACACATTGACTTCCGGCTATATAGAGGGGGAGAAGTCCGAAGCCGTCAGGGCGTGGACCATTTACCCCACCATGGGCATGTTCCCGCTTTCCATGGGGAAAAGCCTGCATTACACTTGTGAGGCGCACACGGCTGATTTCGACTATGACGGCCAGAAGGAGATATTCCTCACGGGATACACGGACGAGGGTACAGAAGGAATGGTGGTGGCTATCCGTCCGGACGGCACAGAGCCTTATGACCTCGATGGAAACGCCACTTCGTACAGCGGTTATGCCGAAATCCCATGGAAAGCGGAAGCCACTCCGGTGGTGGCCGACCTGTTGGGAAATGGGGAGCAATACATTATCTCATTGACTCGCAATTATAATAAGTGCGATGACTACGTAACATGTTATTCTTCATTAGACAAAGACGGAGACAAATTGCCTGACATGCTTTGGAGGACAAACATAGGAATGATGTCTTGCTACCGTCCACCTGTCGTGACAGACGTGGATGCACCGGACGGAAAAGGTGAAAAGGAAATTGTATTCAGAAGTGAATTCGAAAAGAAGCCTATCGTTATCATGGATGCCCATGGGAACATAAAGGCAAGTTTCGGCAATCTGTCAGGCGACTTTTTCGGAGAACCGGCCGTAGCCGACCTTGACGGTGACGGCTACAAGGAAATCATTTGCGGCTCTAGCGACGGACATGTATACGTATGGCAGCATGACGGTAAGCCTTATCTCCGTTCCCCGTTCTTCTCCCGTCCGGGACAGATGCTGAACTGCTCCCCCACGATTTGCGATTTGGACGGCGACGGTGAGAAAGAAATACTCGTCACTACGAGAAACACTAATTTGAGTTACATTTACGCCATCAGACAAGACGGTTCTTGCGTAGGGAATTTCGACAGTAATGCTTCCACTCCTGCTTGTATCCCTTATGTAAGCAACGGCATAGAGCATCCCTTGAGTGTGGGAGATGTGAACGGCGACGGCCGATTGGAAGTCGTGGCGTTAGGATATGATTGCGTCCGAATATGGTCTGATGCCGGCGAATTGTTAATAAACCGTTCTCTGCCGGGCTTGTTGACAGAATCTTATATCAACCTTACTTGTCCCCTTTTGGCTGACGTGGATGGCGACGATGCCATTGACATCGTGTTCCATCAGGACAATTTGATATACGCCCTGCATAATGACGGTACGGACATAACAGGGTTTCCTTTATCCACTGCGGACAAGATGGACAATGGCGTTTGCGTGTCGGACGTGGATGGTGACGGAAAAAACGAAATCATTGCGGCCGACAAAAGCGGCAATATCTATGCTTGGAAAACGAACGGTAAATCTACAGTCATAGAATGGGGTCGTTCCCGTTTCGACACGGGATTCACGGGGGAATACATTCCCCATTATGAAGATCCGAAAGTGCTCACCTCATCCACCGAATGGGGAGGTGGCGCGTTCACCAACGATATCATCGTACGCTCCGGCACATTCAAAATCCCGTCGGGCAAGACCTTGCAGATGCGCGACGGATACCGGATTTATGTACTCGAAGGCGGAACGCTGGAGGTGGACGGCGGCACCATCCAAAATGCCGATGTATTGGTGAAATCCGGAGGCACGCTGAACATTAAAAACAACGGCGGCATACACCTCAACCGGTACGGGAAACTCAATGCCGAGAAAGGTGCCATCGTGAACGCCTTGTACGGAGAAGTGCAAACCGCCCGTTAACTTGCAAGCCGATATGGGGAAGACGCATTTTTCCTGCCTTCGCGTCAACCCCATATCGGCTTTTGAAAAAAACATATTATTCCTTTCCCCTTTTTACCTGCATATTAAGATTCTTTGCGTATCTTTGTACAAACGAAGAAAGGATGAACGTCATTGATTTGATTCAGAACCATAAAGGAACGGCTTTTTCTTTTGAAGTACTGCCCCCGCTGAAGGGAGCAGGCATAGAGCGGCTATTCCATACCATAGATACGCTCCGGGAATTCAACCCGGCATACATCAACATTACCAACCACCGCAGCGAGTATGTGTACAAGGACTTAGGAGGAGGCATCATGCAACGCCTCCGCATCCGCCGCCGTCCCGGCACCATAGCCGTGGCTGCTGCCATCCAACGGCATTATGACATACACGTCGTGCCGCACATCCTGTGCAGCGGATATACCCGTGAGGATACAGAGTACATGCTGCTCGACCTGCAGTTTTTGGGCATCAGCGACTTGTTGGTGTTGCGCGGCGACAAGGCCAAGGAAGACCCGGCATTCCGTCCTACAGGCGACGGTTATTCACATGCCACGGAACTTATCGGGCACATCAACCGTTTCAATGACGGTTTCTTCGTCGACGGTTCGCCCATCAAGTCTCCCGGCACACCGTTTTCATACGGTGTGGCTTGCTATCCGGAAAAACATGAGGAAGCACCCAATCCGGAAGCCGACTTGGCCGTGCTCAAGCAAAAAGCCGACATGGGTGCCGCATACGCCGTCACCCAGTTGTTCTACGACAATGCGAAGTATTTCGACTTCGTGGACCGTGCACGCGGAGCCGGCATCACCATCCCCATCATCCCGGGCATCAAGCCGTTTGCCAAACTGTCACAACTCAGCGTAGTGCCTAAAACGTTCCATTGCGACCTGCCCCAGGATCTGGCTTTGGAAATAAGAAAATGCAAAACGGACGAGGAAGCCAAACAAGTGGGGATAGAATGGACGGTGGAACAATGCCGCGAACTGATCGGCCACGGCGTGCCGAGCATCCATTTCTACACCGTCTCGGCTGTGGACAGTATCCGCGAAATCGCACGCCAAATCTACTAAAGCCATGTTCAGCCGGGTTGTAGGACAAACAGATATCAAGGAACGCCTCCTTCAGGAAGCGCAAGCCGGGCGTGTGCCGCATGCCCTGCTCCTGAGCGGTCCTTCGGGATGCGGAAAACTGGCTTTAGCCGTGTCGTACGCCCAATACCTGCTATGCCACCGCCCGGGGGCGCACGATGCCTGCGGGGAATGCCCGTCATGCCGGGCTTTCACGCACTTCGTACACCCTGACCTTCATTTCGTCTTCCCCATCATCAAATACAAAACGGCAGAAAGCTCCGTATGCGACGTGTATATAGACACGTGGCGCAAGCGGCTGCAAGCCGGGCTTTATTTTGACTTGAACGACTGGTTGGGCGACATGAAGGCTGAAAACCAACAGGCACTCATCTATGCTGCCGAAGCCGCCCAGATACAGCGGAAACTGGCCCTCAAGTCAACCTTGGGTGGACGCAAAATCCTAATCGTCTGGATGCCGGAGAAAATGAATGCGGAATGCGCCAACAAGCTGCTCAAACTCATCGAAGAACCGCCCGAACAAACGAATTTCCTTTTGGTGAGCGACGAGCCGGAGAAAATCCTGCCCACCATCCTGAGCCGCACCCAACAAATCGAGGTAAAGGGCATCGACCACGAAAGTCTGGTGGAAGCCCTCCGCAAAAGCCATCCCACGGAGGACGTGGAAGTTCTCGCACGTAATGCGAAGGGCAGTTATACCGCAGCACTGAAAAGTCTGGATACCAACCGGGACAACCTGCTCTTCTTCGACCTGTTCGTCATGCTGATGCGGTTAAGCTACCAACGCAAAATCAAGGACATGCGGAAATGGAGCGAACAGATTGCCGGCATGGGACGGGAAAGGCAAAAGAACTTCCTGACGTATTGCCAGAAACTGATTCGCGAGAACTTCATCTATAACTTCCGCAATCCGGAACTGAACTACATGACAACGCAGGAAGGAGACTTCGCCAAGAATTTCGCACGTTTCGTCAACGAACGCAACGTCATTAAAATCATGGATGAACTGAGCAACGCACAACGGGACATAGAGCAAAATGTCAATCCGAAAATCGTATTTTTCGACTTTGCCCTGAAAATGATCGTGCTGCTCATACAATAATATATTTCAAAAACCGACAACGAATGGAGGAAAAATTCAAACTGAACGGACCGTGCCGGGGACTTTGCGCCAAAGGCTGCGGACGACAAAATAAACAGCTGAACACGTACGACTACCTGGCAGACATCCCGGGTAACGCGGAGGCTACCGACCTCGTGGAAGTACAGTTCAAGAACACGCGCAAGGGGTATTACCACAACAGCAACCGTCTGCCACTGGAGAAAGGCGACATCGTGGCCGTAGAAGCCACTCCGGGGCACGACATCGGCGTGGTCACCCTGACAGGAAGGCTCGTCCCCCTTCAAATCAAGAAGGCCAACCTGAAATCGGAACAGGAAATCAAACGGGTGTACCGCAAAGCTAAACCGGTGGACATGGAAAAGTACGAAGAGGCCAAAAGCCGTGAGCACGACACCATGATACGTTCGCGCCAGATTGCCAAGGAATTGGGACTGCAAATGAAAATCGGCGATGTGGAATACCAAGGCGACGGGAACAAAGCCATTTTCTACTATATCGCGGACGGACGCGTGGACTTCCGGCAACTCATCAAGGTATTGGCCGAAACTTTCCGCGTACGCATCGAGATGAAACAAATCGGTGCACGGCAGGAAGCAGGACGCATCGGCGGTATCGGCCCGTGCGGGCGGGAATTGTGTTGTGCCACGTGGATGAAGAACTTCGTTTCCGTCTCCACCGGAGCTGCCCGCTATCAGGACATTTCGCTGAACCCGCAGAAACTGGCCGGGCAATGCGCCAAACTGAAATGTTGCATGAACTATGAGGTGGACACTTACGTGGAGGCCGGAAAACGCCTGCCGAGCAAGGAAATCACATTGCAAACCCAAGATGCGGAATATTATTTCTTCAAAGCCGACATCCTGGCCGGATTAGTCACCTACTCCACCGACAAACATCTGGCGGCTAACTTAGTCACCCTCACTACCGCAAGGGTGTTCGAAATCATCAACATGAACCGCCGGGGCGAGAAGCCCCAACGCTTGGAAAGCGGGGAAGCAGCAGAACCGGCCAAAACGGCCGACCTCGTGGAACAAGAGAGCCTGACACGGTTCGACAAAAGGCGGAAAAACAAAGGCAAACGCAGAGACAACGGCAATCCTCGCGGCCCACAATCCTCCAAAGAGACTCAGGGCACGGAACGTAGGGAAGAGAATGCAGGGAAAGACCGCCGTAACCGCAGACGGGACAACAAAGAATACAAAGGGGAACAGGGAGGCAATCGCGAAAACCGCCCCGGCAAGGAAAAACGCAAAAGGGACAGGGGAAACCGTTCGGAAAAGCCCGTTAAACCCGCCCCAAGCACACCGGCCGAAAAGACGGAATGACCATGACCATCCTCCACGCTCCAAAGCTCATTGCAGCCATAGGTGCCCTCTTGTCGCTTACGGGCTGTAATGAGCATGTAACCTACCATTCATACCGCCACGTTCCCGGGTCAGGATGGAGCAGGCGGGACACACTCACATTCGACATCGACACGGTGCGGGCAGAGGCTACGTATCAGTTCGAATTGGGATTGCGCTCAACCGATTCATATCCGTACACCGTTATCTGGTTGGCAGTGGAACGGGAGTTTTCCCACCCGGACACCCTACGCCGCGATACGGTGAAATGCCAGTTGATGGATCCTGTCACCCACCGCATGGGCAAAGGCATTTATATGTACCAATACGACGTACCGGTTCCTCCCATGGCGTTACACCGTGGACAAACCGGACAAGTCCGCATCATACATCTCATGCAACGGGAAGTCCTTCCGGGCATACACGATGTGGGAGTTCTCATCTGCCGCTAAAGCCTTAATTCCTCTTGGCCAGATTGCGTCCGGCATCTATGCGCAGGAACACGAACAACAAGATGGTGAAGCCCCACAGGGATGACCCCCCGTAACTGAAAAACGGCAATGGGATACCGATAACCGGTGTAAGTCCCAACACCATTCCCACGTTGATAAACACATGGAACAGGAAAACACTCATCACGCAATAGCCATAGATACGCCCAAAGGCAAAGGGTTGCCGCTCGGCCAAATGAATCAAACGGAGAATGAGCACTAGGAACAACACCAACACTCCGGCGGCTCCCCAAAAACCTTCTTCTTCCCCGACCGTACAGAAAATGAAATCGGTATCCTGTTCCGGCACGTACTTCAATTTGGTTTGCGTCCCGTTCAGGAAGCCTTTCCCCCGTAATCCTCCGGAACCGATGGCAATTTTGGCCTGGTTGACATTATAACCGGCTCCCGAAGGATCGTCCTCCAACCCCAAAAGCACGTTGATACGCACCCTCTGGTGAGGTTCCATCACGCTGTTCAGCACGTAATCGGCCGAATAAAAGAACGCCATGGAACCCAACGCAAACAACGCGATATAGAAATAGCGCATGACACGCTCGCTCAAAGCCACATAGCACAAATACAGTATCATGGCCACACATACCGTAACCAAAATCCAAGTAATGTCGAAAGGTATGACAAAGCCTGAAAAACCAAGAGCCAATGCTATCACGCCCACCCCATAGAACAGGATGTTCCGTTCCACCGATACCTTGTCACAATAGACGTGCACCATACCGACCGTAAAAAGAATCACCATCATCATCACCAGAAACTCTCCGGCGCTGGTAGGGATATGCCCTAACATGACGTGCTCGAAACGCACGCCCACTACAAAGTAAGCCACAGCCGACACCCCGGTAAAAAGCACGGCTCCGGGCATCCCCTCCCGGTAAAGCATCAGGAAAAAGGCCAGATAGACCAAAGCCGAACCGGTCTCCCGTTGCAAGATAATCAAGACGATAGGCACGACAATGATGGCCAACGTCACCAAAAAGTCTTTCCACCGCGAAATATTATACCCGTAAGCAGACATGAATTTGGCCAAAGCCAATGCCGTGGCACATTTGGCAAACTCGGCAGACTGCAGGCTGAAAGGCCCTATCTTTATCCACGAATGGGAGCCCTTGATATCTCGTGCCAAAAAAGGCGTGACAAACAGCAAGACAAGCAACAGGGCATAAATGACGTATGCAAAGGTGTCGTACAACTTCCCGTCAAGCATCAAAAGGATAAAGCCCAATGCCAACGATGTCCCTATCCATACAATCTGCATCCCCGAACGGGAATCGAATGAAAAAATGTTCCCCTCCATGTCAAAATCGTAGCTGGCTCCGCAAATGCTGATCCATCCAAACGCCAACAAGGCCATATATATAAGGATGGTCCACCAATCCAATGAACGCCACACACCCTTTTCCTTTTCATCTGTCCGCCGTACCATAACCGATATGTCTTTGTTGATACATCTCCGCCAATTTCTCGCTTTCGGGCGAGAGCTTGCCGTTCAAATACTGTTCCATCATCAGCGCCCCGAGAGGCACACCATAGTCTGCTCCCCAACCACCATTTTCCACGTACACCGCAATGGCAATCTTAGGTTCGTTCATCGGGGCGAACCCCATAAACACGGAATGGTCGTGTCCACGGTTCTGTGCCGTACCCGTCTTGCCGCAGACTTCTATACCGGGAATATTAGCCTTACGGCAAGTCCCGGCCAACACGGCCCTCCGCATCCCCTGCGCCACCGTTTCGTAATGCCGGGCTTCCACCATCGTATACCGCCGCCGGGTGTAAAGCGTGTCTATCTGCTCGTCTTGTATCTGTTTCACCACGTGGGGCGTGATAAAGTACCCCCGGTTGGCTATTGTCGCACCGAGATTGGCGATTTGCAAAGGAGTGGCGTTCACTTCGCCCTGGCCGATGGAGATACTGATCACGGTCAACCCGTTCCATGAACCACGATAGGCCTTGTCATAAAAGGGAGCATTCGGAATCAATCCCCGCTTCTCTCCGGGCAAGTCGATGCCGAGTTTATACCCGAACCCCATCGACACCATATAGTCTTTCCACACCGTCATGGCCTCCTGCACATTCTTGTATTTGGTCCGGTTGCCGAACATGTAATAAAGCCCCCAACAAAAATAAGCATTGCAGGAAGTCCCTATGGCCGGGACTAACTTGGCCGGTGCCGCATGTCCGTGGCATCCCACTTTCAGACCCCGATAGATAAAACCGTGGTAACAAGGATAAGCCGTCTCGGGAGTGATGATGCCTTCCTGAAGGAAAGTCAACGCCTGCGTGGTCTTGAACGTGGAGCCGGGGGGATACTGCCCCATGATGGAACGGTTCAGCAAGGGTTTCAACGGATTACGGCTCAATGCCAAATGGTTCTTTCCACGCTGCCGGCCCACCATCATACGGGGATCGTAAGTAGGCGAAGACACCATGCACAACACTTCGCCGGTAGAAGGTTCTATGGCCACGATACTGCCCAACTTGCCTTCCATCAGACGCTCGCCGAGTGCCTGCAATTCCAAGTCGAGTCCCAAAGTCAGGTTCTTGCCGGGCACGGTCTTGGTGTCCAGTTTGCCATCCATATACCGCCCCTTGATACGCCCCCGGGCATCGCGCAAAAGAATTTGTATCCCCTTTTTCCCCCTCAACTGCTTCTCATACGCACGTTCCACGCCTTGCTTGCCGATGAAATCACCGTTCTGGTAATATTCATCTTCTTCCACATCCGCAGGCGACACCTCGCCGATGTCCCCCAAAACCAACGCGGCATACGGGGACTGGTATTGACGGATGGAACGGCGTTGTACATAAAAGCCGGGAAAACGGAACAGCTTTTCCTGGAACACGCAGAACTCCTCAGAAGACAACTGGCTCATGAAAAGCTGCTGGGTGTAGCGCGAATAACCGG
>ENA-ORVG01003052-ORVG01003052.1-human-gut-metagenome-genome-assembly--contig:-NODE-3052-length-14206-cov-7.994700_pt1 | contig 14206 bp, 9 predicted proteins | sample MGYA00242091_ERZ509233 | MGnify/ENA primary metagenome ERZ509233 (study PRJEB26280, sample SAMEA2338840) | human gut metagenome | biome: human gut; feature: human-associated habitat; material: faeces... | reverse complement strand
GCTTCGCAAAAGGAGGGCTGCTCACGCCTGAATCACTTTCTTACGCAGCGAAACACCAAGTGTTTCACTGCTGTGTGAACAGTAACTTTACAGTTTCACTGTCCGCGTCGCCAATTTTTTCTGAAACCGCACATCGTGGTCAACGACCAGCATCGTCGGGCTGGCGCTCAGGAGAAGCTGTTCAATCTGCATGCGTGAGAACACGTCGATGTAGTTGAGCGGCTCATCCCAGATATAAAGGTGCGCCGGCGTGATAAAACTTGCGGCGATCAGTACCTTCTTTTTCTGCCCCTCAGAAAAGCTTTCCATCGGTTTTTCAAACTGTGTTCTCTCGAAATCAAGCTTTCGAAGCAGTGTCAGAAGGAGGCTGTAGTCCAGCTTTTCCGTTCTGCAGTATTCGGAAAGTGTGCCGGATAAAAATCCGGTGTCCTGGCTGATATACGAAATAGTAAGGCCAGCTCCCACAGTCAAAAGGCCGCTTCGGGTTTCTATTTCCCTGTGATCTTGCATTCTGTTTCCCGTCTCCTCCGCCAGGTTTCGGATCAGATGCAGAAGCGTTGATTTTCCGCATCCATTCTTTCCGTGCAGAAACACGCGCTCGCCGCGGAGCAGTTCAAAGTTCAGATTCCGGATCACATTGCCGCCACCCGGATAACCGGCACACAAATTTCTGGCAAAGATAAGACGTTCTTTCGGATAGATGAGCGGCTGCACATGAAGTTTTTCTGTCTGCTCAATGTCCTGCAGCAAGCCCTCTTTTTCTTCGATCTCCCGTTCCATCCGCTTTTCATACTGTGCGATGCGGCTCTGCATTTTCTTCGTCTTGGCACCGATAAAGGCTCTTGTGCTTATGCAGCGGTCATGTTCTTTGATCGGGTCAAAACCGATTTTCGTGTTTTCATTTTTCTCCGCCCAACGGCTGCTTCGGTCTGCCGCGTGCCGCAGAGATGCGATCTCCTGCAGATGTTTTTCGTTCTCCGCCAGCGCAAACTGATCTTTCCGCCGTTTATTTTCCCACCACGAAGTGAAATTGCCGCTCTGTACTTCGATCGAGCCGCGGTTTAAAACAAGAACATGGTCAATGCACGCGTCCAGAAGATCGCGGTCATGTGAGACCAGAATAAAGCCTTTCTTTTTCTTTAAGTATTCCCGCACACACGCTCTGGCATCCTGGTCGAGGTGGTTCGTCGGCTCATCGATCAGAAGAAAATCATTTTCTCCAGAAAACAGAACAGCGAGCAACACTTTTGTCTGTTCTCCAAAGCTTAAAGTTCCAAACGGGCGGTACAGCAATGCGGCATCTGCCTGCAGATCTTCCATTTCGATCAGCACCCGCCACAGTTCGCACGATGGCTTCAGCTCATCAAAAAATTCTGCCGCTGTCTGCTTCTTCTGTGTTTCCGTCACATGATATGGGAAATAGTCAAACACCGTCGATGTGGAAATCTTTCCTTGATACGGGTATTTTCCCATCAGAAGATTTAAAAATGTCGTCTTTCCCTTTCCATTCCGCCCAATAAAACCGAGTTTCCAGTTGGTATCAACGGAGAAAGATATCTCTTCAAAAACCGGCTCAAAACTGCCCTCATATTCAAATGTAAGATTCGTTACCTGGATTTCTGCCATAAAAAATTCCCCCTTTGCATTGATGTTCCTGTTCTGTCGATGCAAAAAGAGGATGTTCTGTCCGCGCAGCGCGATAAGTAAAAAGACACTGTTCTCTTTTTTTCGCCCAGGCACCCTAAAAAGCCCCCTTTTACCGGGATTCTTTTTGAAATGCAGGCATCAAAAAAGAGAGGGGCCGATGAGAACATAACCCACTTTTGGCGACAGAAAATATAACAGCACAGATCTGCAGACGCAATCTGCTGTTTTCAGAACATCGTTTTTCTTTCAAATGTCTGTTTTCATGTCTTCAAAAGTTAGTTATTTCTCATCCTTTCACCTCTCTCTGTCAATTCTGTTCTTACCCTATCATACTTCTTGTTTTTCCGCAAGCCTTTTTTTACAGATTACGCGCGGATAACTGTCAAAGCGGATATTTGCAATCCACTTCGCTACTTGCCTGATTCGGTTAAACGTTTTCCGCTTGCCCTGTTTGAATTTCATTTTGATAACCAGAAGCACGCCCAGCACAATGCGTTTCCATATACTTTTTTTCTTTTTCATCTTCTCTCTTCTCATGCCATCTCCTTCGTGACTGCAAAAACAAGGCCCCGACGCCCTGTATCACTACAGACCGCCGGGGCCTTGTTACGTTTGAACACAAATCATGCTACTGCATGAATATCCTGATTCGGACAAATTCTGCTTAAATTAAGCGTTCTTCTGAGCGATAGCTGCCTGAGCTGCTGCCAGACGAGCGATCGGTACACGGAACGGTGAGCAGGAAACATAGTCCAGACCCAGTTTGTTGCAGAACTCTACGGAGCTCGGATCTCCACCGTGCTCACCGCAGATACCTACGTGCAGAGAAGAGTTAACCGGTCTTCCAAGATCGATAGCCATCTTCATCAGCTTGCCAACGCCGTCCTGATCGAGTTTTGCGAATGGATCGTTCTCGAAGATCTTAGCGTCATAGTAAGCGTTCAGGAATTTACCAGCATCGTCACGGGAGAATCCGTAAGTCATCTGAGTAAGGTCGTTGGTTCCGAAGCAGAAGAAGTCTGCCTCTTTTGCGATCTCATCTGCAGTCAGAGCTGCTCTCGGGATCTCGATCATGGTACCAACTTCGTATTCAAGGTCGCTGCCTGCAGCTGCGATTTCAGCGTCAGCGGTCTCTACTACGAATTTCTTAACGTATTTCAGCTCTTTGATATCGCCAACAAGTGGGATCATGATTTCCGGTTTTACATTCCAATCCGGATGAGCTTTCTTCACGTTGATGGCTGCGCGGATAACTGCGCTTGTCTGCATCTTAGCGATTTCCGGATAAGTTACAGCAAGACGGCATCCACGATGACCCATCATCGGGTTGAACTCATGCAGACCAGCGATGATTGCTTTGATCTGCTCAACAGTTTTGCCCTGAGCATCAGCCAGTTTCTTGATGTCCTCTTCCTCAGTCGGAACGAACTCATGAAGCGGCGGATCCAGGAAACGGATGGTAACCGGGTTGCCTTCCAGAGCTTCATACAGCTTCTCGAAGTCTCCCTGCTGCTCCGGAAGGATCTTAGCAAGTGCTGCTTCTCTCTCCTCTACTGTCTCAGAGCAGATCATCTCACGGAATGCATCGATTCTGTTGCCTTCGAAGAACATATGCTCTGTACGGCAAAGACCAATACCTTCTGCGCCAAGCTCACGAGCTTTTTTAGCGTCTGCCGGAGTATCAGCGTTTGTACGAACTTTCATGGTTCTGTATTTATCTGCCCAGCCCATGATTCTTCCGAACTCGCCAGCGATGGTAGCGTCTACGGTCGGGATCAGTCCGTCATAGATGCATCCTGTAGAACCATCCAGAGAGATGCAGTCTCCCTCGTGGAACTCTTTGCCAGCCAGTGTGAATTTCTTGTTTGCCTCGTCCATTACGATATCACCGCAACCGGATACACAGCAGGTTCCCATACCACGGGCAACTACGGCTGCGTGGGAAGTCATACCACCACGAACAGTCAGGATACCCTGTGCAGATTTCATACCTGTGATATCTTCTGGGGATGTCTCAAGACGAACCAGAACAACTTTTTCTCCTCTTTCAGCCCATGCAACAGCGTCATCAGCTGTGAAGACGATTTTACCGCAAGCAGCTCCCGGAGATGCTCCCAGTGCTTTTGCCATTGGAGTAGCCTCTTTCAGTGCTTTTGCATCGAACTGCGGATGAAGCAGAGAGTCAAGGTTACGAGGATCGATCATTGCAACTGCCTCTTCCTCTGTTCTCATTCCCTCATCTACAAGGTCGCAGGCGATTTTCAGAGCAGCTTTTGCTGTTCTCTTACCGTTACGTGTCTGCAGCATGTACAGTTTACCGTGCTCTACAGTGAACTCCATGTCCTGCATATCTCTGTAGTGTGTTTCCAGAGTTTTGCAAACTTCTTTGAACTGTTTGAAAGCTTCCGGGAATTTCTCTTCCATCTCGGAAATGTGCATAGGTGTACGAACACCGGCAACTACGTCCTCGCCCTGTGCGTTGGTAAGGAACTCACCGAACAGTCCGTTCTCTCCTGTAGCAGGGTCACGGGTGAAGGCAACACCTGTACCACAGTCATCTCCCATGTTTCCGAATGCCATCATCTGTACGTTAACAGCGGTACCCCAGGAATACGGGATGTCGTTGTCACGACGATAAACGTTTGCTCTCGGGTTGTCCCAGGAACGGAATACGGCTTTTACAGCCTCCATCAGCTGTACCTTAGGATCGGTCGGGAAATCCTCACCGATTTTAGCTTTGTACTCAGCTTTGAACTGCTCAGCCAGTTTTTTGAGGTCATCTGCGTCAAGATCTACGTCCTGTTTTACGCCTTTCTCCTCTTTCATCTTGTCGATCAGCTCTTCGAAGTATTTTTTACCAACTTCCATAACTACGTCAGAGAACATCTGAATGAATCTTCTGTAGCAGTCCCAAGCCCAACGTGGGTTGCCGGAAGCCTGTGACAGAGTTTCAACAACCTCTTCGTTCAGACCAAGGTTCAGGATGGTATCCATCATACCTGGCATGGAAGCTCTTGCTCCGGAACGTACAGAAACGAGCAGCGGATTCTTAGCGTCTCCGAATTTCTTTCCTGTGATTCCTTCCATTTTATCGATTGCTTCCATGATCTGACCCATGATCTCGTCGTTGATCTGTCTGCCATCCTCATAGTACTGTGTACAAGCCTCGGTTGTTACCGTGAATCCCTGTGGTACAGGAAGTCCCAGGTTTGTCATCTCAGCCAGGTTTGCGCCTTTTCCACCGAGAAGGTTACGCATGTCTGCATTACCTTCAGTGAACATGTAAACCCATTTTGCCATTGTTACTTTTCCTCCTACTTGTAATTTTGATAGGTTATAGTAAAGTATTTCCAGATTGCCCTGGATGATACGTTCACCCTATACTGATTGCACCGAAAATAAAGATATCCTCGGGGCGCACACATTTATTTTACCATAAGAATATCTTTAGTCAATAAAAATATGGCAAATTTTCGGTATTTTTTTTAATTTCTGGTTCTGCGTCCCTCTTGTGTCCTATTATATCAGCTTTTGGTTACTTTTTACAGGGTTTTTTGTAATTTTCGCGTAAAAAAAGAAGTATCGCACAATTTTTTTTCATTTTACGATACTTCTTCTTCTATTTTCCCCGGTAAATTTTCGGAATTGTTCGATTTTATGCTTTCAGAATTACGGTTTTGATTACGAAATACAGCAGCACAATCACACCGAGTACGATACGGTACCAGCCGAAGGCTTTGAAATCGTGCTTCTTGATGTACTGCATCAGAAATTTGATGGCAAAAATCGATACCGCAAATGCCACCAGCATGCCGACGATCATGATCGCCACCTCAACACCGGTAAAGGCAAAGCCGTGTTTTACCAGTTTTAAAAGGCTCGCGCCAAACATAACCGGAACGGCAAGGAAAAACGTGTACTCCGATGCCAGCTCTCTCGAGCATCCCAGCAGGATACCGCCGATGATGGTTGCTCCCGAACGGGAAGTTCCCGGTACGATGGAAAGGAGCTGGAAAACACCGATATACAGCGCATTTTTCCAGGTAATCTCTTTGATTTTTGTTGCAGACAGTGTTCTCGTCTTGTTGTAATTCTCAATGATGATGAAGAGGACACCATAGATGATCAGCATCAGTGCTACGATCACGTAATTCATCAGATGGGCCTCGATCCAGTCGTTGAATGCCAGTCCGATCACGGCTGCCGGCAGACACGATACGACGATCTTGAACCACATGATAATTTTGTCCAGATAACAGTAATTGTCTACAAAGTTCTGAATACCTGCAAAGACCTTGTTGTCGCTTGGATTGGCAAAATAGCTCTTGCTTTTCGCTTTGCTTTTGCCATGAAACGGCCAGAGATCCCAGAAATAGATGACGACAACCGCAAGGATTGCACCGAGCTGGATGACAACTTCAAAAACATTCTTGAAATCAGCTGTCACATTCAGCTTAATAAACTCATCTACCAGAATCATGTGGCCGGTGCTGCTGATCGGAAGCCACTCGGTAATGCCCTCTACGATACCCAGCAGGATAACCTTTAACCACTCAATGATGTTCATACGATATGTACCTTTCTCTTTTTGAATTGGATGCCCTTTTCTGGCATTCTATTAAAAATCTATCATACTTATGCTAAAAACACAAGCGCGTCACGTTTTCTTTTTTGTAAAATCCATAACCCACATTCGGCCAAAAAAGCTCTCTGCCGCTTTGTTTCTGCAGCAGAGAGCTTTTCTTTGCTTTATGCTTCTATCATGCTTATCTCTTGTCGATCGTTGCGATATCGATCAGGGTCAGCTTCTTCACATCTGTATTTTCCAGACTGGTTACGAGTGCGGTTGCGGTATCCAGAGAGGTCAGTACGTTGACACCTGTCTCGATCGCGTTCCGGCGGATGACGAATCCGTCTTTGGAGTGCTCAACACCCTGGGACGGAGTATCGATGACGAGGTCGATCTTGTGGCCGAGGATCAGGTCCATCAGGTTCGGGGACGGCTGCTCGATCTTGTTGGTGCGGATCGCATTGACGCCGTTCTCGTTCAGGGCTTTCGCGGTATTTCTCGTCGCATAGATCTTGTAGCCGAGAGCCTGGAATCTCTGTGCGATCGGAACGATATCCTCTTTATCCTCATCCTTTACGGTGATGATCATGTTTTTGTATTTCGGCAGGTTGATTCCGGCGCCGAGGAATGCTTTGTAAAGAGCCTCATTGAAGGTCTTTGCAATACCAAGGCACTCACCGGTGGATTTCATCTCCGGTCCAAGGGCGATATCTGCGCCGCGGATCTTCTCGAAGGAGAATACCGGCATCTTGATGGCAATGTAATCTGCCTCTCTCTGCAGACCCGGCTCGTAGCCAAGCTCGCGGATCGTGTGGCCAAGGATGACTTTCGTTGCCAGCGGCACGATCGGGATTCCGGTTACCTTGCTGATGTACGGCACGGTACGAGAAGAACGCGGGTTGACCTCGATGACGTAAACATCCTCACCGCATACGATGAACTGGATGTTGATCATACCGATGACATGCAGGGATCTTGCCAGACGTTTCGTATACTCTACGATGGTGTCTTTTGCATGCTGGCTGATGCTCTGTGCCGGATAAACGGAGATACTGTCTCCGGAGTGAACGCCGGCGCGCTCGATGTGCTCCATGATACCAGGAATCAGGATATCGGTGCCGTCGCAGACTGCATCAACCTCGATCTCCTTGCCCTGCAGATATTTATCAACCAGGATCGGATGCTCCTGTGCGATCCGGTTGATGATGCCGATAAATTCATCGACGTCCTCATCGCTGATGGCGATCTGCATACCCTGTCCTCCAAGGACGTAGGACGGGCGGACGAGTACCGGATAGCCGAGCTCGTTGGCTGCTTTTTTCGCCTCTTCTGCAGTGAATACGGTGTGTCCCTTCGGACGCGGGATTTCACACTGCTCCAGGATCTCATCGAACAGCTCACGGTCCTCTGCGGCATCTACGTTCTCTGCAGATGTTCCAAGGATCGGCACACCCATTTTCAGGAGTGCTTCGGTCAGCTTAATCGCAGTCTGGCCGCCGAACTGTACAACGGCTCCGTCCGGATGCTCGATGTTGACGATATTTTCTACATCTTCCGGTGTCAGCGGCTCGAAATACAGTTTATCTGCGATATCGAAGTCGGTGCTGACGGTCTCCGGGTTGTTGTTGATGATGATGGTCTCATAGCCCTCTTTCTTGAATGCCCAGGTACAATGTACGGAGCAGAAGTCAAACTCGATACCCTGTCCGATACGGATCGGGCCGGAACCAAGGACGAGGACTTTCTTTCTGTCGTTTGTCTCGACAGCTTCGTTTTCGCCGCCGTATACGGAATAGTAATACGGTGTGGTTGCTGCGAACTCAGCGGCACAGGTATCTACCATCTTGTAAGCTGCGGTGATATCATACTGTTTTCTTAACGCTTTTACTTCTTCTTCGGTCTTTCCTGCCAGTTTTGCCACCAGGTAATCCGGGAACTCAAGGCGTTTTGCTTCGCGCAGCAGATCCTCATCCAGCTCTTTGGCCTGTAATGCCTGCTCCATCTCAACGAGGATAGCCAGCTTATCGATGAACCATACATCGATTTTGGTGATCTCGTGGATCTCGTCGTAGGAGATGCCCTGACGGATCGCCTCTGCGATTCTCCAGATTCTCATATCGTCTACGATGTGAAGCTCTTCGATCAGCTCGTCTTTGGACAAGTGGCTGAAGTCATAGGACATCAGGGAATCTACGTGCTGTTCCAGGGAACGGATGGCTTTCATCAGCGCGCCCTCGAAGTTGTTGCAGATACTCATAACCTCACCGGTTGCCTTCATCTGTGTGGTCAGGGTACGTTTTGCACTGATAAACTTATCGAACGGCAGACGCGGGATTTTTACAACACAGTAATCCAGCATCGGCTCGAAGCTTGCGTAGGTTTTTCCGGTAATGGCGTTCGGGATCTCATCCAGAGTGTAGCCAAGTGCGATCTTTGCAGCAACCTTTGCAATCGGATAACCGGTCGCTTTGGAAGCCAGTGCGGAAGAACGGCTGACACGCGGATTTACCTCGATAACACAGTACTCGAAGCTGTCCGGATTCAACGCATACTGTACGTTGCATCCGCCGGTGATACCGAGCTCGGTGATGATGTTGAGTGCGGAAGTACGCAGCATCTGATACTCTTTATCTCCCAGGGTCTGGGACGGTGCTACGACAATACTGTCTCCGGTGTGAACGCCGACCGGGTCGATGTTCTCCATGTTGCAGACGGTGATGCAGTTTCCTACGCTGTCCCGCATTACCTCGTACTCGATCTCTTTCCATCCGGCGATACATCTTTCAACGAGTACTTCGCCGACACGGGAAAGACGGAGTCCGTTCGAGAGGATCTCGATCAGCTCTTCTTCGTTGTAAGCGATACCGCCGCCGCTTCCGCCGAGGGTGTAAGCCGGACGCAGTACAACCGGATAACCGATCTTGTTGGTGAAATCGATACCAGCCTGTACATCATGGACAACCAGGGATGCCGCTACCGGCTCGCCGATTTTTTCCATGGTATCTTTGAATTCCTGACGGTCCTCTGCTTTTTTGATGGTCTGTGCTGTGGTACCGATCAGGCGTACGTTGTTTTCTTTTAAGAAGCCTTTTTCTTCGAGTTCCATCGCAAGGTTCAGTCCTGCCTGGCCTCCCAGAGTCGGAAGAACGCTGTCCGGTTTTTCCTTCTGGATGAGCTGCTCTACCACTTCTACGGTCAGCGGCTCGATGTAAACGCGGTCTGCGATATCTTTATCGGTCATGATGGTTGCCGGGTTGGAGTTCAGAAGAACAACTTCCATTCCCTCTTCTTTCAGGGAACGGCACGCCTGTGTTCCTGCGTAGTCGAACTCTGCTGCCTGTCCGATGACGATCGGACCGGAACCGATAACCAGAACTTTTTTAATATTCGGATTCTTTGGCATTATTTGTTACCTCCCATCATCTCAAGGAATCGATCAAACAGGTATCCGGAATCCTGCGGGCCAGGGCATGCCTCCGGATGGAACTGTACGGTAAAGATGTTTTTGCCGACGTATTTGAGTCCCTCGTTGGTGCCGTCGTTGACGTTCACAAAGGCCGGAACTGCCACATTCGGATCCAGGGTATCGGTATCTACAACGTAGCCGTGGTTCTGGGAAGAAATATAAACTCTTCCGGTTGCCAGATCCTTGACCGGGTGGTTTCCGCCGCGGTGGCCGTATTTCATCTTGTGGGTATCTGCGCCGGTAGCCAGTGCCATCAGCTGATGTCCAAGACAGATTGCAAAGATCGGTACATTGGAATCGTACAGTTTTTTAATCTCTTTGATAATGGATACGCACTCTTTCGGATCTCCAGGGCCGTTGGACAGCATGATTCCGTCCGGATTTGCAGCGAGGATCTCTTCTGCTGTAGTAAGCGCCGGATAAATGGTCACTTCGCATCCGCGCTCATTTAAGGAACGTGCGATGTTGTTCTTTGCGCCAAGATCCAGAAGTGCAACTTTAAAGCCTTCTCCTTTTAAAACTGATTTTTCAGAGCAGGTTACCTTTTCTACAACTTTTCCGGTATTATACGCTTTTAATTTTGGAATAATTTCATCGAGGTGATAATTTTCGTTGGTCGTGATCATACCGTTCATGGTACCTTTTTCACGAAGAATTTTGGTGAGAGCACGAGTATCGATTCCGGCGATTCCGGGAATATCGAACTTTTTCAGGAAATTCTGAATGGTGTCCTGGCAACGGAAGTTGCTGGGGAGACGGGATAATTCTCTTACAATATAGCCATCCGGCCAGGGTCTTAAGGACTCCTGATCATCATAACAAATTCCATAGTTTCCAATAAGAGGATACGTCATACATACTGCCTGTCCCGCATAGGATGGGTCAGTCAGCACTTCGAGATATCCAGTCATGGATGTATTAAATACGATTTCACTGATCACTTCTTTTTGTGAACCAATGCTGGTTCCGGTAAAGACATGCCCGTCTTCTAAGATTAGAAAAGCTTTCATCATTCCACCGTTTTCCTTTCTTTTTCGTTCGGTTTTGAGTTTGTATGAAATATGCATCTCATACTTTAATCTTTCAGATTCTATCACAACCAGGGAAACATTTCAACTATTTTTGTCGAATTACGGAAATTTCTTTTCTGGAATACTTTTGAAGTGTGTATTGGGCATAAAATGTCCTGTCGGAATTATTTTCTTTTCTGGAAAAATAAAAATACCCTGACGGAAAGTTTTCACACTTCCCATCAGGGCAATCCGAATTGGTCCACCGGACCAATTCTTGATACGCAAAGCGAAAAAATAATGCAGGAGATGGGACTTGAACCCACACGATCTTGCGACCACAGGCACCTGAAGCCTGCGCGTCTGCCAATTCCGCCACTCCTGCATTTCTTGTCTTGCGGCTCTCATGTGCCGTTCAACAAAACATATATTACCAGATGATTCCGAATCTGTCAACAGCTTTTTTCAAATTTTTTCAAAAAATTTCAAATTTTCTTTTTTGCCCCGAAAAGCCCGCCATCCGCAGGGCTTTTCGGGAGATCCTGCATCACCTGGACTCCCGGCAGGAAATTGCCGTCAGCAGCGCAAGTCCGAAGAAAATACAGAAATCAGAAACATTGAACACAAGTCTGCGGAACTTCTCCGGTCCAAACCGGAAGCTGACATAGTCGGTCACGTAACCTCTCTTATGCCGGTCATACCAGTTCGACATGCCGCCGCCAATCGTAAGCGCAAGCCCAAGCTTCTTCGCCTTACACTTACGTCTGCCCGCCAGCGCTCCGAGACGCGCCCACAGTCCGGACAGCAAAAAGAAGGTGAGAATTTCCACCTTCTTCGTGCTGTCCGCGAAGCCGCCGCCCGCTACGCCGCGGTTATGACATTTCCGCAGGACAATATGTCCTTTGCAGACCGGGATCTGCTCATTTTCCTTTAACTCCTCTTCTGCCTTCTTTTTCAGGCATCCGTCTGCAAGGAAAACCGCTCCCGGCAGCAGGGTCCAGATCATTCCTCTTCCGGTACCTCTGCTTCTTTTTCAGGCTCTTCTTCCGGCGCTGCTGCTTCGGTTTCTTCTGCTTTTTCTTCCGGTTCTACGTGTACAAACTCGGCATCCTCCGGCTCTTCTTCCTTCTCCGGCATAGCAGCACCGCAGCGCATGCAGAAAGCTGCATCTTTCGGAACACTTGCGCCGCAGGCCGGGCATACGATGCGGCCTCTCTTGTTTGCCACGTCTTCCTTGCAGTCTGCAATCTCTTTTTCCAGATCGGTGATATCTTTGCAGATGCCGGCAAGATTCTCGTCGAATGCTTCGCCGTTCAGATAGCGGTTGTAGATGATCTGTCCGATATCCTGGTAATTCTTCTCAATCTGATCCTCAAGCGCATGCTGACGGGTGCGGATCTTCTGAATTTCTACGAATTCATCTGTTTTCTTTCCCACAGTATCCACTGTTTTTTTCAGTGTTTTACTTAAATTTCCAAAAAAATCCTCTGCCATAGTTAAAACCCTCTCTTTCTTATCTCTTATTTCAAGAAAACGCCAGTTTCACGTCTGCTCCGCTGTGTTTTCCAGTTACCTTATTTCTGCTCTAACTTTGGAACTTCCTGACCGCGCAGGAGAATCGTCGGCCCGCCGGTCTTTTCAATATAGTCTTTTGTGATGATAACCTCTCCGATGCTGCTGTCCTTTGGAATCTCATACATGATATCCAGCATGAAATCCTCGATGATCGAACGGAGTGCTCTCGCACCGGTATCTTTTTCCAGCGCTTTTCTTGCAATAGAGCGAAGTGCATCATCATCAAATTCCAGTTTCACCTCGTCGAGTTCGAGCAGTCTCTTATACTGCTTCAGGATCGCATTTTTCGGTTCTTTTAAGATCTCGACCAGCATATCCTCATTGAGACTCTCCAGCGTAAATACGATCGGCAGACGGCCAAGGAACTCCGGCACCATACCGAAAGTCCGAAGGTCTTCTAAGGTCACCTGTGACAGCAGGTTCTTATCCCCATCATACTTGTCCTTCAGATCCGCCTGGAAGCCAATGGAAGCTGTCTTGTTCAGACGCTCCTTGATGATGTCCGTCAGATCCGGGAAGGCACCGCCGCAGATAAAGAGAATGTTTCTGGTATTGACGGTCTCGAGCGGAACCATCGCATTTTTGCTGTTGGCTCCCACCGGAACTTCGATGTCGCTGCCCTCGAGGAGCTTCAGCATTCCCTGCTGTACGGCTTCTCCGCTGACGTCTCTCTGGTTTGTATTTTTCTTTTTCGCAATCTTGTCGATCTCGTCAATGAAGATGATACCGTGCTCCGCGCGCTCCACATCGTTGTCTGCGGCCGCTAAAAGCTTAGATACCACGCTTTCAATATCATCACCGATATAACCCGCTTCGGTAAGGGATGTGGCGTCCGTGATGGCAAGCGGCACATCTAAGAGGCGTGCCAGTGTCTGCACCAGATACGTTTTTCCGGAACCGGTCGGTCCGATCATCAGCATGTTGGATTTTTCGATCTCGATATTTCCGTCCTGCGGTGCAAAGACACGTTTGTAATGGTTGTAAACGGCAACCGACATGACTTTCTTTGCACGGTCCTGGCCGATAACGTATTCGTCAAGCATCGCCTTGATCCGGTGCGGCGGCGGAATGTCCTTGATGGAAAATTCTTTTGTTTTCTTCTTTTCTTCTTTTTTCTTTACCCGCTGCCGGTTCGGGATCTGGTTGGAAAGCCCGGAGAGATCGAGCATGCCGATATTCGGCATGTTGTTCATATTATTCATCATCTCATTGATCTGGCCCAGGTTCTGGTTCATGGTATCAAAGCTCTTCTGCATGCAGTCATTGCAGACACAGATGTGGTTCGGCAGTTCGATCATCTTCCCTGCAACACTCTCCGGACGTCTGCATATAAAACATACTTTTTCATACTCATCATCATTTTGTTTCTTATCATCCGAATCTGACGTCTTCTTTGTTGTTTCTACTTCGACGTCTTCTACTCTTTCGATTTCCTGATTGTTATCGTCCTGATTGGTCATTATTCTCTCCTTCTTACTTTTTGTCGTATCTTTCACTCTGTTTTATCCTGGTTCACCAGTTCCAGAAATGTTTCTTCGGAAATAATCGGGATCCCCAGTTCATTTGCTTTCTTATTTTTGGAAGATGTGCTGGTTACATCATTGTTGATCAAGTAATTCGTTTTGGACGTTACCGATCCTGTCACCTTTCCTCCCAGACTTTCAATCAATTCCTTCACTTCGCCGCGGTTTGCAAAATGTGTTACGCTTCCGGTGATCACAAAATTGACACCTTCAAAAATCTGTTTCTTTGTTGATGTCTCTTCCGGGATTGTCAACTCTTCTAAAAGCTTTCTGAAATTCTCCACATGCTTTGCATCTGAAAAATATCCGGTGAATGCCTTTGCCAGAACTTCTCCCACGCCCTGGATCTCATTTAATTCTTCTTCTGTAACCATCAAAAGGGCTTCTACATCATATTTCAACTCTCTGCAGATAA
>ENA-ORVG01003044-ORVG01003044.1-human-gut-metagenome-genome-assembly--contig:-NODE-3044-length-14274-cov-3.421830_pt1 | contig 14274 bp, 13 predicted proteins | sample MGYA00242091_ERZ509233 | MGnify/ENA primary metagenome ERZ509233 (study PRJEB26280, sample SAMEA2338840) | human gut metagenome | biome: human gut; feature: human-associated habitat; material: faeces... | reverse complement strand
ACTGCTTTTTTTTAATTTTTAAAAAAAATTAAAAAAAGGCTTGCATTTTCCGATAAGCTGATATATACTAAGCAAGTCGGTTGACGCAAGGCCAGTTGGTCAAGGGGTTAAGACGTCGCCCTCTCACGGCGAAAACACGGGTTCGATTCCCGTACTGGCTGCTCTAAATATACAATAAGATGACTCGAACGGTTGGTTCGGGTTATTTTTTTGCCCGAAAATCATAAAAGAATAGTATTTGACTTTTTGCGGACAAATCATGTATGATATAGAACAAATGTTTGAAGATGGAAATATGAAAGAAAGGAAAAGAGCCATGGCAAAAAAGGAAACTTATGATGCGGGGAGCATATCTGTTCTGGAAGGACTGGAAGCAGTCCGCAAACGTCCTGGTATGTATATCGGAAGTGTCTCTCGAAAAGGACTGAATCATCTGATTTATGAGATTGTTGATAACGCAGTGGATGAGCATCTGGCAGGATACTGCAGTCAGATCCATGTGGTGCTGGAAAAAGATGGTTCCTGTACCGTAACAGATAATGGCCGGGGAATTCCGGTGGATATGCATGAGAAAGGGATGTCTGCGGAACGTCTGGTATTTACGACACTTCATGCAGGTGGTAAATTTGACAATTCTGCTTATAAAACAAGCGGTGGGCTCCATGGAGTCGGATCTTCCGTTGTGAATGCACTTTCTACTTATCTGGATATCAAGGTAAGCCGTGATGGATATGTACATCATGACCACTATGAACGTGGAATTCCTACGATCGAACTGGAGAACGGACTTCTTCCGAAACTTGGCAGGACAAAAGAGACCGGAACCTGCATCAATTTCCTGCCGGATCCGGAAATCTTTGAGAAAACACGTTTTTCTGCTACAGATGTTAAGAGCCGTCTTCATGAGACTGCTTATCTGAATCCGGAGCTGACGATCATTTTTGAAGATCTGCGTGGAACAGAGCCGGTCAAAGAAGAGTACCATGAGCCGGAGGGTATTGTGGGCTATATCCGTGACATGAATCACAGTACAGAGGCGCTTCATGAACCTGTTTATCTCAAAGGAGAAGCAGATGGGATTCAGGTGGAAGTTGCTTTTCAGTATACAAATGAATTCCGTGAGAATGTTCTTGGATTCTGTAATAATATCTACAATGCAGAAGGTGGTACACATCTGACCGGATTTAAGACAACATTTACAACAGTTATGAACACGTATGCCAGAGAAATCGGTATTCTCAAAGATAAAGATCCGAATTTTACCGGTGCGGATATCCGTAATGGAATGACGGCAGTCGTATCAATCAAGCATCCGGCACCTCGCTTTGAGGGTCAGACAAAGACAAAGCTGGATAACCAGGATGCAGCCAAGGCAACAGGAAAAGTACTGGGAGAGCAGCTGGTCCTGTATTTTGACCGTAATCTTGAAACATTGAAAACGATTCTTTCCTGTGCGGAAAAGGCAGCGAAGATCCGTAAGACAGAGGAACGTGCCAAAACGAATCTTCTTACAAAACAGAAATATTCATTTGATTCCAATGGAAAACTTGCCAACTGCGAGAAAAAGGATCCGTCACAGTGTGAGATCTTTATCGTAGAGGGAGATTCCGCAGGCGGTTCTGCAAAAACAGCCCGTAACCGTAATTATCAGGCAATCCTTCCAATCAGGGGCAAGATTCTGAATGTTGAAAAAGCAACCATTGACAAAGTGCTTGCCAATGCGGAGATCAAGACTATGATCAATGCATTTGGATGCGGATTTTCTGAAGGATATGGAAATGATTTCGATATAAGCAAACTTCGCTATGACAAGATCGTGATCATGGCGGATGCCGATGTTGACGGTGCGCATATTTCCACACTGCTTCTGACATTGTTCTATCGTTTTATGCCGGAACTGATCTATGAAGGCCATGTATATATTGCGATGCCGCCACTCTATAAGGCAATGCCGAAAAAGGGACCGGAAGAATATCTGTATGATGATAAAGCACTTGAAAAATATCGTAAGACACATAAACCGGGAAGCTTTACTTTGCAGAGATACAAAGGTCTTGGAGAGATGGATGCAGAACAGCTGTGGGAGACCACGCTGAATCCTGAGACTCGAAGAATGAAACGCGTGGAGATAGAAGATGCACGTCTTGCATCCAGTGTGACAGAAGTTCTGATGGGCAGTGAAGTTCCGCCGCGTAAGGCATTTATTTACGAGCATGCAGCCGATGCAGAACTTGATGTATAAGGTGGGATAAGATATGGAAACAAAACAGGAAAATGTAATTCGTACCGATTATTCGGAAATTATGCAGAAATCATACATCGATTATGCAATGAGTGTTATCATTTCCCGTGCTCTTCCGGATGTGCGTGACGGTCTGAAACCAGTACAGAGAAGAACGTTGTATGATATGTATGAACTGGGAATCCGCTATGATCGTCCGTATCGTAAATGTGCACGTATTGTCGGTGATACCATGGGTAAATATCATCCACATGGTGACAGTTCCATTTATGACGCACTTGTTGTTATGGCACAGGATTTCAAAAAAGGCAGAACACTTGTAGACGGACATGGTAACTTTGGTTCAATCGAGGGTGACGGCGCAGCTGCCATGCGTTATACAGAGGCACGACTGGAAAAACTGACACAGGATGTATTTTTGAGTGATCTTGATAAGAATGTAGTGGACTTTGTTCCGAACTTCGATGAGACGGAAAAAGAACCATCGGTACTTCCGGTGCGCATCCCGAACATTCTGGTAAATGGTGCAGATGGTATTGCGGTCGGCATGGCAACCAGTATTCCACCACACAATCTAGGGGAAGTCATCGATGCTGTCAAAGCATATATGAAAGATAACACGATCAGTGTCAAAGGACTGATGCGATATATCAAAGGGCCGGATTTTCCGACCGGAGGTATTGTGGTCAATAAAGATGATCTCCATAAGATCTATGAGACAGGGAGCGGCAAAATCCGCCTGCGTGGAAAAGTAGAAGTAGAGAAACTCAAAGGCGGAAGAAAACAGCTTGTCATTACGGAGATTCCATATACCATGCTGGGAGCAAACATTGGCAAGTTCCTGAATGACGTGGCATCTCTTATAGAAACAAAGAAGACAACAGATATCGTAGATATCTCCAATCAGTCTTCCAAGGAAGGCATCCGTATCGTACTGGAACTTAAGAAAGATACCGATGTGGAAAATCTGACCAATATGCTGTATAAGAAAACGCGTCTGGAAGATACGTTTGGCGTAAATATGCTGGCAGTTGCTGACGGCAGACCGGAAACATTAAGCCTGAAGCAGATTATTGAATATCACGTTGATTTTGTGTTTGAGATCACAACACGTAAATATCACACACTGCTGGACAAAGAACTGGAAAAACAGGAAGTTCAGGAAGGTCTGATCAAAGCGTGTGATGTGATCGACCTGATCATTGAGATCCTCCGTGGCAGTAAGAATCGTGAACAGGTCAAGAAATGTCTGGTAGAAGGAATTACAGAGGGAATTAAATTCAAGTCAAAAGCCAGTGAGAAGGCTGCTGCAAAACTTCTTTTTACAGAACGTCAGGCAAATGCCATTCTGGATATGCGTCTGTATAAACTGATCGGTCTGGAAATTGAAGCACTGCAGGCTGAGCATGAAGAGACAATGAAAAACATTGCTCTTTATAAAGATATCCTGGACAATTATGATTCCATGGCGGCCGTGATCATCAAAGACATGGACGCCATCAAGAAAGAATACGGAAGAAAACGCCGTACAGCGATTGAAAATGCAGAAGAAGCTGTCTATGAAGAGAAGAAGATGGAAGAGATGGAAGTCTGCTTCCTGATGGATCGCTTTGGTTATATGAAGCTTATAGATAAAAATGCTTATGAGCGAAACAAAGAAGCTGTTCATAATGAAAATAAATATGTATTCAACTGTATGAATACAGACAAGATCTGTATATTTACAGATACAGGCAAGATGCATACGATCAAAGCCGTTGATATACCGCTTGGCCGTTTCCGCGACAAGGGAACACCGGTGGACAATCTCAGTAATTATGACAGTTCCCAGGAACGCATGCTTTATGTGGCACCGGTAGGACAACTGCGTTCAGACAGGTTGCTGTTTGTGACAAAGACTTCTATGTGCAAACTGGTAGAAGGTGCGGAATTTGATGTGGCTAAACGAACGATCGCGTCAACAAAGCTGGCGGATGAAGATGAACTGATCTTTATTGGCAGTGCTTCCGAGATGGAGCAGATTGTGCTCCAGAGCCATGGAGGCTGCTTCCTGCGATTCCTGACACAAGAAGTTTCGACAATGAAGAAAACTGCACTTGGTGTGCGGGGCATGAAACTGGCAGACGATGATTATCTGGAGCATGCATACCTTCTGGCAGGTCATCAGGAATATACGATTTCCTATCATGATAAAGAATATGCACTGAATAAAGTGCGGCTTGCAAAGCGGGATACGAAGGGCATAAAGCCGAGGATATAAAAAAAACCTTGCTTTTCCGGAAGTAAGGTGCTAGAATGAACTTAACATGATAACGGACAACAAGAGAGTGGACTTCGGTCCACTCTTTTTGCGAGATGCTCCGGATGTGCGAAAGGCAGGTGGAAATATGAGCAGACGGGATGAATATGAACAGAAAGCAGAAGCATTGCTGGCACCGATCGTTGAGGGCCAGGGATTCGAACTGGTAGATGTAGAATATGTGAAGGAAGCAGGAAACTGGTATCTGAGAGGATACATTGACAAACCAGGCGGAATTACAGTAAATGACTGCGAGACAGTCAGCAGAGCATTCAGTGACAAACTGGATGAGAATGATTTTATTGAAGACAGTTATATCATGGAGATCAGTTCACCGGGACTGGACAGACCGCTGAAGAAAGACAAAGACTTTGAGAGAAACATGGGAAAACTGGTGGAAATCCGTACCTATCGGCCAATCGAGAAGCAAAAAGAGTTCTGCGGGATTTTGACCGCATATGATAGTAACAGTGTGACAATCGATGAGGATGGAACCGAGCGTGTTTTTGATAAGAAAGACACAGCCCTGATACGCCTCGCAATAGAGTTTTAGTTAATTCGGGAGGATAAGAAAAAAATGAGCAGAGAGTTAAAGGAGGCACTGGATATCCTTGAAAAGGAAAAGAGTATCAGCAAAGATACCCTGCTTGAGGCAATTGAGCAGTCTCTGATCCAGGCCTGCAAGAACCATTTTGGAAAAGCTGACAATGTACATGTAACTATTGATCCGGAAACCTGCGATTTTTCAGTGTATGCAGACAGAAGTATCGTAGAATACGTAGAGGATCCTGCAATGGAGATTTCTCTGGCAGATGCTTTGAAGATCACATCAAGAGCTGAGATCGGAGGCATGATACAGGTTCCGATCCAGTCTAAGGAATTCGGACGTATTGCGACACAGAATGCAAAGAACGTTATCCTGCAGAAAATCCGTGAGGAAGAACGTAAAGTGCTGTATGATGAATACTATGGAAAAGAAAAAGAAGTAGTAACCGGTATTGTACAGCGTGTGATGGGCAAGAATGTAAGCATCAATCTTGGTAAGGCAGATGCAGTATTAAGTGAGAATGAACAGGTGAAAGGGGAAACCTTCCAGCCGACAGAGAGAATAAAGGTGTATATTCTTGAAGTCAAGGATACCCCGAAGGGACCTCGTATTCTGGTATCCAGAACTCATCCGGGACTTGTGAAACGTCTCTTTGAGTCAGAAGTTGCAGAAGTAAAAGACGGAACTGTTGAGATCAAGAGCATCGCACGTGAGGCCGGTTCCCGTACAAAGATCGCTGTATGGAGCAACGATCCGGATGTAGATGCAGTTGGTGCATGCGTAGGTATGAACGGCGCACGTGTCAATGCAGTAGTTGAGGAACTTCGCGGTGAGAAGATCGATATCATCAACTGGGATGAGAATCCTGCTCGAGAATGCATTGAGCCCTGCAAAGGTTATCGCAGTTATGGCAGATCCTGATGAGAAGACAGCTCTGGTAGTTGTTCCTGATTATCAGCTGTCCCTTGCAATCGGTAAAGAAGGTCAGAATGCACGTCTTGCTGCAAGACTTACAGGATTTAAGATTGACATCAAGAGTGAGACTCAGGCAAAAGAAGCCGGAGATTTCTATGATTATGATGATGACGAGACTGCAGAAGATGCAGCTGAGGCATCAGCAGAGGAAACTTCAGCAGAAGATTCCCTGACAGAAGAAACCGAAGCAGAAGAAGTTTCAGAGGAAGTTCCTGTAGAAGAAGAGCCACAGGCTCAGGAAGCAGGAGAGAATGAAGACGAAGAATAAGATTCCCATGCGCCAGTGTACCGGCTGCAGGGAAATGAAAAGCAAGAAAGAGATGCTCAGAGTTCTTAAGACTACAGAAGATGAGATCGTGCTTGATACTACCGGTAAGAAAAACGGCAGAGGCGCATATCTGTGTCTTTCCAGAGAATGTCTGGATAAAGCGATTAAAAATCATGGACTTGAGCGTTCACTGAAAACTGCGGTTCCGGATGAGGTATACGAACGACTTAAGAAGGAGCTGGAAGATATTGAAAAATAACAGAGTACTGTCGCTGATAGGGCTGGCTACCAAAGCAGGCAAGACCGTAAGCGGAGAATTTTCCACAGAGAAATCTGTAAAGACCGGAAAAGGACTGCTTGTGATCGTTGCTGAGGATGCCTCCGAGAATACAAAGAAGAAATTCAGGAATATGTGCAGTTTTTATGAAGTTCCGATTTTCTTCTTCTCAGATAAAGAGAGCTTAGGCAGAGCAATGGGAAAGGAGTACCGCGCCTGTCTGGCTGTCCAGGATGAGAACTTTGCGAAAGCAATCATGAAGGAGGTATAGCGATTGTCAAAATTAAGAGTACATGAGCTGGCCAGAGAGCTTGGACGACAGAACAGAGAAGTGATCGAGTTTCTGAAATCAAAAGGCGTTGATGTGAGAAGCCATATGAGTATGGTGGATGAGCCTGCGGTTTCGGAAGTAAAGAATAGATTCAGAAAAGACAATAATAACAGGGGAAAGGAGCATATTGCGAAATTGGAGACTCCCAAGACAGAAGAAAAGGTTGTAACAGCAAAATCAGAAGGAGATAAAACTGAAACACCTAAAAAGAAAAAAAATATTATCCGCGTTTTTCATGCACAGAATGCAAGTGACGGAGGAAAAACAAGAAAGAAACCTGTGAAAGCTGAAGGCGAGAGAACAGGTTCACCAAGAAATGCAGAAGGAAGAAATTCCGACAGTTCAAGAACAGACGGTGACAGACCAAGAAGAAATAATAATGACCGCCCAGGTACAGGCAACAGAAGACCGGACGGACAGAACCGTCAGGGAAGACCTCAGGGTGAAGGAAGATCCCAGGGAGGACGTTTTGGCCAGGGAAGAAACCAGGGCGATGGAAACCGTCAGGGAAGACCTCAGGGCGAGGGAAGATCCCAGGGAGATAACCGCCAGGGAGGACGTTTCGGACAGGGAAGATCCCAGGGCGATGGTCAGGGCCGTCCGGGCGGAAGATTCCAGGGCGATGGAAATCGTCAGGGAGGACGTTTCGGACAGGGAAGACCACAGGGAGATGGAAACCGTCAGGGAGGAAGACCGCAGGGCAATGGCCAGGGTCGTCCGGACGGAAACAGAAGTGAAGGACGTGACGGACGCTTCGGCGGCAGTCAGGGACGTCAGGGACAGCGCCAGAATACAAGAAAGAATGACGATATGGCATTTGCACCGGAACTGACAAAGACTTCCAAAGACAGCAAGAGAGAAAGAGACAGAGAGAACAAAAACAAGAAAAAAGATTTTGATAAGACACAGAGTGGCGGACGCAGACCAAATCAGGGTGGATTCAATAAGAATTCCAGAATCCCGAAAGCTCTGCAGAAACCGGCTCCGCAGCCAAAACAGGAAGAGAAGAAACCTGAGGTTAAGGAAATCACACTTCCGGAGAAGATGACGATCCGCGAACTGGCAGAAGCTATGAAAATGCAGCCGTCAGTAATTGTGAAGAAGCTCTTTATGCAGGGTATGATGGTTACCGTAAACCATGAGATCGATTTTGAGAAAGCTCAGGAGATTGCTCTGGAATATGATATCATCGCAGAACCGGAAGAGAAGGTAGACGTTATCGAAGAACTCCTCAAAGAGGATGAAGAAGACGAAAAAGATATGGTTTCAAGACCACCTGTAGTCTGTGTTATGGGTCACGTTGACCATGGTAAAACATCTCTTCTGGATGCAATCCGTAAGACAAATGTAACACGTGGAGAAGCCGGCGGTATCACACAGCACATCGGTGCTTCTGTAGTAGAGGTTGGCGGACAGAAGATCACATTCCTGGATACACCTGGACATGAAGCTTTCACAGCTATGCGTATGCGTGGTGCAAACTCCACAGATATTGCAGTTCTGGTTGTAGCAGCTGATGATGGTGTGATGCCTCAGACAGTAGAGGCTATCAGCCATGCGAAGGCGGCAGGCGTTGAGATCATAGTTGCAATCAACAAGATTGATAAGCCAAGTGCTAATATTGAGCGTGTAAAACAGGAACTTTCTGAATATGAACTGATTCCGGAAGACTGGGGCGGAAGTACGATTTTTGTTCCTGTATCCGCACATACAGGAGAGGGAATCGATACTCTTCTTGAGATGATCCTTCTTACAGCCGAGGTATGTGAATTAAAGGCAAATCCGAACCGTTCCGCAAGAGGTCTTGTAATCGAGGCTCAGCTTGATAAAGGTAAAGGTCCGGTTGCCACGATCCTTGTCCAGAAAGGTACTCTTCATGTGGGAGACTTTATTGCAGCAGGAGCATGCAATGGTAAGGTTCGTGCCATGATGGATGATAAGGGACGCAGGATTAAAGAAGCAGGTCCTTCTACTCCTGTAGAAATCCTGGGACTTGGTGATGTGCCGAATGCAGGTGAAATTCTTCTTGCATTTGACAGTGATAAGGAAGCCAAGAACTTTGCAGGTGCATTTGTATCTGAGAACAAGAACCGTCTTCTTGAGGAGACTAAGGGCAAATTATCTCTGGATAATCTCTTTGATCAGATTCAGGCAAGCGATCTGAAGGAACTTCCGCTCATTGTCAAAGCAGATGTACAGGGATCTGTGGAAGCTGTAAAACAGAGTCTGACCAAACTTTCCAACGAAGAAGTGGTTGTAAAGGTGATCCATGGCGGTGTTGGTGCGATCAATGAGTCTGACGTAAGTCTTGCGGCTACATCAAATGCGATCATTATCGGCTTTAATGTCCGTCCGGATGCAACCGCAAAACAGCTTGCTGAGCAGGAAGGTGTAGATCTTCGTCTGTACAGAGTTATTTATCAGGCAATCGAAGATGTAGAAGCTGCCATGAAGGGTATGCTTGATCCTATATTTGAGGAGAAAGTTATCGGTCATGCGGAAGTGCGTCAGCTGTTCAAGGCATCCGGTATTGGTACGATTGCAGGAAGCTATATTCTGGATGGTATCTTCCAGAGAAACTGCAAGGTTCGTATTTCCAGAGAAGGCGAGCAGATATTTGAAGGTGAGCTTGCATCCCTGAAGAGATTCAAAGACGATGTTAAGGAAGTTAAGGCAGGATACGAATGTGGCCTTGTATTTGACGGATTTAACGATGTGAAAGAGGAAGATAAAGTAGAAGCTTATATCATGGTAGAAGTACCGAGATAGTAATGGTTTATAAAGGTAGGGTGCGCGATTCATAGTGTCAGGTACAGTGTGGTGCGCACCTTGACTTGATTGTGGTAATTCAGAAAATAATGTGATCAGGATAGTCGATGATCCGGATTGCTCACAGTATTTGACAGAATTGCCGGATATATAGGAGTAAAACTTAAAATGAGAAAAAACAGTATTAAGAATACCCGGATCAATGGGGAAGTCCAGAAGGAACTCAGCACCATTATCCGCAACGAGATCAAGGACCCGCGTATTCATCCGATGACTTCTGTCATGGCTGTAGAAGTGGCTCCTGACCTGAAAACCTGCAGAGCATATATCAGTGTGCTGGGTGAAAAAGAAGCAAAGGAAGCGACGATCAAAGGTCTGAACAGTGCAGAAGGCTACATCAGACGCCAGCTGGCGCGTAATTTAAACCTGAGAAATACACCGGAGATCCGTTTTATCCTGGACGAATCTATTGAGTATGGTGTAAATATGTCAAAGCTTATTGATGATGTTACCAAGAAAGACAGCAACTCCCACAGACAGGATGAGGAGCAGGATGAGAATTAAAAGAGGATGAGAACATGGAAAATATTGCGGAAATACTGGAAGGTGTGAAAACAATGGGAATCGGCGGACATATCCGTCCGGATGGTGACTGCGTTGGTTCCTGTATGGCGTTATATTTATATGTAAAAACCTATTATCCGGAAATTCAGGCAGATGTGTACCTGGATAATCCCAAACCTGTTTTCGGACATATTGACTGTATGGATGAGATTAAAACAGAGCTGGACGGTGACAAAGAGTATGACCTTTTTGTTACCTGTGATGTAAGTGCAAGAGACAGACTTGCCATTGCAGGTCCATACTTTGACACTGCAAAAAGAACAGCATGTATTGATCATCATATTAGTAATTCTGGATTTGCACAGGTGAATCATATCAGGGGAGAGGTAAGCTCTGCCTGTGAAGTTCTCTATGGGCTTTTTGAGCCTGAGAAAGTGGTCCGTACCATTGCAGTGCCGATCTATACGGGAATGGTTCATGACACAGGGGTATTTCAGTACTCTTCAACTTCACCGGAGACCATGCGTATTGCCGGGGAACTGATGAAGACAGGATTCAATTTCAGTAAGATCATTGACGAATCTTTCTATCAGAAAACTTATGTGCAGAATCAGGTAATGGGGCGTGTTCTTGCAGAGAGTATCCTGCTTCTGGATGGAAAATGTATTATCGGATATCTTAAAAAAAGAGACATGGAGTTCTATGGTGTGGATGGCAAGGATTTGGATGGTATCGTCAGTCAGCTTCGTCTTACAGCGGGAGTGGAAGTTGCCATGTTTATCTATGAAGTGGAAACTCAGTCTTTCAAAGTTTCCCTGCGTTCCAACGGAAATGTGGATGTAAGCAAGATTGCAGTATATTTTGGCGGCGGCGGTCATATGAGAGCAGCAGGATGTGATCTTCAGGGTTCTGTGTATGATGTGATCAACAATGTGACAGAACAGATCTGCAAACAGTTTCAGGAGCAGGAAGTCTGATGGATGGAGTAATTGTAATCCGTAAGGAAAAAGGATTCACTTCCCATGATGTGGTGGCAAAGCTTCGGGGAATCCTTCATATGAAGAAAATCGGACATACCGGAACTCTTGATCCGGATGCAGAAGGAGTGCTCCCGGTGGCTCTGGGAAAAGCAACCCGTCTGGTGGATATGATCACAGATAAAGAGAAAACCTATGAGGCAGTGATGCGTCTGGGTGTTGTTACGGATACCCAGGATATGAGCGGAACTGTTCTCTCACAGACTACAGAGCTTTCCGTTACAGAAGAAGAGCTTTGCACAGTGGTCAGTTCTTTTGTGGGAGACTATATGCAGGTGCCGCCAATGTATTCAGCACTGAAGGTCAATGGAAAGAAACTCTATGAACTTGCCAGAGAGGGCAAGACTGTGGAGCGTAAACCAAGACCTGTACATTTTTATGAGATAGAAATTCTGGATATCAGTTTTCCGCTGGTGCGTTTTCGTGTGACCTGCAGCAAGGGAACCTATATCCGTACTCTGTGCCATGATATAGGGGAAAAGCTGGGCTGTGGAGCTGCCATGGAAAGTCTTTTGCGGACAAAGGTGGGCAGATTTACACTGGATGATGCCATTACCCTGGCGCAGACAGAAGAGGCAGTGCAGGAAGGAACCATAGAGAGTAAAATCCTCGGTATTGAGGAGATTCTTGCAGAGTATCCAAGGGTATGCTGTACAAAAGAAGGGGACAGACTTCTGGCTAATGGAAATCCTCTTGTACAGGCACTGGTCGATGCACAGGAGAAAAACGGATGGATACGTATGTGCAGCAGTGAAGGCAGTTTTGCCGGAGTTTACCAGTGGGATGAGAAAAGAAACAGGTATTTCCCTGTAAAAATGTTTTAGGAGACATGATGGAATATTTAAGGATTGAGAATGATTTTCCCAGAATTTCACACAGTGCGGTAACACTTGGGAAGTTTGACGGCATACACCGCGGACATCAGAAACTGGTTGAGAAAATTATTGAGCAGAAACAGGAAGGTGCACAGGCGGTTGTACTTGCGCTTGGAACTGCCTCAAGAACAATCCTCACAAAGGAAGAGAGATGTCGTATATTGGAAGAAATGGGAGTGGATATACTGTTGGAATGTCCGCTCACAGAGAAAATACGGCACATGAAAGCAGAGAATTTTATAAAAGAAATATTGATAGGAGATCTGCAGGTTTCCTATGTGGCAGTTGGAGAGGATTTCCGTTTTGGCTATGAGCGGAAAGGAACTCCTGCCATGCTCAAAGAGTTCGGAAAGAAATATGGATTTCATACGGAAGTCCTGCCAAAAGAAATGGACGGACGCCGTAAGATTAGTAGTACCTTTGTCAGGGAAGAACTGAACAGAGGAAATATGGAAAAATTCCGTTTCCTTATGGGAACAGATTTCTCAGTAGAAGGAATCGTTGAACATGGACGTGGAATGGGACATAAATATCTGCTTCCGACCACCAACCTGATTCCTCCGGTAGAGAAACTGATGCCTCCAAACGGGGTTTATATCACAGTATCCCATTTCAGAGACAGAAGTTATCAGGGAATTACCAATGTAGGTCATAAGCCTACTGTTGGCGGCGAGAAGTTTATTGGTGTGGAAACATATCTGTTTGACTGCAATGAAGATCTGTATGGGGAATACTGCAAGGTAGATTTCAAAAAATTCCTCAGACCTGAACAGAAGTTTTCTTCGCTGGAGGCACTGAAGGCACAGCTGGAGAGGGATGCTGTGAAGGGACAGGAATATTTTGAAACTTTGTAAAAAAGAGGTTTACACGCCAGAATCAATGTGCTATACTAACCAAGGTGAATTTAGCCCATGTTCAGGGACCGGACGCTCCGACCATCTCTTAATGTGTGGCGGTCAATCAATAATAATTATAGAATACAGGAGGAAATCACAATGATTTCAAAAGAAAAGAAAGCAGCGATCATGAAAGAATATGCAAGAACTGAAGGCGATACAGGATCACCGGAAGTACAGGTAGCAGTTCTTACAGCAAGAATTCAGGAACTTACAGAGCATTTACAGAGCAACCATAAAGATCATCACTCCAGACGTGGTCTTCTGAAAATGGTAGGTCAGAGACGTGGACTGTTAGCTTACCTGAAGAAAACAGACATCGAAAGATACCGTGCACTGATTGAAAAATTAGGCTTAAGAAAATAATAGCCTTTTAGTATGCGGAAGGGGGCGGATTTCCATCCGCCTCCCTTTTTATGCAAGTGGAATTGTTGTTTTAATGTGTATGCAATGCATATTCAGAAACTATGAAACGCAGCAGGAGTTATTTCCGAGACTACTGAAAAGATTATTTTGCAAAATAACTGAAAAAGTAGTTTTTTCAGTTGTTTCGGACTCCTGTTTTAATGTGACAATTTCATAAAAAGTCTGAACGTTGATGGACAAGATTGTCAGCAGACGGAACAGACAAATTTGAAAAGAATAAAGTAGTTACCGGACATGCAGTGAACGGTAACAGAAAATGACAACAGAATTATGAAAAAAGGAGAATGAACATATGTACAAAAGTTATTCCATGGAATTAGCCGGAAGAACCTTGACAGTAGATATCAACCGCGTTGCAAAACAGGCAAACGGTGCAGCATTAATGCACTATGGTGATACTACAGTTTTATCTACAGCAACAGCATCCAAAGAGCCAAGAGAAGGAATTGATTTCTTCCCGTTAAGCGTTGAATATGAAGAGAAAATGTATGCAGTAGGCAAAATCCCAGGAGGATTTAACAAGAGAGAGGGAAAAGCAAGCGAGCATGCAATCCTTACTTCCCGCGTGATCGACAGACCAATGCGTCCTCTGTTTCCGAAGGACTACAGAAACGACGTAACACTGGTAAACATGGTTATGTCTGTTGATCCTGAGTGTAATCCGGAGATTCCGGCTATGCTTGGTTCCTCTATTGCAACCTGTATTTCCGATATTCCGTTTGATGGTCCGTGTGCTACCACACAGGTTGGTCTGATCAATGGTGAATA
>ENA-ORVG01003036-ORVG01003036.1-human-gut-metagenome-genome-assembly--contig:-NODE-3036-length-14301-cov-9.126421_pt1 | contig 14301 bp, 11 predicted proteins | sample MGYA00242091_ERZ509233 | MGnify/ENA primary metagenome ERZ509233 (study PRJEB26280, sample SAMEA2338840) | human gut metagenome | biome: human gut; feature: human-associated habitat; material: faeces... | reverse complement strand
AGTGCCGGCCGATCCGGCGTCTCTCACGGTCACCGTCGAGCCGCAGGAGTGGGCGACGGAACTTGTCCAGAACGTAGAGTGGTAGTCGGGGAAAGGATTGTTCGGTCCGGAGCCTGTCCCCGAGAGTATCGGCAGCTATGTTCTGCGGGGTAGGCTCAGAACCGTCTAAACAATACGGATCGTGAATACGGCTCGATATCTGTTCCGCGGAGGATGGCTGTGCCTCTCCCTGTGCTGTCTGTACTGTTTGTCCGGCTGCATTCGGGAGGATCGAGGCGACTGTCCTCCGGAAACGGAAGACAGGTTCGTCGTACTGAAGATTATAGACGAAACCACGGGGCGGGATATCACGGAGACCGGAGAGGCGGGCAGCGCCGTGTTGTATCTGTTCTATCCGGAGGGGTATTTCGTCGGCCGAGCTTTCGTGACCGGGGAGCAGATCGTGCGCCATGCGCCGGTCCTGTTGCCCGTCGAGGCGCTCGATCGCTGCCATGTCTCGGCATGGACCAATGCGGGGGCGGGCCAGTTGTTTCATTCGCCCGTCCAAGGGAGCGGGATCGAAGAGCGGGCCGTTTCGCTGATCGAGGGAGAGGACGCCTTTCACGGCACGCCGGACGATCTGTTTTTCGGGCATGCCCGGCTTGCCCCGGTAGGGGCGGCCGGTCCCAAGGTGATTACTCTGGCCCGTAAGAACGCCAGAATGCGCATTACCGTGCGAGGACTGGACCGGCGTATTCCTGAGGACCGCTATTACCTCACCGTCGAGATACCTAACGACGGCTACGACTTTGTCGGAAACCCGACCGCGGGTACGGCCCGGGTTCGCAGGACCGGCGCGTTCCGTGATAACGGGGACTTCTCGACCGACGAGGCGTTCAATCTGATCCATACCGATCCGGCCGTCTCTCCGGCGGGCGGCGTGGCCTCCGGGACGTGCGGTTCCCTTGTGCGAAGGGACGCGCAGCCGGATGACAAGCGGGAGGGCGGACCGCCCTCCGCCGAACCCCGCTTTTTAAGCGGGCAATGTGAAGCCTGCGTTAAATATGTTCCCGCGCGGAACCAAACGCCCCGATTTTCCGTACCTTGTTCCCCGTTACGTCACTTATTCTTTTAAGTAAACAGCATGAAATCATTGAAAATCGGAAATTTATGCGCTTCCATGCCCGTCGTTCAGGGCGGTATGGGCGTAGGAGTGTCCCTTGCGGGCCTGGCATCGGCCGTGGCCAATCAGGGCGGTGTCGGCGTCATTTCGTCGGCCGGCCTCGGGGCGATCTATAACAACTACTCGAAGGACTACCGCGCCGCCTCAATCTGGGGGCTGAAAGAGGAACTTCGCAAAGCCCGCGAGGCTACGCGCGGCATCATCGGCGTCAATGTCATGGTCGCCATGTCCAACTTCGCCGATATGGTCCGGACGGCCATCGCCGAGAAGGCCGACATCATCTTCTCGGGCGCCGGGCTGCCGCTCAACCTGCCGTCGTTCCTTACCGAAGGAGCCAAAACCAAACTGGCACCCATCGTATCGTCGGCGCGCGCCGCGAAACTGCTGTGCCAGAAATGGTTTGCAGAATATAAGTACATTCCCGACGCCATCGTGGTCGAAGGCCCCAAGGCGGGCGGCCACCTCGGCTATAAGGAGGAGCAGCTTGTCGACGAGCACTATGCGCTCGAGAGCATCGTTCCCGAAATCGTCGCCGAAGTACATGCGTTCGAGGCCGAGCACGGCTGCCATATCCCCGTCATCGCCGGCGGCGGTATCTATACCGGCGAGGATATCTACCGCATCATGTCGCTGGGCGCCGAGGGCGTGCAGATGGGCACCCGCTTCGTCACGACCGAGGAGTGCGACGCCGACCCGGCGTTCAAGCAGAGCTACCTCGATGCCACGCAGCAGGATATCGAGATCATCAAGAGCCCCGTGGGTATGCCGGGGCGGGCCATCCACAGCTCGTTCCTCGACCGGGTGAAGGAGGGGTTGAAACGCCCCAAGAACTGCCCGTTCGACTGCATCAAGACGTGCGACGTGACGCACAGCCCTTACTGCATCATGCTGGCGCTCTACAACGCCTTCAAGGGAAAATTGCAGAACGGCTATGCCTTCTGCGGCGCCAACGCATGGCGGGCCGAAAAGATCCAGTCGGTGCGCGATCTGATGGCTTCGCTCAAGGCCGAGTACGACAATTTTTCGCTGAAGGGAAAACTCTTCGGCGTAAAATAATCCGGTCTCCGGAAAATCCGGGGATGCCCGAAGGAAAAAAGGCTCCCGACCTCGAAAGGTCGGGAGCCTTTGTGTTGTCCCGAACTGGCCGGATGCTGTCCCGGAATACCCGGGAGCGATTCCGAATCGATCGTTGCCGTCCCGAAATAACCGCGGGCGGCCTCCCTGCGCAGTGCTGAGGCTTCCGGGCGGCTATTGCTTTTTCTCGAAATGCTGGTAGTCCTTCAGGCTTTTCCAGTGGCCGCCCCAGGTGAATCCGTGGCGCAGGAACTCCCGGCAGCAGGGGGCGTCCTCGGCGATCTTGTAGGGGAAATCCCGCTTCCGTTCGGCATAAGGGGCAGCTTCCGCGGGGGCGACGACCGTGCGGCCGCCGTTCGTTTTGACATAGGGGTTGTAGAGCGGGTTGATGTCGACGGCCATGCCCCGGCTGTGGCTGGAGAGCACCCCGGTTCCTGCGACGAACCGGAAGTTGAATGCCGAAGAGTTGTTGGCCCGCATCGAAGGGCCGTCCTGCGCGTCGTATTCGTCGATCAGCACCATGCGTTCGATGGGGTAGGAGGTGTCGTAAAGCACCCGGAAAATATCGAGCAGGTCGCCGCAGATCGCTTCGTTGCAGACCAGCTCGCCCAGCAGGGTTTCGCCTGCGAGGTTGCGGTGCAGCACCCGCAGGTAGCGGAGCTCCGAGCGGGGGACGGTGCAGTCCGGCTTGTAGGATTTGCCGTACATGCGCGCGAGGAGTGCGTCGCCGATCTCCGAACTGGCGAAACAGCGGTCGATGCCGTATTCCGCCACCGCTTCTTCCGTGACCTTTTCCCCGGCGCGCCATGCGCGAAGCCGCTCCGCATCGCCGTCGCCGGCGTATGCACTGCCGATCCCCGCCAGGAGCAGCACGAATGCCGCGAGCCGTTTCATCTTCCCGGCCGCATTACAGCTCTTCGAGCCGTGCCACGGGCGACACGTCGAGCGACGAGAAGTCGCCGTGCTGGTAGTGGTAGTAGCCTGCCATGGCGATCATCGCGGCGTTGTCGGTCGTGAACTTGAATTCCGGCAGGAACGTGCGCCAGCCGCGCCTGCGGCCCTGCTCGACGACGCCGTTGCGCAGTCCCGAGTTGGCCGATACGCCCCCGGCGATGGCGATGTCGCGGATGCCCGTGTCCTTCGACGCCCGTACCAGTTTGTCGAGCAGGATCTCCACGATCGTGCTCTGGAGCGACGCGCAGAGGTCGGCCTTGTTGCGCTCGATGAAATCGGGGTCGCCGGCCACGGCGTCGCGCAGCATATAGAGGAACGAGGTCTTGAGCCCCGAGAACGAATAGTCGTAGCCGTCGACATGGGGGTGTGCCAGGCGGAACGCCTTGGGGTTGCCCTCCTTTGCCAGGCGGTCGATCACCGGGCCGCCGGGGTAGGGCAGGCCCATGACTTTGGCGCATTTGTCGAACGCTTCGCCTGCGGCGTCGTCGATCGTCGTGCCGATGATCTCCATATCGAGCGGCGAATCCACGCGTACGATCTGCGTATGCCCGCCGCTGACCAGCAGGCAGAGGAACGGGAAGCCGGGATGGGGCAGTTCGCGGTCGGGCAGGTCGATGAAGTGCGAGAGGATATGCCCCTGCAGGTGGTTGACCTCGACCATCGGGATGTCGTGCGCCACCGAGAGCCCCTTGGCGAACGATACCCCGACGAGCAGCGAACCCAGCAGCCCGGGGCCGCGCGTGAAGGCGATGGCATCGATCTCCCCGACGGTGAGCCCGGCCTCTCGGAGTGCCGTGTCGACCACCGGTATGATGTTCTGCTGGTGCGCCCGCGAAGCCAGTTCGGGGATCACGCCGCCGTATTTAATGTGCACGGCCTGGGAGGCGATCACGTTCGACAGCAGCAGGTTGTTGCGGATCACGGCAGCCGACGTATCGTCGCACGAGGATTCGATGCCGAGAATTGTAATATCCATCCGGTTTTTCGTTTTTTTAACTATTTTAGTTAAATTTGCAGGTTATAACGACCTATCAATGCGCAAAGGTATAAAAATATTGGGAAAGGTGTTCTCGGTAGCGGTTTTGTTGCTGATAATTCTGCCCATGGTGCTTTCGTTGCTGCTCGATATTCCCGCCGTGCAGAACTACGTGGTACAGAAAGCCGTGCGCATCGTGTCTAAGACGCTCGAAACCACCGTGAGCATCGACCGCGTGGACATCGGGCTTTTCAGCAAGGTCAAGATCAAGGGCTTCTACGTCGAGGATTACCAGCGCGACACGCTGCTCTACGTCGGCAAGATAGACGCTTACATCACGGGGCTGGGCATTTTCGGCGGCGGGGTGGTGTTCAGCCGCGGCGAGATCAGCGGGGCGAAGCTCTACCTGCGCGAGACCCCCGAGGGGGAGATGAACATCAAGCAGATCGTCAACCGCATCAGCGACCCCGACAAGCCCCGGAAGGGCAATTTCCGCCTGTCGCTGCGCAAGGCTTCCATCGAAGGCATGGATCTCTGTCTGGAGCGGCTCACGAGGCGCGATCCCGAATTCGGCATCGACTTCGGCCACATGCACCTCTACGGCATCACGGCGCACGTCAGCGACTTCACCATCGACGGGCAGTCGATCTATACCACCATCGAGGCCATGTCGGCACGTGAGCGCAGCGGCTTCGTGCTCGACCATTTCTCGGGGCGTTTCTACCTGACCAACGGTGCGCTGGGCTTCGAGGATACCTCCGTCGTCACGCCCCGTTCGAACGTCGACATCCCCTACATTTCGCTCGTCGGCGATTCGTGGGCCGGCTACAAGGATTTCCTGGGCGAGGTGCGCATCGACGGCAAGCTGCGCAACAGCACCGTCTCCACGGACGACATCGCCTATTTCGCCCCGCGGCTCCGCGGGTGGCATACCGTTTTCAGCAATATCGACATCGATGTCGCGGGCGTCGTCTCCGACTTCACGGGCAAGGTCAGGAGCCTACAGGTGGGCCAGGGGACGTGGTTCACGGCCGATGCCGCGGTCAGGGGGCTGCCCGACATCCGCGCGACGCATTTCGACCTGACGATTCCGCGCCTGACCTCCACGGCCGAATCCATCGACGCCCTGGCTGCGGGCATCGGCGGCCGTGCGCTCTCCGACAAGCTGGTCGCGATCCTCGGGAATTCGGGCGACATCGACGTCAGCGCCCGTTTCCGCGGGCTGCTCTCGTCGTTCGACATGCGGGTGGGTGCCAAGACCGACGTGGGCGGCATCGACTGTAACCTGCAGATGAGCCCCTTGCGCGACGGGCGCAGCAGCGTCAAGGGCGATGTGGCCGCGCGCAACCTCAGGCTGGGCGAACTGCTCGGCCGCCGCGACCTGCTGGGCAACGCCACGCTCACGGCTTTCGTCGACGGCGTCGTCGGGCGGGGGTTCACCGACGCCAATGTCGTGGGCAATGTCACGCAGCTGGGCTTCAACGGCTATGTCTACGATTCGCTGCGCCTCGACGGGCGGCTGCGCAACCGCGAGTTCGACGGCCGTATCACGGCACGCGACCCCAACCTCGATTTCGATTTCCTCGGCATGGTCGACTTCAACGACTCGGTGCCCCGTTACGACTTTACGATGGATCTGCGCCGTGCCGACCTGGCCCGGCTGCATGTCAACCGCCGCGACTCGGTCTCGGAACTTTCGGCGCATATCGTCGCCAAGGCCGGCGGCCGCTCGCTCGATGACCTGAACGGCCGCATCCGGGTTACCGACGTCCTCTACCGCTATAACGACAAGCAGCTCACGTCGAAGAGCATGACCGTCACGGGCGAGAACTCGGCCCGGAGCAAGTTGGTCGAACTGCGCTCGGACTTCGCCGACGCCACGTTCCGCAGCAAGACCAGCTACCGCGAGGTCTTCCGCTACCTGCGTGCGAGTGCCTGGAAATACCTGCCCCTGTTGCGGCACGGCGACGAGGAGTCGGTGCCCCGCGCATCGGGGGTGGCCGTCGCCAACGACTATTCGCTCCTCTCGGTCGACGTCCGCCATATCGACCCGATCGCAGATGCCATCTCACCCGGCCTGCAGGTCGCCGATGGCTCGTCGCTGCAATTGCTTTTCAACCCCGCGAGCGACCAGCTTTCGCTCAAGGCGACTTCGGAATATATCGAACGCAAACGTATGCTGGCCACGCGGCTCAACGTCAACGCTTCGAACCGGGGCGATTCGCTCACGGTCTATGCTTCGGCCGAAGACCTCTATGCGGGTATGCTCCACCTGCCGGGGCTTTCGCTCACGGGCGGTGCCAAGCAGGGGCGCGTGCAGCTTTCGGCAGGGTTCAACGATACGCTGCGCAAGGTATCCGGACTGGTGGGCGTCCGGGCTGACGTAGTCGACGAGCACGGGCCCAACGGCCGCATCGTCGACCTGCGCATCCTGCCGTCGCACATCACCCGCGGCTCGAAGACCTGGCAGATTTTCGCCCACAAGATACAAATCGACACGGCGCAGGTCGTGATCGACAAGTTCTTCGTGATGAACCGCGAGCAGGAATTGCTGCTGGACGGCATCGCATCGCGCAGCCGCGAGGATTCGGTGACGCTGCGCCTGCGCAATTTCGACCTCGCGCCCTTCACGCAGGTCATCGAACGCATGGGCTACGTCTTCGAGGGGCGCACCAACGGTTCCGCGACGATGAAATCAGCGCTCCATGCGGGCGAGATCACGGCCGACATCCTGCTCGACAGCCTTCAGGTCAACGACATACCCGCACCGCCGCTGCGCCTCACCTCGCGCTGGGATTTCCTGCGCAACCGTGCGGGCGTTACCGTCACCGACCGCCATAAGCGCGATACGCTGGTGCGGGGCTTCTACGCTCCGTCGCAGGTGCGCTACTATGCCCGTCTGGATGTCGACAGCCTCGACATGGGGCTGCTCGACCCGATCCTCACGGGCGTCATTTCCGATACCCGGGGGCACGCCTCCGCCGACCTGGTGCTCCAGGGGCAGCGCCGCGAGGCCGACCTCACGGGCGAAATCCGCGTCACGGGGCTGTCGACGCGCGTCGATTTCACACAGGTGCCCTACACCATGCCCCGGGCGGTGCTGAGCGTCAAGGGCAACCGCTTCCGGGCTTCGAACGTCCCGATATTCGATCCCGAGGGCAACGAGGGGCGCTTCGACATCGACCTGAGCCTGCAACACCTCTCGAACATCGCCTACGACGTACGCGTCGCACCCCGGCAGATGATGGTGCTCAACACCACCCCGCAGGACAACGACTCTTTCTACGGCAAGGTCTACGCCACGGGCTCCGCCCGCATTTCGGGCGACAAGGGGCTCGTGAAGATGGATATCGCCGCCACGACCGACGACCGTTCGTCGTTCTTCATGCCGTTGTCCAGCAAGTCCAATATATCGAGCGCCGACTTCGTGACCTTCAGGGAACCGGCCAGGGTCGATACGGTCGACAACCTCGCCCGCAAGAAGATGATGTTCGAACGCAAGCGGCAGCAGAAGTCCGATGCCGGCAGCCGGATGGATATCTCGCTGGCGCTGAACGTGCGGCCGGGCGTCGAGGTCGAACTCACCGTCTCGGGCAACACGCTCCGGGCGCGCGGCGACGGTACGCTCAACATGCAGATCAACCCCCGTTCCAACGTCTTCGAGATGTACGGCGACTATACCATCACCGAGGGGAGCTTCCTCTTCTCGCTGCAGAACATCATCAACAAGAAGTTCGTCATCGAGGACGGCTCCACAATCCAGTGGACGGGCTCGCCGATGGACGCCATGCTCAACATCAACGCCATCTACAAGCTCAAGGCGTCGTTGCAGCCCCTGTTGCAGGGTACGTCCGACAACCTCGCGGCCGACCGTTCGGTGCCCGTGGAGTGCGTCATCCACCTCGGCGAGCGGCTTTCCAACCCGGCCGTCACCTTCGACGTGCATGTCCCCGGCACCGACCCCGAGACGCAGACCGTGATCGCCAATGCCCTCACCACGCCCGAGACGGTCGATACGCAGTTCGCCTACCTGTTGCTGTTCAACAGCTTCATGGGCGAGAACAGCTCGTCGTCGTCGAACATCGGCACCTCGGTCTCGGCCGCCACGGGTCTGGAATTCGTGTCGAACATGGTGAGCAACCTGCTCTCGAACGACGACTACAACATCGTCATCCGCTACCGTCCCAAATCGGAACTGACCAGCGACGAAGTGGACTTCGGCCTTTCGAAGAGCCTGATCAACAACCGCCTGTTCGTCGAGGTCGAGGGCAACTACCTGATCGACAACAAGCAGGCTGTGAACAGTTCGATGTCCAACTTCATGGGCGAGGCGTACATCACCTACCTGATCGACCGTGCCGGGACGCTCAAGGCCAAGGCCTTCACGCAGACCATCGACCGTTTCGACGAGAACCAGGGTCTGCAGGAGACCGGCATCGGTATCTATTTCAAGGAGGATTTCAATAATTTCCGGGATCTGCGGCGGCGTATCAGGGAGCGCTTCACCAACAAGAAACGCAAGGCGCGGCGCGAAGCCCGGCGACAGGCCGCCCGCGAGGAAAAGGAGCGGCTGCGGCAGCCGGTGGATACGCTTCCGGCTCTGCGGCCCGTTATGGATAAGAAGGACGAAAACAACTGAACGGCAGAAAAAGAACTCGAATCAAACAATAACAATTTTTCTTTAAACTATGATGACATTTTTGCAGGCCGCCGAGGCGGTGGCCACCAGTGAAGAAACCCGCATGGGACTTTGGAAACTGTTTTCGATGGGCGGCTGGCTGATGTGGCCGCTGCTGGCGCTGGGCGGCGTGACGATCTTCATCTTCGTCGAACGCTTCATGGCCATCCGCAAGGCGTCGGTGCTGGACATGAATTTCATGAACCGCATCCGCGACTACATTTCCGACGGCAAGATCCATACGGCCGTGAACCTGTGCAAGAAGACCGACACGCCGATCGCCCGCATGATCGAGAAGGGCATCGAGCGCATCGGCCGCCCGATGAGCGACGTGCAGACCGCCATCGAGAACGTCGCCAACCTCGAAGTCTCGAAGCTCGAAAACGGCCTTCCCTTTCTGGCGACGATCGCCGGCGGCGCTCCGATGATCGGTTTCCTCGGTACGGTGCTCGGGATGGTGCAGACCTTCATGGACATGGCGGCTGCGGGCGGCACGGTCGACCTGAGCCTGCTGGCCAGCGGCATGTACGTGGCGATGGTCACCACGGTCGGCGGTCTTATCGTCGGCATCCCGGCCTATTTCGGCTACAACTACCTCGTGGCACGCATCGAGAAGCTGGTCTTCCAGATGGAGGCCAACTCGATCGCCTTTATGGACATCCTGAATCAACCCGTTCAAAAATAACGCGCTATGGCAATCAAACACGGATCGAAAGTCGATAAATCCTTCTCGGCATCGTCGATGACCGACCTGATGTTCCTGCTGCTGCTGTTCCTGCTGATCGCTACGACGCTGATCAACCCCAATGCCCTGAAGCTGATGCTTCCCAAGAGCTCCAACCAGCTCAAGGACAAGGCGATGACCACGGTGTCGATTCAGGATACGGGGCACGGCAAGTACCGCTACTATGTCGAATTGCAGGACGTGGGTTCGGTCGAGGGCGTGGAACGGGCGCTCAAATCGCGCCTCGACGGGCAGAAGGAGCCCACCGTATCGCTGCATGCCGATAAGACGGTGGCATGGGACGAGATCATCAAGGTGATGAACGTCGCCAAGAACAACGGATATAAACTCATTGCGGCGACATCGCCGGAATAAAGGCCTATGTACTATTACGACCCGAACGGCAAGTCGCCCCGCAGGTGGGCGGCGATCGCGGCGGCAGCCTATGTGCTGCTGATCGCCGCTTCGTTCGCATTGGTCTCGTTCGATTTCCGGAAGATCCACGACAAACCCGGCGATACGATCCTGGTCGATTTCACCGAACCGCCTGCCCCCGAGCGCCCCAAGCCGCCCGTGAAGGCGGCTACCGAGCCCCGCGTGCATGACAAGGCCGCCCCCGTGGAACAGACCGCGCAGGTGGCGGGCAAGGACGAGACGACGCAGACGCCCAACCCCAAAGCGCTGTTCAAGATGAACAAGGGCGGGGCCGACGAACCCGACAATGCGGGCAACCCCCGCGCGCCTCAGGGCGAGGACAAGGCGGGCGGCGACGGCCCGGGGCTGAACCCCGACGGGCTCGACCAGCTCGACCAGGGGCTTCAGGGACGCGGCCTTGTGGGCAACCTGCCCAAACCTTCGTATCCCGGTTCGAAGAGCGGGAAAGTCGTCATCCGCGTTACGGTGGACGCCAAGGGCAAGGTGACGGGCGCTTCCTACGAACCGAAAGGCTCGACGACCGATGCCGCCGAGCTTGTCGAGGCGGCGAAGAGCGCGGCGCTGAAGGCCCGCTTCACGGAGAGCCGCGCCACGCTGCAGGGCGGGACGATCACTTATGTTTTCCGTATGGAGTAATTTTTGAAACGAGCGTATACATGCGAACCTTATTACTGACAATCCTCGGGTGCCTGGCCTTCACGGCGGGACATGCCGGGGCGGCGGCGCAAAACCCGGCCCCGGAAACGGCCGGGGCGCAGCAGGACGCGAAGGCGCGGGGGGCGCACCTTCGCATGGAGGTCGCCGGCCACGATTTCGGCGACGTTCCCCGCAAGGGCGGAGACCTGGTGCGGGAATTTACCTTTACCAACGACGGCACGGCGCCGCTCGTGGTGACGCGCGTCATCACGTCGTGCTCGTGCCTCAAGGCGTCGTTCCCCAAACGTCCCGTACCGCCCGGCGGACAGGGCGTGATCCGCATCACCTACGAACCCCACAAGAGCGAACCGGGCGTGTTCAACAAGGTGATCCAGGTCTATTCGAACTCCGTGGACGGACGCGATGTCATCACCGTGCAGGGCAATTCGATCGACACCCCGCCGCGCAAGATTAAGACCGGCAAAGTGAAAGTGAAATACAAATAATATGGACATCCTGTTTACCAACGCAACGATCCTGCCGATGACGGCGGCCGGGGACGAACCCAGAACCTTCACGGGGGCTGTGGGCGTCGCGGGCAACCGCATCGCGCTCGTCACTGCGTCCGGCTCCGAAGCCGACGCGTTCCGCACCTGCAGTCCCGGCGTGCGGGTCATCGACTGCACGGGCCGGCTCCTGATGCCGGGCCTTGTGAATACGCATTGCCATGCGGCCATGACGCTGCAACGCAGCTATGCCGACGACATCGCCCTGATGGAGTGGCTCAACGACTATATATGGCCTTTCGAGGCGCGCCAGACGGCCGACGACGTGGCGCTGGGCATGACGCTCGGCATCGTCGAGATGCTCCTGGGCGGCGTCACCTCGTTCGTGGACATGTATTACCACGAGAACCGCTGCGTGGAGGTCGCCCGGCGGCTGGGCATCCGCGCGATGCTGGGCTGCAACTATTTCGACAACAATGTCGACGAGGTGCTGCCCGAGGCGGAGAAGGCCGTTGCGCTGGCTGCTGACTGCGACCGCATACAGATTGCCCTCGCACCCCATTCGCCCTATACCGTGTCGCCCGAAAACCTGCGGCGCGGCAAGGAGCTGGCCCGCAAATGGGGGCTGCATTTCATGACCCATATCGCCGAGACGCGGGACGAGGTGCGCATCGTGCGCGAAAAATACGCCGCGACACCCGTCGAGCACCTCGATGCGCTGGGTATGCTCGATGACAAGACCATCGGCGCACACTGCATCCATGTCACCGACAGCGACATCCGCACGCTGGCCCAGCGGGGGGTGGCCGTGTCGCACAACCCGCAGAGCAACATGAAGATTTCGAGCGGCGTGGCTCCTGTCGAGAAGATGCGGGCCGCGGGTGCGCTGGTGACCATCGGCACCGACGGCACCTGCTCGAACAACGACCTCGACATGTTCGAGGAGCTGCGCACGGCGGCCTTCCTGCAAAAATCCGCCACGGGCGATCCCGTGGCGCTCCCGGCCTACGAGGCGCTGAAGCTGGCTACGGTCAACGGCGCCCGCGCCATGGGCTATGCGGAGGGTGAGCTGGGCGTCATCCGCCCTGGGGCGCTGGCCGACCTGATCGTCGTCGACCTGCAGAAACCCCACTTGCAGCCGATCCACGACCTGGTCTCGAACCTGGTCTATTGCGGCAAGGCGTCGGATGTCGACACGGTGGTGGTCGACGGCCGCATCGTGGTCGAAAACCGCCGTGTGGCCGGTGTCGACCTGCCGAAGCTGTACGCCGACGTCGCCGCGGCCGTGGAACGCATAACCGGGAGATAAGGGAATGCCGGGGAAAATTCGATTCGGTATGGTCGGCACCGGGTTCATCGCCGACTGGGTGCTGGCCGGGGCGCGGCAGGACGCGCGCTTCGAGGCCGTGGCGATCTGTTCGCGTTCGCAGGAGAGGGCCGACGCCTTCGCTGCGAAGCACGGCATCCCGCACACCTTCACCTCGCTCGGGCAGATGGCGGCAAGCCCGCTCGTCGACGCCGTTTACATCGCCACGCCCAATTTCCTGCACGCTTCGCAGAGCATCCTCTGCATGCGCCACGGCAAGCACGTGCTGTGCGAGAAGCCCCTGGCCTCCAATGCCCGCGAGGCGCGGCAGATGGTCGCTGTCGCCCGCGAATGCGGCGTCACGCTCATGGAGGCCATGATCTCGACGCTCAACCCCAATTTCCGCGTCGTGCAGGAGTACCTGCCCCGGCTCGGGACGATCCGCCGCTATTTCGCCAGCTTCTGCCAGTACTCCTCGCGCTACGACAAGTTCCGGCAGGGGATCGTGCTCAACGCCTTTAACCCCGAACTGTCGAACGGCGCCATGATGGACATCGGGGTCTATACCGTCTATCCGATGGTCGCGCTGTTCGGGCGTCCGCTGGAGGTCGAAGCGCAGGGCATCGTCCTCTCCTCGGGTGCCGACGGGCAGGGCGCCGTCAATTTCCGCTACGAGGGGATGAATGCCACGGTGCTCTACTCCAAGATCGCCAATTCGTCGCTTCCGTCCGAGATCCAGGGCGAGGAGGGCAACCTGTTGCTGGACGCCATCCACACCATCCGCGACGTGGCGTACCTTCCGCGCCCGGCGGCCGCTTCGGGGCGGGGCGACGCCCCCGTCCGCCACAGCGTCGGGCTCCCCCTGGAGAAGGATACCTATTATTATGAGGTCGCGGAGTTCATCGACCTCATCGAACAGGGACGGATAGAATCCACCGTCAACAGCCACGAAAACTCGCTCGTGACGATGGAGATCATCGACCAGGTGCGCCGCCAGCTGGGCGTGTCCTATCCCGCCGACAGGTTGCCGTAGAGGTGTAGCGCTTGTCCGTCCGGGAACCTTTCTCCCCGTCCGGCGGCCTCCTTTTCCGGCCGACCAACGCCGTTGCGCGTCCCAAGCCCGCCTTTTGCGACCGACAAACACTGTTGCCCTGCCCGGAATGCGCCTTTTCCGGCCGACAAACTGCCTCATACCGAGTGCGTTGCGGCCCGAAAGCCCGCCTTTTCGCCGGCATCCGCGGTTGCGTGACCCGGAGCCTGCCCTTTCCGTCCGGTAAGGGTTGTCCCTGCCCGAGGATAAAACAGCACGGCCTGTCCCATGCGGGACAGGCCGTGCTGTTTGTCATCTCCGGCGGGTTTTCGTCGGTGCGGAGGACGCACCCGCCGCTATTTTTTCCGCAGGTAAACCGTGGCCGTGCGCGAGGTGTTGTAGATGCGGATATGGGGCCGTTCGGTGTTGTCGCCGTCGCGTGCCGGGAACGAGAAATGCTCGGCGTCCATCGCCTGCCGCTGCTGCCCTCCGAAGCGCTTTTCGTCGGTCGAGAGCACGGGCACATACTTGCCCGGCGCCTGCACGGGCAGTTCGTAGTCGGGGATCGAGGCCGTGGGGTGCCAGTTGAATACGAACAGCAGGTCGCCGTGCGAGAAAACCATCGTCTTGTTGCACTCGTCCATCGCGAGGTTCCAGGCATAGCCGTCCGCGAGTACCTTGTAACGCTTCACCAGCTTTATCATCGCCTTGTCGAAATCCCCCAGCCACGAGTAGCGCAGGAACCCGTTCTTCGCCAGCGACCATTGCCGCCGGGCGTGGGCGTAGCTCCAGCCGTTGCCTTCGCGCGGGAAGTCGATCC
>ENA-ORVG01003025-ORVG01003025.1-human-gut-metagenome-genome-assembly--contig:-NODE-3025-length-14350-cov-4.793005_pt1 | contig 14350 bp, 10 predicted proteins | sample MGYA00242091_ERZ509233 | MGnify/ENA primary metagenome ERZ509233 (study PRJEB26280, sample SAMEA2338840) | human gut metagenome | biome: human gut; feature: human-associated habitat; material: faeces... | reverse complement strand
TTGCATGTGTTAGGCACGCCGCCAGCGTTCATCCTGAGCCAGGATCAAACTCTCATGTTTAAGTTTGTCCGGTCAAAATCAGTCTGGCTAATTTTACCGTTCTACTGTTGTTTTAGGTTTTTGTTCTCTGAAATTTCTCTCAGAACTTTTTGTTCTGTTTGGAATTTTCAGGGTTGCATTACTGTTTATTTGTCAAGGTGCTGTTCTTCTTATTGGAAGTATTTCCAGAAGAACTTTCGTTCCTGTCGTTCAGACAGCTTATTTAGTTTATCATAAGCAGTTCTGTTTGTCAAGAACTTTTTTCATTTTATTTTCAAGCTTCTTTCGAAACCCGGTTGCTTATCACTCGCAGCAACAGTTCACTATTTTATCAGAGCTTTCTGTTCATGTCAAGCGGTTTTTTATTTTTTTGAATTTCTTTTCAGAAATCCGTGTTGCTTTCGTTCGCCGCAACAGTCATAAATTGTATCAAGACTATTCGTCGATGTCAAGCACTTTTTCTTCTTTTTTAAAAAAGAAGTTCCATCGCATTCCCTGCGGTGGAACTTCAGTATAGCATTATCCTTTTTTAGTTGTCAATCAGTTTTTGCTTTTTTCTTACTTTTTTACAATCCCGTAACATCAGGATAATCCCGCCAGCCAGTAGGCGAACCGGTTCATCTGATAAAGCTTCGTCAGCCATTCGTTTTCAACAGTCCACGCCGCGATCTGGCTGCCGACTCTTCCTGTATCGAAGCTGGCGATTACAATATAAATAATCCATAAAACTACGATGCTCTCTGCCATGCCGACCACGATTCCCAGTACACTGTTAAGCAGTTTCAGAATCGGCAGGTGCGCAATTGCCGAAAGGGACTTGAAAATCAGGTTCACCAGTCTGGCTGCGAGCCCGGTAATCAGCAGCATCAGAATCGACAGTATAATATTGGTATTGTTTTTTTCTTTCACACTGCTATATAAAAGGATAGCCAGCGAAAGGACGAACAGAGAAATGACCAGAGACAGCAGCATCCTGATTTCATCCACCAATCCTTTTTTCATTCCGGCATATCCCCGCCAGAGGGCAAATAAGATCACACAAACCAGCAGTACGTTCATTTTTTCTCCCGTTTATTTCATTTCTATCATATCTATGCTGTTTGCAGTAACCGCAAGAAACCGGTTTCCGCCCAGCGTTTTTAAAAGCTGCGTCTGTTCCGGTATCGGTCCGCTGTATTTTTCTTTTCCGTTCAGGTTATAAATCAGGCACTCTGCTTCATTATATATAATCAGTTCCTGATCCGAAATCAGAACATCCCGGTATTCGATTGCAAACGGCAACGACAGCACCTGCGTCCCGTTCATATTATAAATGTCAATCCGATATTTTCCGTTTCCGTTCGTACCATTAAAAATAAACGCCACATAATTGCCGCTACTGCGGACGTCCTGCACCTCCTCCTGCATGAAATTCTGGAAGATATTTTTTGGAATTTCATTCCCTTCATATAACATGAACTGATTATTTCCCACAGAATACGCCGTATGCGTCCCCGCAAACTCTGCCAGCGGGATTACCGTATCCGAATATTCGTAGGAGCTTACCATCGTGTCGGTGTAGTTTTGTCCGACTTCGTCAAAATTGTAAAAGCTGACGATCGATTTCATACTGCCGCTTTCTGCTTTCAGATATGCCACCATCATCAGTTTTCCATTGTCCGACAATGACACGGAAACCGGATAACCCGATTTCTGCATCGTCGTTTTGATTCCGACTGCTTTTTCCCCAGTAGGATTATAGACGTTGATCCAGGTCACATCCCCATCCTCCAGAATCGCCGCCACAACACCGTTCGCTGCCACGGACAGCGATTTCACCGGAAGGTTCGTATCAATCTGTTTGGATGTTCCGTCCTGACTGATATCATAAATCAGGTTGCCGTTATAATCCCCAACTGCGACCCAGCCCGACCGCACGGAGACGCACGGCGACTGCATGTCGTAAGTCTGGTTCCACATGGCGTTGCCCTTGTAATCCGTATAGCTGATACCATCCTTACTGTAAGTCAGAAAGCCATTCTGGTAGCTCAGCAGAGTAGAACCGGACACCTGGTTCCTGTCGATTGCGGACACGACCGTGTAGCCGGAGTAGGTTTGATTTTTAAGCAGCGTTACCGCCGTCACCGTCAGCGCTGCGATCACGCCGATTACGCAGCAGGAACGAAGGATCACTTTCAGACGATGCGCCCGGATTTCCCGTTTAAAATTCTTGCTGTCTTTTTTCTCGTTTTTTTCTTTTTTTCGCAGGTATTCCCTGATATCTACCATATGAGATAAGTCCCCATTTCTTTTGCAGCATCTTTGCGAGCATGTTAACTCGTTTGCGCTCATTCCATCACGAGCCCGCGCTGACGCGCTTTACCGCCTGCTATGCAGGCTGCTCGTTCTCTAATGGCGCAAGAAAAACAAATGTTGCCTTCGGCGTCGCTTGTTTTTCTTGTGCGCTCATTCCATCATAACACATTCATTATTTTGAAGGTAGTAAAATATTCTGTCCGGGCTGGATTTGATTCGGGTCTTTTATATTATTCAGACGGCAGATTTCTATCACTTTTTCATCTGTTCCGTAAAATCTCCTGGAAATAGCGATGAGGCTATCCCCTTTCTGTACCTGATAGCTTTCCGGGCGCGCCAGGGCTTCCTGAACCTGAGGGGAGGAATCGGAGGCTGATGCGGACTGCCGGGCTGTCGAGGTTTCAGCGTCTGCGTCGGTCGTGACCGCATTCTGGCCATCTGCCATTACGCTATCCGTTGTTACGCTGTCCGTCGTTACGCTGTCCGACATTACGCTGTCTGGCATTACGCTGTCTGGCATTACACTTTCTGGCATTACACTGTCCGCCGTCCTATTGTCTGTCACTTCGCCATCCATCGCCGTATTGGCCGCACCGGTTGCATCGTCCGCCTGTGCAGCTTCGTCCAAGGCGGCAGACTGCGCCATTTCGTCCGATGAATTCCAGCCAACAGTCTCTTCTACAATCAGTCCGGGAGATATATTTTCCGTCTCATTTTTTGTATTCCGGACAGCTCCTGCCAACAGGGCGGAAACCGCTTTCATATCCGAGTACTGATTGACGGACGTCAGCGCCGTTCCGACCAGAACCAACAAAAGCACCAGGCAGCCAATCCGGCAAAGCTTCGGGAAGAGGGCGCCGGTACTGCCCAAGCGGGCCTGATAAGCTGTCCCAAAAGCAGTTTTCCTCGACGCTGCGTTCAGCGTAGGTGCTGTAGCCTTAAGCGCACCCAGCCTTGACAGCACCGTTTTCCTGCTAGACGCTGTATTCGGCGCAGACGCCCTGGAGGCAGTTGCACTCCGCGCTGTATTCGGTGTAGACGCCCCGGAGGCGGTTGTACCACGCGCTGCGTCCGCTGCAGCTTCCGCTTTTCTTTTTTCCCGGCGGGCATTGATCGCTTCCATCACCCGTTCCTCCTCCACAGCTGCAGGGCGGCTCTGCTCCCGTTCAGCAATCATATATGCCTGCATTTCTTCGTTTTGTTCATAAAAAATAAAATAGCCTCCGATCTGGATTTCTTCTCCCCGCACAGTCCAGAACCGGACGGCAGCTTCCTTTTTTTCAATTTTTCCAATCCGCTCCAGCTTCTGAAAATACGGAAAATTTCCGCGCCTGAAGTCCGTTTCTTTTTCCACCCCGTAAATCAAATAATAGCGGATGCCGTCCTTTTCCTCCTGCTGCCCGAATGCCAGACACGTCTCTTTTCCCTGGCATCGTTCCAGAAACGTATGGACATAATCCTCCATGTACAATTTTACATTCGGACTGCCTGTCCCGATCTGCATCACATTTTTGGGTATTTTCAACATTTTACCTCTGCTCCTTTCCATCCGGGCACCCCGTTTTTCCTAATCTTAGCAGACCGTTGCCGCAGATTTTGTCTGTTTATGCGCTCTTTTTTGGCGGTTTGGAGCAGAGTCTCGTTCTGGAACTTTTGCACATATTTATTCTGTCAAACACTTCTGTTCGATATAAAAAGCACAATAAAATACATTGTATTTCCTTCCGGACTCTTCTAAACTATTTTTTAGTAGATACCAAAATTTCTGCAGAATACACTAAAGGAGTGGTACTGAAAATGAGCAAACTTTCTCTTGCAGGAGAATGGAAACTTCGCGGCGAATTTATGGACGTAACAGCAGATCGCTGTGCAGAGGTGCTCGCCCACCTCAACGCCATGCCTCCCAAGCCGACAATTCCCGGTTATCTGACCGAAGAAAATATGACCGAGGAGGAACGGGAAATGTATCTGAAAGAACCCGATCCGAAATTTACGGTAAATACCGCCCTCGCCATGCACCCCTATCCTTCCAAAACGGGATATATTCCTATGACTGTACCCGGCGACGTTACAACCGCCCTGATCGATAACGGAATTATCGAGGAGCCTTTTTTAAAGGACAACACCAAAAAAAGCATCTGGATTAAAGAGCTTTCCTGGTGGCTTGTCAAAGAATTTGATATCACCGAAGAAATGCTCAACGAAGATATTGTCCGCCTGAATATTGAAATGCTCGATTTTAATGCCGATATTTTAGTTAACGGCATTCCCGCCGGACATCAGGAAAATACCTTCTGTGCTTTTTCTGCAGATATCAAACGCTTTTTGCATGTCGGTACCAACCAGATCGTGATCCGTCTGACCTCCGGCATGGAATTAAATTATCCACATGACACCGTTTCCTATTACTGTGCAAGTGACAATGCGATCTGCGACCAGCGAGTATACACGCGTAAGCCACAGTTTACCTATGGCTGGGACTGGTGTCAGCCCGTTCCTACCTGCGGTATCGGACGTTCGATTGAAATCGAAGCGTTCAGCGGTGCACAGGTAATCGCTTCCCGCGTCGATACGCTCAGCCTTTCCGGAAATAATGCAGAAATCGAATTTCATTTTGAAATCGAAAAATCCAACATGGTGCAGAGCGCTGAAACAGAGCTGGAATATGAGCTGTCCATCGACGGCAAGACCGCGTATACCGGTCATCAGACCCTGATGCTTGTCGGCGGCATCAATTTTGCACAGGAACGCGTTGTATTAAAGAATGCAAAGCTCTGGTGGCCGAACGGTTACGGTGCTCAGAACCTTTATACCTTTACCGCACGCTGCACGGCACGCGGCATCACCCATGAAGCAAAACCGAAGAAAATCGGTATCCGCACGCTTTCCATCGACTTTTCCAAGCTGCCGGATGAAAGCCGCAACTTCTTCTTCAAGATCAACGGCACCCGTATTTTCTGCAAAGGCGGCAACTGGGTTCCTACCGATTCTATCTATCTGCGGACGCCTGATGAAAACTATAAAAAGCTGGTCAGCGAAGGGGCAGCAGCACACTTTACCATGTTCCGTATGTGGGGCGGCGGCACTTATGAACCGGATTGCTTCTACGATTACTGCTCCGAATACGGTATTTTACTGATGCACGATTTTATGTATGCATGTGCTTTTTACCCCGATCAGAAGGATTCGTTCCTTTACGAAGCTGAACGCGAAGCAGAATATCAGACCAAGCGTCTGGCACATTATCCCTGTATGGCAGTCTGGACCGGAAACAACGAAATCGCCGAGTCCTACACCGACTGGTTCCCGGGAATGCTGCAGCCCGAACGCTACTGGGGCGATCAGATTTTCAACTACATCCAGCCCCGCGCGGTCCAGCACAATAGCCCGCTGATTCCCTACATGCCGTCCACCCCGTATTTTGGAGAACGTTCCAATACCACTGAAGAGGGAGACGTCCATGCATGGACTTATTTTGGACGTGATTCCAAGACGAAATTCAAATTCTCTTACGAACTGGAAGCTTTCGACCGGTTCCCGGCACGTTTTTCCAGTGAATACGGATTTTTCGGCGCGCAGATGGAAAGCACCGTCCGCCGGTATTTGGACGGGGAAGAGATGTCCTTCAACAATCCGTCCTGGAAGCATCACGGCGAGTTCGAACGTAAGCGTGGGGCCATCGACGGCGTTATCAACCGCCATCTGATTGAATTTTCCACGCTGGACGAACGCGGCTATCTGCTTTACAGCGGTATCATGCAGGGACTTTTATATGCCGAAATGGCAGAGGCGCTCCGCCAGAAATCCTACGGCGCCGGCGATCTGATCTGGATGTACAACGACTGCTGGCCGGAAACCGGTTGGACCATTATCGATTACTATCTGACCAGAAAGGTTTCGTTCTACTTCTTAAAACGCGCTTTTGATACGAAAAAACTGATTATCCGGAAGGCAGACGGCGGCGCGGTTGTAACCGTCATCAACGAAACCCCTGATGAAATCCGGACAAATGTCTGCGTCGGCACACAGACCTTTGATGGCGCACACAATAGTGTTCTCCTGACAAAGGATCTGACCGTTGCTCCGCATTCCTGGCAGCAATTCCATGTAGACGCTGAAGAGCCTGCTGCAGACGGATATTTCGTTGTAAGTGCAGACGGCTTTGAAACAGCTGACAGCCTGCGCGCTTATTACCGCGAATACACCATTCCGGAAAGCGATGCGGTGATCGAATCCGTTGAAAAAGACGGCAGCGATCTGCTCGTAACCGTCCGTGCAAACGTATTTACACCGTTCGCTTATCTGATGACAAGCGACGACAGAGTACATTACAGTGATAACTACTTCAAGCTCTATCCCGGAGAGGCAAAAACGATCCGCGTAGAAAACTGTGACGAGACGCCTACACTGTACACAGCTGCGACAATGCACGCGTAAATTTGTATATACCTGTTATGCGCATGCGCAAAAAGATTTCCAAAAGGATCTTTCGCGCATGCGTTTCACATTGAGTGAGCATCGTCCTGCGCAATGTCAAAAGAAAGGGGACTTATGTCACATACGATTATTGACCTGCCGTCTGTCAGAGACGACGGCAGGCTTTACCGCGATACCGCTTTGAATTTCGTGGAATCCCTGATTCCGAATCCGTGGAACAGCTGTCACGCGCCCGATCTTTTAGAGCTTGAAAATGGCGATCTGCTTTGCTGCTGGTTTGCAGGCTCCTGTGAAGGAAACGCGGACGTCAGCATCGCTGTGTCGCGTCTGTCAGAGGACAGTTCCCAGTGGGAAACACCGGTAATTGTTTCCGATGATCCGACCCGCAGCGAGCAGAATCCTTCCCTCTTCCTGCATCCAAACGGAGAAATCTGGCTGATGTATACCGCACAGGTTTCCCGCGATCCTGACAATCCAACCTCTGACAATTTACAGGGAACTGCTGAAATCCGCCGGAAAATTTCCCGCGATAGCGGGCACACCTGGGAGGCGACCGAGACAATGTTTTCCGCTCCCGGCTCGTTCTGCCGGCAAAAGATTCAGATTCTGTCCAACGGACGTTTTATTTTCAACAATTTCCGCTGTGCGATCAACGACTCCTGCATGGGAGACGATTACACCGTCCTGCAGCTTTCAGACGACCAGGGCAAAACCTGGCGCAGCGTCATGATGCCCGGCAGCCGCGGGCGCGTACACGGCAATATCGTGGAGCTTTCTCCCGGAAATCTGATCTGCCTGCTGCGCAGCCGCTCTGCTGACCATATTTACCGTTCGGAATCCCATGATAACGGCGAGACCTGGAGCGTGCCGGAGCCTACTGTGCTGCGCAACAACAACGCAAGCATTACCGCAATCCGTCTTCAAAGCGGCGCAGTCTGCGTTGTATACAATGACGTCGCCTTCAATGACGAGCCCGAGCGCACCGTCTGGCCCGACCAGCGCTGTCCTGTCGTACTCGCCATTTCCGAGGACGGAGGAAAAACCTGGCCCTGGCGGCGTATCATCGAACACGGCGAGGGCTTTATCGGTCCGTGGAACGACGTCAACAACCGCCGTTACGAATATCCCTGCCTGATTCAGGGAAAAGATGGCAGGATTCATGTTGCTTATGCGTGGGGCTATCGTAAGCGTATTAAATATCTGTGCATGGATGAAGCATGGATCCGAGGAGAAAAGCTTTGTAAAGGCGTTGGCGGGGACGAGACTCTGACCTGCAAAAGATAAGGGAAGCAAAGACGGCAACATTCTATTGTCATGAATAAAAACCGGCAGACAGCAAAGCTTTGATCGCTTCGCTGCTGCCGGTTTTTCTATGTCCTGCGTGGACAATGTTATACAAACCGATATTCTGTTACGGTGTGATACGGTCTGTCAGGTCCGAATACCGAAGAAGGAAACTGCGGTTTGTTCGGTGTATCCGGATAGAACTGGGTTTCCAGTGCCAGGCCCGCTCTGCAGCCGTAGGTTTTCCCATCCTTTGCGACTTCAAGATCCCTGGAGTTGCCCGAATAGAACTGAACGCCCGGAAGATCTGTATAAACCTCCATTATGCGGGATTTATCAGAGCTCTTGACAACTGCAATTTTACGAACCTGTCCGGTGTAATTGTCCAGAACCCAGTTATGGTCATATCCGCCTGCCATTTTAAGCTGGTCAAAGTCTGCATCGATCCGTTCGCCGATCAGATGCGGCTCTGTGAAGTCCATCGGTGTACCTTCTACACGTAAAATATCTCCATTCGGAATCGATTCTGCATCGGCCGGAGTATACGCATGAGAAAACAACTGCAGCTCATGGTCGGTAATCGGTCCGGCACCGTGTCCATCCAGATTGAAATAACAATGGTTTGTCAGGTTAAGAATCGTATCTGCATCGCTTACCACATCATAGGTAATGCGCAGTCCGTTCTCCTCCGTCAGCTCATACAGAACCGAAAAGTCCCTGTTTCCGCTAAAGCCAAGTTCCCCATCTTTCATAGACATCGTGAATAAAATGCCGTTTTCTTTTTCTTCGGCATCCCAGATCCGCTTATGCCCACCCAGAGCTCTGTGACTGTGCAGGTTATTGCCATTGTCGTTGACAGACAGCTCGTAGGTTTTTCCTTCGAGGGTGAATTTTGCACCGCCGATCCGGTTCGCATTCGGCGCAACGACTGCACCGTAAAATTTACCGTTTTCCAGATATTGCTCCAACCTGTCATAACCGAGTGCAACGTCTGCAAAATTACCGTTATGATCCGGTGCCCAGATGCGGATGATCAGCGCACCGAAGCTGCTGACCGTCACCTTCATACCATGACTGTTTTCCAGTGTATACAAATACACCTCTCTGCCGTTTACTTTCCCAAATAACTCTTTTTTCATAGGTTCGTCCATCCCTTTCGTCTGAAAATTTTGTCTGTTACAGCTCGGTACGCCCCTCCAGCGCACGAAGCAGTGTTACTTCATCAATGTATTCCAGATCGCCGCCTACCGGTACGCCGCTCGCGATTCTCGTCACGCGGATTCCGGTGGGTTTAATCAGCTTGCCGATGTACATCGCCGTCGTCTCACCCTCAAGGCTGGAGTTGGTTGCGATAATGACTTCTTTTACCTCCGGTTCTCTACTCAGGCGCTCCATCAGCTCTTTTAATTTGATATCATGGGGTCCCACGCCCAGCATCGGGGAAATCGCCCCGTGCAGCACATGATAGACTCCTTTATATTTTCCGGTTTTTTCGTAGGCAGCCAGATCCCGGCTGTTCTCCACAACCATAATCGTCGAATGGTCCCGCTCTGCGTTGGCACAGATCGGGCAAAGCTCGTTATCGGTCAGGGTAAAGCATTCCTTACAATAGCGAACATTCTGACGAGCCTGTATCATCGCATTTGCAATCCTGTTCACCTTTGCTTCCGGAAGCCCGATCAGGTGAAACGCCAGACGCTGCGCAGATTTACTGCCAATTCCGGGAAGCCCCGAAAGCTCGTCAATGAGTTTGTTGATATAGCCGCTGTAAAGATCCATATCAGAACGGGAAGCCTCCGCCGAGTCCGCCTGTCATTTTACCCATCAGCTCCTGGCTCGCTTCGTCCGCCTGCTTCATCGCTTCATTCACAGCCGCAACGATCATATCCTGCAGCATTTCCACATCTTCCGGATCTACTGCTTCTTCGGAAATGGTCAGCTTTACCAGCTCCTTTTTGCCGTTTACGACAGCCTCAACCGCACCGCCGCCGGATTTTGCAGAGAACTCTTTCACCTCAAGTTCCTTCTGTCCTTCTTCCATCTGACGCTGCATGCGCTGTGCCTGCTTCATCAGGTTATTCATGTTGCCGGGCATACCCATGCCGCCCGGAAAACCGCCTCTCTTTGCCATTTTATTGCATCCTTTCTGTTTGTTACTCTTCTTCTATGTCCATATGAATGACCCTTGTCAGGTCTACATAAGAACTTTCCATTTCCTGTTTGCTGCGCACGCTGCGGACTTCAACCTCGATCTGCTTGCCCGTCAGCTCCGCCAACAGTTGTTCCAGTGCGCCCTTATTTGCCGGTTCTTTGGTAAAATAATCGGACGCCAGCCCGTCTTCCACCACAAGCAGCAGCCGATTGTCACCGCCAAGGCTTAAGCGCGCATTTTTGAGATATGACTTCATCGGCTGCTGTGCACTTCCTGCAACCTGTGGCCACTTGGCTACGATTTCTTTGATTTCCTCGGGAACTGCCTTGGGCAGCTCTGCCCTTCTGACCGGCGCTGCTGCCTGCACTGCGGGCTGTCCTGTCGGCGCCGCTGCGATTGCAATCGAGCCGCTTTCGATCTGCTCCACCGTCTGTTCCAGCTTTCGAATCCGTTCCAGAAGTGTATCTTCGTTCGTCTCCATCTCCGGCCTGCACAGCCGAATCAGCGCCATTTCAATCAGGACACGTTTCTGACCCGCATAGCGAATCCTACCGGACAGCTCCGAAAAACACCGGATATCCCGCATGATCGCGTCTACTTCGATCTGCTGCGCTTCTTCTTTCAATCTTGCCAGATTCTCACTGGATATGTCAATCACTTCTTCACAAGAATCCCCGGAAGTTTTCACCAGCAGGAGGTTGCGTAGATACCAGGTAAAATCGGAAACAAACTGGCTCATGTCCCGTCCCTGCAGCACGATCTCTTCCAGCACACCGATACAACCCGCCACATCCCGCGCAATCACGCAGCGCAACAGTTTACTGAACACTGACGTATCCACCGCGCCCAGCACGTCCAGCACCATATCGTAAGTCAGCTCGTGTCCGAAATGGAACGCGAGGCACTGATCCAGAAGGCCCTGTCCGAACTGACCCGCGGCCGCACGGTCATTATGATCGCCCACCGCCTGTCCACCGTGGTGGGGGCGGATCAGATTCTTGTCCTGGACAAGGGCCGCATCGTGGAGCAGGGGTCTCATTCGGTGCTCTCCACCGCAGGCGGACTGTATGCCCGGATGTGGGCGGACTATAACCAGGCAGTCCAGTGGAAAATCACCAGCGAAAGGGAGGTAGAGTAATGTTCGGTCAAAACTTTCAGCGCAAATACGCCTTGACAGACCAAGGCGTGCGGAACACCAAGAAGGGCACGTTCTGGACCTTTCTGGTCAACCTGATCGTCATGGGCGGCATGGGCATCCTGTACCTGCTCATGTACAAGCTGATGGACACCTTAACAGAGGGCCGGCCGCTGCCCAGCGCCCCTCCACTCCTCGGCCTGGTGGTTCTGTTTGTTCTCCTGTCCTTCCTCACCCATTTGCAGCAGTATAAGGCAACCTACGGCCTGGTCTACAACGAGGTCAAGGCCACCCGCCTCAGCCTGGCCGAGCGCCTGCGGAAGCTGCCCCTGGGCTACTTCGGCAAGCGGGACCTGGCCGACCTCACCGAGACCCTCATGGGGGATGTCAACCGCATGGAGCACGTCTGGTCCCATGTGCTGGGCTATCTGTACGGCTCCTACCTCTCCACGGCGCTCATCGCGGTGTGCCTGCTGGTGTATGACTGGCAACTGGCCATCGCCTGCCTGTGGGGGGTGCCCGTGGCCTTCGGCCTGCTGTTCGGCACCCGCAGGCTCTCCGCCCGCAGCTCTGAGCGGACGAAAAAGGCCGCCGTCCGCGTCTCCGATGGCATCCAGGAGGCCCTGGAGAATGTCCGGGAGATCCGCGCCACCAACCAGGAGGTCCGGTATCTGGCCGGGCTGAACCAGAAGATTGACGACCACGAGAAGGTCACCATCCAGGGCGAACTGGGCACCGGCATCTTTGTCAACGCCGCCAGCGTCATCATGCGTCTGGGCGTGGCCACCACCATCCTGGTGGGCGCCGACCGGATTCTCTCCGGCCAGATTGACTTCATGCTGCTCTTCCTGTTCCTGCTGGTCATCACCCGGGTCTATGCCCCCTTCGACCAGAGCCTGGCCCTCATCGCGGAGTTGTTCGTCTCCCAGGTGTCCGCCGACCGCATGACGGAAATCTACAACACGCCGGTGGCGGAGGGCACCGCGCACTTCCAGCCCCAGGGGCACGACATTGTGTTCCGCCAGGTGGGCTTTGCCTACGACAAGAAAAAAGTCCTGGACGGTGTGAGCTTCACCGCCAAGGAGGGGGAGGTCACCGCCCTGGTGGGCCCCTCCGGCTCCGGCAAGAGCACCTGCGCCCGGCTGGCCGCCCGGCTGTGGGACGCCACCGAGGGCACCATCCAGGTGGGTGGGGTGGACATCTCCACCGTGGACCCGGAGGCCCTGCTGCGGGATTACTCCATGGTGTTCCAGGATGTGGTGCTCTTTGACGACACCGTCATGGAAAACATCCGGCTGGGCCGCCGGGGGGCCACCGACGAGGAGGTGCGGACTGCGGCGGAGGCCGCCAACTGCGGGGAATTCATCCGCAGGCTGCCCCAGGGCTATGACACCCCCATCGGGGAGAACGGGGCGAAGCTCTCCGGCGGGGAGCGGCAGCGCATCTCCATCGCCCGGGCGCTTTTGAAAAACGCCCCCATCGTCCTGCTGGACGAGGCCACCGCCAGCCTGGATGTGGAGAACGAGACTAAGGTCCAGGGCGCCCTCTCCCGCCTGCTGGCCGGCAAAACCGTGCTGGTCATCGCCCACCGGATGCGCACCGTGGCCGGGGCGGACCACATCGTGGTGCTGGAAAACGGCCATGTGGCCCAGCAGGGCACCCCGGCGGAACTGATGGAGCAGGGCGGCCTCTACCGCCGCATGGTGGAGCTCCAGAGCGAGAACGCTCAGTGGCGGCTGGGTTAATTCCGTCTATTCAAGTTCATTCGATCTTTCCTTCGGGAGTACAACATCCTCTGACCGTTCCAGTAAGATACGGACGTTTTGGTTGAGGGTGTCGTACTCCCGCTCCTCTCGCTGGGCTTTCTTATACTCCGATTGCAGAGCGGTTCTTCTGGCGGTGAGCTCGTCCATCTCAGCCCGGAGCCGCTTGGTGGCGGGCAGGGGTACGGCATCCAGGCGTTTCAGCTCTCTTGCCGCCGCCTCAAACAGGATGATCTCGCCCTCATGCCCCCGGAGGAATTTCTCCTTGTCCTTGGACTGGCGGTATTCTTCATACAGGGGTCGGAGCTGGCGGTAGGTGGCGGCGTGCTTCATAGTGAGCGTCAGCCGCTCCATTTCCTTCTCCGTCGCCCGGAGGTCGGCCTTCACCCTGGCGGTAGCGGCTGCCGCCCCATCGCACTGCTCGGACAGGTCCTCTAAACTTCCTATGCCATGTTCCGTCAGGAAGTTCAGCGTTTCCGCCGCTCGCTTCAAGTTCTCAATGGTCGCCCAATGCTTGTAGCCGGCGCTCTGCTGGGCTTTGATGTTGTTCTGGATGTCGATGAGCAGGCTGGGCTTCCCGGTGCGCTGCTTCGGTTGGCGGGAGGGGCTGGGCCTTCCGGCGATCCGAGCGGTCAGGGCCTCCTCGGCGTAGTCGGCGCCCAGGGTTTTCAATCGGGTGAACCGCTCCTGGCCCGGAGCCCTGGCGGAGATGTACTTGCCCCGTTTCAGTTCGTACCCTTCCCGCTGGAGGCGGCGGATCAGATCCTCCCTGTCGCCGGCCAGCAGGTCCATGGGCGGGACCTCGATCATGGTGTAGCAGCCGGGGCGCTGTTTCATCACGGCGCGGGCTGCCGCCACCAGGATTTGCCCGGTCAGCGCCGGATTGTTGATGGACATGGTAAAGCCCATACGCTGGTTCTGGGTGGCGCCGGACACGCCCTTGCGCACCAGATCCACTCCATGCCCCATATCCTTGAGGGCATCCACATCCGGCACCTGCATCACATGGGTTTCGTCGTGGCGGAAATAGTCGTCGTTTTTAATCGCGGCGGCCACCGTCTCGAAATCCGCGCCGTCCTCCAATTCCACATACACCATCCGCCGATGAATGCCGGTCCCCAGCGGTATCGTCATGGACAGGGCGTTTTTAACCCCCTTGACGGCCTTCACCGCCACCGTATGCCCCATGCTCATGCCGGGGCCGAAGTTGGTGTAGGTGACGCCCTTGGGCGCCATAGCCTCCAG
>ENA-ORVG01003023-ORVG01003023.1-human-gut-metagenome-genome-assembly--contig:-NODE-3023-length-14356-cov-5.451437_pt1 | contig 14356 bp, 8 predicted proteins | sample MGYA00242091_ERZ509233 | MGnify/ENA primary metagenome ERZ509233 (study PRJEB26280, sample SAMEA2338840) | human gut metagenome | biome: human gut; feature: human-associated habitat; material: faeces... | reverse complement strand
AGTTACATCCGTTCCACTTCATCCCGTTGTGGTACATTTCGTTCTGTGCCCCGTATCTATTATTGTTTCATGGGCCAGATTCAGACTTCATGCCCGAAATCCAAATCGGCCCATAGATAATTCACTAAATAAAATTACATGCCAGCTGGCTGAATCAATACAATCTTTGTGATTGTTATATTCTGACCATTCAAATATGGCCATCCTCCCTGAAGACTATTCATCCTTGTTTCTGTAACAAGTATATCTACATGCCCTAAATTATCTGTTACATCTATCGTTTCACTACCATCTGCAAATTGTATTTGTGCTCCTTCCTGTTTCTCTGAATAATAGAAACGTAATATACTGCCAACAGTAGTTTGTGCCAATATATTAGATGGATATTGTACAGATGTTCCATTCCAATTTCCTAAATCATGTGTTCCATTCCAAACCTCAATCTCACCCGGTACTGACGGAGTTTCTGTATCACCGCCTTCTGATTCATTTTCAGAATAAACAGATACATCCAATGTCAAATCCACATTTGAAGAAAGAGTGACACCTCCGGTGAATGCTCCTACGGCAAAGACTATCTTTCCTTCAGTCACACCCAAAGGTAATGAGAATTCCTTTGTATCAGTACTTCGTTGCGTCAGCGGTGCCACAGTAAGAGTCGCTGCTGCAGAAGCATCAGCTCTTGAATATTCAATACAATACACATCTGTAGCCGCTAAAGTCATACTACTGGCAGGTATCTGTAACGACCCATTCGCCGTCAACTGTTGTGCGGTAGCAAGCTCTTTTTCTGTCTTTGTGGTAGTAAGATCCGTATCCGGAGAGACAATCCAACCTACCGTCTTTCCATCATTCCAATCATCAATATTCAAAGAACCCATTCCTAAATCAATAATAGTTTCCCCTCCAGACGAAGCAGGAGCTTGCAGAGATACAGGGAAGGTGTATTTTTGTGAATTACCAAATGCAATGCTACCTATCGGACATCTATATGTATTTCCCTCCGTCGTGGTTATCACAATACTTCTTCCTTCACGTCCTTCATCCGGTATAACAATCACCTCATATTGGCCATTCTCACCCTCAGCAAATGTAAGCACAGAGGTATATGTAGCATCACTTGCAACACTTACCGTACCATCTGCCACATTCAGCACACCGCTTACACACTGGTTATCGATACTAACCGTTGCACCCGTCACTGCACTATTCTGTTCATCTTTAAGCTGCAATATAATCTTTGATAGTTTGTGCTGAAATGTCAAATTTACATTGGTCACACTAGAAGCAATGGAAGGAGCAGAAGCATACATAATATCATTTTTTGATAAATCGCCATCAGCCAAAGTAAACGTATAATTTCCATCAGTGATGTTTCCATTGTAAGGATAGACAGCCATAAAACTCACAGTTCCCGTTCCTCCCCCCGAATAAGTAATGGGAGAGGCAGAAATAAATTTATTATTATCAGCTTCAGAATTAGCATATTTCACATTGACATTTGCGTATCCTTCCGTACCTGCATTCTGCATATACACCCCGATTTCATCATTGGGTTCCCAAGCTGTATCTGTGGCACGGCTTCCTATCATATACGATGTAAAACTAACTCCGTTTGTGCCAGCATTATTCAAGTCCTCATCTTTATTGCATCCTGACAAAATCATGCCTAATGCAAAACCAAATAATAACGTCTTTTTCATAATAAAATATTTATAGTCCTAAATTTATACACAATTCACAACGCCTGTATATTACTAAAAATAAAAGCAGATATAATCCCCCTCCCCTTACAACAAAGACTTATTTTTATCTATTAATCTTTTCAGTGTTTCTACCGAAGCTGTAGTAGTCAATCCATCCTGTGGCGTATTCATACAATAATCCACCAACTTATCAATTGTAGAAACAGCCACATGCATACGTGTATCGGAAGAGGCATAATAAATGAACACCTTTCCATCTTCATCTGCAATCCAGCCATTGGTAAACAGCACATTCGATACATCACCAATACGTTCCTCCCCTTCCGGAGCCATGAAATAACCACCCGGAGCAGCAATCAACTTACTGGGGTCTTCCAATGAAGTCATATACATGTAAAGCACATAGCGCAAGCCAGCTGCACAACCTCGCACACCGTGTGCCAGATGCAGCCATCCTTTGGGAGTCTTGATAGGATGAGGACCTTCACCGTTCTTCACTTCTTTGATCGTATGATAATAGCGGCAGTCGATAATCTTTTCTTCTGACACTTCCGCATGGGCAATATCGTCTACCAAAGCCCAGCCGATACCTCCACCGCTTCCGGCATCAATGAATCCATCTTGCGGACGAGTATAAAAAGCATATTTACCATTCACAAACTCCGGATGCAGCACTACGTTACGCTGCTGGCTCTTCGACTTCAAGTCCGGCAGACGTTCCCAGGTTTTCAGGTCTTTCGTACGGGCAATGGCAGCAGTAGCCGTAGCTGACGACAAATCACCGGCCGGTGCATTGTCGTCATGACGTTCTGCACAAAAAATGCCATAAATCCAACCATCCTCATGTGCAGTCAGTCGCATATCATAAATATTTGTAGCCGGAATCACATCGTCGGGCATGGTGACAGGATAATCCCAGAAACGGAAATTATCTACCCCATTCGGACTTTCAGCCACTGCAAAGAACGATTTACGATCGGCTCCTTCCACACGTACAACCAGTAAATACTTTCCATTCCATTTAATGGCTCCTGAATTCATGGTTGCATTCATTCCGATACGTTCCATCAAGTAGGGATTGGTCTTCTCATCCAGGTCATAACGCCAGAATATCGGCGTATGGGCTGCGGTTACTACCGGATACTTATAACGGGTGTACACCCCGTTTGTGGTTTCAACAGGCTCATTCTTCCGAGTAATCAACTCTTCATGCTGAGCAAACAATCTTTTTACCTTATCTTCAAAAGTACTCATATCAATTTATATTTTTCATTTTATATTTTTCATATCTCCCGCAAACAAAGTGCGTGAATCATTATAGAAGTTCAGAAAATCATCTGCCGACGGATGCCCCGGATAAGGCGCATAATAATGATTTTCTCTTTCACGTGCATTTCTCCATACCAGCACATAACTTATCGGATACTTCTCTATTACCGGCATCAAGGTTTGAGTCCACCATACCGAATCAGGAATTGTTTCATAACCTGTTTCGGTTACAGCCATCACCTTTTTATGTGCTTTACTTACCTGCGACATAATAGTAAGTGCATTATCCAAACTCTTCACATACGCCTCTTTGTCAAATTGATATGCATCTACTCCAATCAAGTCGACAATATCATCACCCGGATAACGTTCCAGATACTCCACAGAATCTTTAGGTTCCGTGCCCGGAGAATACGCATACAACAGCTGGGTAGCTCCCTTTTCTTGCAAACGTTCGTACGTCATCCGCCAAAGTGCTTTATAGTCTTCCGTAGAACAAAGATTCTGTCCCCACCAGAACCAGCTTCCCGTATGCTCATGCCACGGGCGGAAAAGGACCGGTACCTTTACCCCTTCCGACGTTTGTATTGAGTTCAGATAGTCGGCTACTTTATCCAGCCAACCCATAAACTTATCATGATTCACTCCTCCAGGCAGTACGGACTTCACGACTGTCGAATCACTTACATCCCATGAATCTTTTCCCGTTACCGGATTATCCACGTGCCAGCTGAAAGACGACATTCCTCCGCGTTCATATTGCGCCACGACTTCCTGACGAATACGGTCCAACGATACATTATCCAAGTTCTTATTTCCATAGATTTCAATACGGCCCAAATCGAAAGACATCATGGCTGGATAGTCACCACATACACTTTTCACATCGCTGCGCGCAGAATCGCCATCCCAACCAATGCCGTACACCGGATCATCGTGATGCCCAAACATGAATTGTCTTTGCTGCGGTATAGCTTTCAATTTATCTAACATCGCCTGAGCTTCCGGACTATCAGTCTCAACAGTTGTTTTATTACCATTTGCACAAGCAATCGTCAAACACATCGTTATTCCTAAAATTAGTTTTGAAGAATTTTTCATAAGAATCAGCTTTAAAATTACATAGCACAAAGGTAGGTTTTCCATCCCATCCTTTCTGATACAATTTTAGCAAAAGCAGATAGTAAAATATTTATCAACGAAATTGTAAAACTCTGCATGCAGAAAGTAAGATATTTCTCATACAGAGTTTTACCCATCATTACCTCATAATTTACTCATCGCTTCCTTCACAGCCTCACGATCCAATACATTCTCTGACTGGAATGCAGCTTCCCACCAAGCTTTGTCGGCATGAGGTCTTGCTTCAGTTCCTTCACCCGCATTGCCATACCATGGCATAAACCACGACCATGCAGCTCCATTGTTCCACTGTGCTTCTATATTCCCAATGGGCGAATTTTTACTTGCATCATTAGAATCTGCATAATATCCACACTCCGTCAAGGCAATCATCCGGTCACCATACAATGCGGACAAAGCCTTAAATTCTTCCGCACATTCTTCCGCGGTCTTTCCATACAAGTCGCGACCGATAATATCCACATATTCGTCACCAGGATACCAGTTTGCATCATCCTTATTTTCAGAAGTCCATACCCAAATCAGATTGTCCAGACCTTGTTCTTTAAAATAGGTGAACATCATTTTCCAAAGTGCTTTAAAACTCTCTGCATCTTTTCCCCACCAGAAGAACTGACCGGCCGCTTCGTGTAACGGACGCCACAGCACAGGAACCTTCGCCTCCTTCAGTTGCTTCAGCATGTTGGCAACCGTTTCCAAATCCGCTTTTACAATACCATTCTCCCATGTACCTTCTTCTGTAGCTTTTTGGGCATCAAACACAGTTTCCGACAAGGTGGCCGTATAGTCATCAATACTACTATCTGTGTTTTTAGGCACATTCCAGTGCCACATACAAGACACGATACCTCCCGCGTTTGCCCAATTTGTCACCGGAGAAATATCAGAATAGTCAATCCAGTTTTGCCCAGAATACCGAATATGCATATAATCAAACGTATTCAAAGCCGGGTAATGTCCCGTCCATGTATTTACCTGCTCAGCCTCATCCGTATTCCATGCCACATTCGCCATTATGCCGGAAATTGTTTTCTTTCCATAATTTTCTATCAGGAACTTATACAATTTTTCTGCTTCCGGTGATGTGGCCATTACTAAATTAGAATGCAAATCCAGCGTACTGAAGTTCAAGGAAAATGCGGGAGCAGGCATTTGGTTAGGACCTGTTACCAGGCCTTCCGGAATCGTTATCGTATAGTCTGTAGCTCTCGAAGGTGCACTCACAGTCAATGTCAATGTATCATTTTTACCATACACTATTCCATTACGGATATGCCCATCATTAGTCACGGTGATTTGAGTCGTATCAGCTGTAGAAAAGAATACATTCTTATCATAAGCTATTTTCAATGTAAAATCGCCGGCTTTCACGGAGGCTCCTTCTGCCAAGGAGGCATAAACCAGTGCCGGAGCATCTACAGCAGGCACATTGTGCTCCACATCGGTATTGCAGGCAATCAGAGCCACAGGAGCTGCCAATGCCCACATCCATTTCATTATACTTGTTTTCATACGTATATTCATTTAGAGATTTTTATTTTAAAGTTACTTTGGTCATTGTAAAGTTACAACCGGACACTAACAAGCCATCATTATTTTGAGAAAGAACACGAAGATCATCAGCCGTCAATGTAGCAGAAAAACGTGTTGAACCTGCTTCAAGTTCTTTTATAGGAATTGTGGGTAAATCAGCCCAACCGTTAGCACATCCCAATTTAAGTTTCCAATCGGTTACCGCCTGATTCAGTGTATAGTAGATAGTAATTATAGTTCCAGGCTGTACAGAACTCCAATCATAATTTCCCCAACCAAGATCCTGATTACCTTCCCAAGCTGAAGTAGTTACAAAAGAACCTGTCCAAATAACTTTAGCGAATGAGACGGTATACTTTGCACTCACATCCGAAGATACCAACTCCAAGATAGAGTTTGCCCCGGCCGTTTCCGGTACTTTAATCTTCAACTGATTACCTTCAAAAGTATGTTCTACTTCCACTCCATTAATTTTAACCCCTGTCAAAAGTTCAGCATTCGCTACCTCTACAATCATCTCTTTCCCTGCTTCAAAATCTTCCTCTAAAGAACTTACTATATGACATGGTTGATTAATTGTAAGATTCAAAGCCGACACCTGCTCACCATTCGCCATCTTAAAAGTAACGCTGCCACTTTGGGCCGATGCAGGAACAGACACAACCAATTGTTCAGGTGACTGTGAAATGATTTCACCTTCCACCTCACCGGTAAATATGACTGCCGATACCAAATCCAGATTCTCACCTAGAATCGTAATCGGCTCTCCCGCATTAATTTCAGTGAGTGCACACGAGAAATTACCCGGCTTAGCCATTTCTATATTTGCTACAGGTACTTGTACACCAGAAGCTGGAACCGCATAGATAAAACCACTTACTGCATTGGCTGGAAGAGTAAATCGCAAGGTTTTATTCTCAGCAGAAAATTCAAATTCCACCTTTTCTCCGTTCTCCATCCTGACTTCTTTTACCAAATCAAAGTTTTCACCTGTCACGGTCAGTGTTGCTCCTGGCTTAATATTGTTATGGTCTGCCACTTCCGCAACAGAAGGCAACACCACCTGCAGTTCTACTTCCGAATAAAGTCTGTTAGGTATTTCTGCCCCGTCAGAAAGAATAATTTTTCCCCTCTGGGCTTCTTCAGGTACACGCACCTGAATCTCATTCCGCGTATGTTTTAAGAATCTGTTCACACTCTCAGTTGTTCCTTCTTCTCCTTCCACAACCATTTCATCAGACACAATCACATCCTCTGCAAAAATAACCTGACTCATCAAATTAAGATAGTCTCCTTTGATAGTCAACACATCACCAGGCCTTACACTTTCCGGAGAGAAACTTTCTATCGAAACAGGCTCGGAATAAGTCAACTGAGTCTTGGTAACAATACTTTCTCCATTACGAAGCATCAAAGTCACATACCCGGGCAAAGCCGTTTGAGGCACAATCACCCGGATTTCTTCCGCACTGATAAGCTGTATATCCGTAATGGCATCGCAACCGGGAATCAATACTGATGCAACCTGATCCAGTCCGCAACCAAGGAACCGCAACTCACCACCACGTAACACAGGGCTCGGTCCAAATACGTTCAGACTGATACCTCCTTTATACTGATTAGTATCCAAATCATTTGTATCACAAGCGGTGAATGTCAAAGAGCTCAACAGGACGAGACAAGCCATACACCATGCTGAAAACTTATATATTTTATTCATACGTCTAAGTCTTTAAATGTTATTCAACTGGAACCACCCGAATATTGTCCATGCAAATAATCGGTTCACATTCTTTACCGTCAACTCCACCTCCACGCAGGAAGATGCTTAAACCAGCAAATCTATCCTGAGTAAACTCGGTATCACTGGCTAGTCCAGAAACTAACTTATTAAATTCTGACATTTTAAGTGTAACTGTAACCCACTGATTGTTTGTATCGTATGAGCCAGTTTCTTCCCAAGGAACCCAAACGCCACGAGGAGCCTTTCCTTCTTCATGACTTTCATCATCATTCCAGATGTAATCCTGTGTCTGGTTACTCATAGAAACTTCATCCAATGAGGTAAATCGAATTTGCATGCCTTCAGCCATCCATGGATTAGAAGTCGGAACATATACTTCAAATTTCAATGCCAATTCCTCAATCTTATAATCTTCCAGCATTTTCTTAAACTGGGGTAAATTATAAAGAGGTACACAACCTTCTGTTGCATTCGGATCAGGCCAATACATCATCAGATACTCTCCTGGAGTTTGCCATTGTCCACCAGAAAGGGTGGCAGGTCCCATCACCATATACTTTCCATCCACAGGAGGAACAGAAGTAAGAATCTGCCCTTTCTTTTCATTGTCACCATTCCAAGAATTTCCTGCGACCAGGGCACCTTCATATTTGCCATCCCAGTCAAACAAAATATTGCGTGTGTCTTTATACTGGAAAACAGATTGTCCGGTTCCGTAAATTGACTTCACACGAATATTTCCTTGCACCGCTCCCTCGGGTACTATAAATTTGATAGCCGTTTTCGTGATACTTGTAATCTGCTCCCCTTCCACAGTAATATCTCCAGGCATGGAAATTGTCAAAGGCACATTGGGATCGTCTACAAAATAATCACCATACAATACGGCTTCACTTCCGGCCGGAGCATATTCACAACTCATAGAACTAACCACCGGTGCAGGAACCATCACACTAAAATCAAAATCCACTTTTGCTCCAGACTTAGTAACCATATAGATTTTATTGGTCACTTCTTCCGGTGTGTTCTTAGGAATGTCCACCAAAATGGTATGGTCGGTCATATAACTTGTATTCAAGGTAGCTTTCTGATCATTAAAATAAAGTTCATAGATACTGCGCAAGTTATCACCTACCAGACAAACCGTATTTCCCAGATAGGCTCCTACAAGCAATGAGTCTGCTTCTTCCGGCAATGGAGAGCGCACATATTTCAAAGTAGGAACCCCATCTGCAATTTCATATTTATCCGGCTGATCCTCACAGGCAGTCATAAGACAACCCATCACAGCCAATGCTGCCACAAAGAACCAATTGATATATCTTGTTTTCATATTATGCATCATTTAAAAGATTAATAACTATACTCCGTACGCACATCCACATGTACGGGGTCTTCCATCAAATTAGGATTAAATACCACATCTTCAGAAGGAAACGGCAATGTAAAACTTTCCTTTGTCACATTAGGTACCTTTGGATTATTGGTATAATGCTGGTCTGAAGTAGCATTCCAAGTCGTCTGTCCGGATTCATAATAGGATTTATACAACGTATTCAAGTTGTCGTACACATCACGCTTCTGGTTTACAAGTTCATTAATCGCTCTTGATGAATCATAATAAGACAAACGTACAAAGTCATACCAACGGTCTCCTTCACAAGCCAGTTCCAGACGACGTTCCTTCCATACATCTTCCCAAGAAACAGAAGCAGGCAATTTGTATTCACTTACCGCACGATGACGTACTTGCCAGAATACATCTCTTGCCTTTTCATCCGTGGTTGAACCCTGATTTCCAATTACAGCTTCTACATAAATCAGATATACATCAGCCAAACGCAATAAATGAGTACTCAAGCTACTGGACATACTTGCAGCCGACACACCCAAACCTTTCATGTGGTCATTTGCATTGCCATACAAATGCTTCACCTCATTGGCTCCTGTCGGACTCTGCAATTCTCCGGGACCACCTTTACCATAACCATCCTTATCATAGATGAAGTTGATATAATCGAAGCCTCCCTTATCCTGCCAGAAATATTCATATTTATCGCCCGCCATCATCATGGTTGCTTTACGACGAGTATCAATAACCGATTTGTCGCGGTCTTTCGGATTCTGGTCCGGAGTAACTCCAAAGGCCAGCTGCAAATCAATGGAAGGGCCATTATAACCACCCCAGTTATCTCCAAATTCATCAAATCCCACCATGGCCAGGTCTGACTGTAATGTATTTTGCGCTGTGTACTGACCGCTTGCCGCATCCCAACGCCATCCAATCAGACTTTCTTCACAGTTATTATTCTGCAAACGGAATATATCCGCATAGTTTGCCATCAGTTTGCGGCCAGAGTTATCAATCACATCTTCTGCCAGTTCTTTGGCTTTATTCAAGGCAGCCTCATCACGCATACCGTTTTGTCCTACGCCCGACTTTGTCAAATAAACCTTTGCCAGCAATCCTTCAGCTCCATAATAATCGATGCGTCCGGCCTCACCTTCCATGATATTTCCATCCTCATCTTTAAACAATTCCATTGCTTTCTCCAATGTCATGACAATATATTCATAGACATCAGCCAGCATGACCTTCTTCTTGTCATTGTAAGTTCCATCTGCCAGTTCTTGAGAATTATCGTGTACAATAGGTACAGCCCCGAAAGTACGTGCCAGATAGAAGTAAGCCATAGCCTTCCAAGACAAACACTCAGCCATACACTGTCTTCTGACATTCTCAGAACAGTTAGCTGTTTGCAGGGTTTTGTAGACCGTATTACAATAGGCTATGACAGACCACAAAGAATAAGACATATTGACCAGATCCTGGTCCGTTCCATTCACTGTGAAATCCAGATAAGGACTTTTCCCCCAATAATAATTACCAGACATCACTTCACCCACTTTAAAGAAACCACGCTGGAAATCATACCATGGAGAGTTATACAAGAAATTTACTCCCTGCACACACTGGGTATCATTCTGGTAAAAATTAGATTGATTATAATTGTCTTCAGTCGGTCGATCCAGGAAATCATCACAAGAAGTTGCCCCCATACCAAAGACCGCAGCCAAAGCCACATATTTAATATTCTTGATTTTCATATACAGTCAAATTTAACAGGTTAAAAAGAAATATTCAGTCCGAATGAATACACCGTAGGCGACGGATAACGTCCGTAATCCAATCCGTACACATTAGTACTTTGCGTACTGGCTCCGATTTCAGGATCGTAACCATCATATCCTGTAATTGTCAATAAGTTCTGAATATTCGCATAAAGCCGTAAGTTATTAATGCCGAACTTCTTGATTAATTTACTCGGGAAAGTATAACCCAGTGTGATATTCTTCAAACGGATGTAAGAGCCATCTTCCACATAACGGTCGCTGATACGGTCATTGTCGTTCGGGTCCTGAATAGAAGCACGAGGAATAACAGCTTCCGGATTAGAGACACGCACATTAGTCACATCGTCATACCAATACTGGCCGGAAGGATAAACTTTGTCCGGATCAATCGGCTCCAGCCGGGCACGACCCGTTACCGAGTTCAACTGATTTTCCCATGCAGAATTCATGTGAGTAAGCTGCATACCCAAATAATTCATTACCTTATTTCCATAAGAACCATTAATAAAAATCGACAAGTCAAAATCCTTGTAACGGAATGTATTGGTCCATCCAAAAGTAAATTTCGGCATCGGAGAGCCCAAATTCGTCTTATCATATTCATTAATGACTCCATCAGGTTTTCCATCCGGACCACTAATATCCTTATATTTGATGTCACCTACCCAAACTGTATTCTTTCGGTTGAACACTCCGTTTGACGGATACTGCTCCGGTTTCGGAGATTTCTGCAGGTCTTCATAATCCTGATAAACTCCATCACATACATAACCATAGAAATTATACAATGACTCACCTACATTGGACACACTAACTACATCATTCCATTGTCCATAGCCAACAATTTGTGCATTGGCCGTTCCACTCAATGCCTTTAATTTATTCTTATTGAATGAAATCTGGAAATCAGAATCCCACTGGAACTTTCCAATTAACGGATGCGTGTTGAGTGAAATTTCCACACCGGCATTCTCAATACTACCATAGTTACCATAAGGAGGATCCAAACGGCTGCTGGTATTCCCCTGAGTTCCCATATAAGAAGGTAACTGCAAAGCCATCAGCATGTCATTTGAAACCTTTTTATACCAGTCTACAACCAAATTAATACGGTCCTGAATGAATCCCAAATCCAATCCTACATTCCACTGTTCCTGAGACTCCCACTTGATGCTGGTATTCGGAATATTTTTCGGACGATATCCCGTTCCGAGGCTTGAACTCATTTTCACGATAGAAGTTCCCCACAAATATCCTCCAATATTTGCATTACCGGTCTGTCCCCAGCCTAAACGCAATTTACCATTACTAATTACACCAGACAAAGGTTTAAAGAATTCTTCATTTGAAAAACGCCAAGAACCAGCAAGTGCATGGAAGCCTGCCCAACGGTTATCCGGGCCAAAGTTTGAAGAGCCATCGTAACGGTAAGTGTAAGTTCCGTAATAACGGTTATCGTAATTATAAGTCAGACGAGTGAAGAACGATGCCATAGCCGAACTGCCAAATCCTGAACCAATTACCGGAGTAGCAGTACCTAGAGCAGGATTATGCACCGCATCAGAAGGCAAACTGGTATTGGTCACGCTGATATTATCATAATTAGACGCCCAACATTCCTGTCCCAGCATGGCCGTAAAATTATGCTTGTCTATCATGCCACTATACGTAACATAGTTCTTGAGCTGCCAGAATGTACTGCTGTTCTTCTGAATACTACTATAGTTACTGTCACGCGTCCAACTACCAAAGTCCACCATAGGTTTATAACGTTCACCTCTGGAAGCGCTAATATCATAGCCCAGTTCCGCATGCCACACCAGATTCTTTATTGGGGTAACCTCAAAGAAGATGTTACCTGTCAACTTCTGGCGGTTCAGCAGTACCTGGTCCATCATAGCCATTGCAATCGGGTTCGGATTCGTATAACCTTCACGTACAATGGTCGCATAATTTCCGTCAATATCATAAATAGGAATATCAGGGACAGTTTTCAATGAATAATTAATAATACCCTGTTCACCATCTGCCAGTTTCAAATCTTCGTCCGTAGATGAATAGGTAGCGCTCAATCCCAGCTTCAACCAGCTTTTCAACTGAGAGTCCAGATTGACACGAAAAGAATAACGGTTAAAGTTTGACCCTATCAACGTACCATCCTGGTCCATATAAGAAGCAGAAACATAATATTTAATCTTTTCCGTACCTCCTTCAGCAGAAACCTGATGCTGGTGTTGCAATGCAGTCTGGAAAACCGCATCCTGCCAGTTCGTTCCTTTACCCAAGATGGAAGGATCAGCATAATATCCGTTCACATCCAATTCACCCACTTGCACAAATTCATTGTAATAATTAGCAAATTCACGCAAGTTCATCATATCCAGCCGTTTGGTCTGTCTTTGTACAGCCAGCATGCCATCATACGTAAATTTGGCTTCACCAGCCTTACCTCGTTTAGTCGTAATCAATATCACTCCATTTGCTCCTTGCGCTCCATAAATCGCGGTTGCCGAAGCATCCTTCAAAATTTCCATTGAGACAATATCGGCAGGGTTAATGGTAGAAAGCGGAGAAATGGTAGATACGGAACCATTACCCAACGCATCTCCCAGACCGAAATCTGCACCCGAAGCACCTCCTCCCTGTACAATTACTCCGTCAATCACATATAGAGGTTCCGCATTGGAATTAATGGTAGCTTGTCCACGCACACGGATAGAAGACGAAGAACCCGGAGCTCCAGAAGTACTTACGGCAGAAACACCTGCTGCACGTCCCTGTAAAGACTGGTCCAGATTGGTAATTACAGAACCTTTTATCGCATCTTCGCCCACTGATACAGAAGCACCAGACAAATCACTTTTCTTCATGGTTCCATAACCCACTACCACAACTTCATCCAAGGTCTCGGAATCTTCTTTCAATACAATATGTAAAGATGTCTGGTTTGTGACCTTTATGGTTTGTGTTACATAACCTATATAAGAAATCTCCAGTGTAGCCCCAGATGAAACGCTTAGCACAAAATTACCATCAATATCCGTAATTACCCCATTAGTTGTTCCTTTTTCCAGAACATTCGCTCCAATCACAGTTTCACCGGCAGCATCAACTACTTTTCCTTTGATCTGCCTTTTCGCTTGCTGCAACACTTCCGATGCGTGAAGTTCAGAAGCCTGCACCTGATACACATTTCCCATAGAAGCCATGGCAAATGCACCAGCAACCAGCGCACATCTTTTTACATTTTTATTCATAGTGTATCACTTGTATGATTAATAATTCTTCATCAATAGATATATGCGAAAAGCCAACAAACGGAATCCTCTCTACATAATATCAGATTAAAAGTCGCTTTATATTACAAATTTCTTACAACCACAAAGGTAGAAACAATCGTATTGTAATAATGATACAATTTTATCTATCACTAGTATAAAACAAATCACCGACTGTTCCTTCTCTTCCTTCTACCCTGCACAATCATCAACCGGATTCTGTCCCTTCATGAAATGTTTATATTCAGTTCCTATTATATCATTCTTCATTCGCTTATTGCAAACAAAATATTCACACAACTCCGAGGTAATAGAAAAGAAATTCGTTTCTGCATACCTATTAGATTTATTTCAACGCTGCAAAATTAGCCGATAACCACTGATAAAAATGATATAATTTTATCATATACTGATCGAAGTTTATTTATTCCCCACCTAAACAGAAAAATGGCCCTCTTTTCTCAATACCAGATAAAAAGAGGGCCTTCCTTAATTACAATAGTTCGTTAAAAATTAGCCTAGCCTAAGCGGCTCTGGCAGTAAATAAA
>ENA-ORVG01003019-ORVG01003019.1-human-gut-metagenome-genome-assembly--contig:-NODE-3019-length-14375-cov-3.313128_pt1 | contig 14375 bp, 8 predicted proteins | sample MGYA00242091_ERZ509233 | MGnify/ENA primary metagenome ERZ509233 (study PRJEB26280, sample SAMEA2338840) | human gut metagenome | biome: human gut; feature: human-associated habitat; material: faeces... | reverse complement strand
AGTTCAACAAGACAGATCTGTTGAAGTTCAGAAACTTCGGTAAGAAATCGCTCACTGAGCTTGATGATTTGCTAGAGAGTCTGAATCTGTCGTTTGGAACTGATATTTCTAAGTATAAATTAGATAAAGATTAATAAACAATGAGACATAATAAAAAATTCAATCATTTGAGTCGTACTGCATCCCACAGACAAGCGATGTTAGCCAATATGGCCATCTCTCTGATCATGCACAAAAGAATCACTACGACTCTTGCAAAGGCCAAGGCTTTGAAGAAATACGTGGAGCCGTTGATTACAAAGTCTAAGGACGATACTACTAATTCTCGTCGTGTCGTTTTCAGCTATTTGCAGAACAAGTATGCCGTAACAGAGTTGTTCAAGGAAATCTCTGTGAAGGTGGCTGACCGTCCGGGTGGTTATACCCGTATCATCAAGACCGGTTTCCGTCAGGGTGACAACGCAGCGATGTGTTTCATCGAATTGGTGGACTATGATGAGAACATGGCTAAGCAAGCTACGAAGAAAACTCGTACGCGTCGTTCCAAGAAGTCTGCGGCCAAGGCTGAAGAGGCTTCTGCGGCCGAAGCATCGGCAGCAGAAACTGCTACAGAAACACCTGCAAGCGCCGAATAATTTAATTTGCTATAAGAGAAAAAGCCGTCCGGAACTTCGGGCGGCTTTTTTCATGCCTGCTCTTTTAATCTGTACGTGAGGGATATTTTGTCCTCCGGTTTTCTTGCAGATAGGAAGGGACGTAAGAGGAAATATGTTGTTGTAAAGAATTTGTATTTCTTTATATTTTTGTTTATCAGATTCTTACGTATCTGAAATCATTTACCTGAGAACGGAAAATCATTCTCAGGCGAATGAAAAATCAATTGCCTGAGAACGATTTTTCATTTGCCTGAGAGTCGTTTAAGATATAACTTTTTCTTTTGAGATTTTGTGCTATTAGCTTAAAATATGTACCTTTACGGCACTAAACATTATACCTAATAATATGAAAAGAAACTTATTCATGTGTTTGTGTCTTGCGTCGAGTCTGCACGGTTGGGCACAAGTGGATATATCCGCTTACTTCTTGGAAAACCACGGTTTTGATACGAATTTCAATTACGATGCCCGGCAAACGGGCAATGTTTCCGGGGATGTCATAAACGAAGTTTACGGTTGGACGAACGAAACCACGGCCACTTATACCGTGGCCGGTACGTTTGCTTATAATCCGGAGGTGACGTTCAACAACAGTTTCGCGCTGCCGGCTTCAGGCTACGAAGGCTCGGAAGGCGGTGCGCTTGGATTGACGACGGGTTGGGGCATGCGGCTTGTGTATTCCCAAAGTGTGACCCTTCCTAAAGGAACTTACCGTTTGTCTTCGGCTTATTATAACGTGGGTACGTCCGGTGTTGGAAACAGCCTGTTGGCCTGGCTGCCGGATAACGGAACCGCTACGGTTTCCGACGTGAAAAATTTCCCCGTGCAGTCGTGGAAAACGGACGAGCTCATTTTTACGCTTACGGCACAAACCACCGGAAAGATACGCATCGGTTTTGCGGCCAACGAGGGGGTAGGGTCGGCCAACCATGCCAAGATTTTGGTGGATTACGTGAATTTGCTCTGCGATGAGATGGATAAGGGCGGCTTGGAAACAGCCCTTTCGGCGGCGCGGGTGGCTTACGGTGACGGCTCGGGTGTGTATGCCGAAGAATTGAAAGCTGCGATAGACGAAGCGCAGACGGTCTATGAAGACGAGCATGCCGCAGTTACGGATATCTTGGCCTCGACACAACGGTTGACGGAGGCTACGCAGACTTACCAATATAAAAACGCATCGCCGGAACATCCGCTGACCATGACTTCGCGCATCATGAATCCCAATTTTGAGGACGGTACGACCGGTTGGGAAAACGATGGGATGCTCGCGCAGACCAACACGAGTTTTCCGGGCAAATCCGGTACTACTTATTTGGAGCGTTGGGTGAACATCGGGTCTAAAGTGCCGGATGTGGGTATCCGGCAGACGTTGGAAGGCATCCCCGATGGGAAGTACTGCCTGCGTGCTGCCGTGGGCAATATCCAGCAGAAAGGCACGAACAGCACGGTGAATGCCGGAGAGAAGCAGACGGGCGTTACCTTGTATGCCGGGATTTATGATATGCCAGTGGATACGATGAAGGCTCACAAAGACCTCTACTTTACGGTGGTGGACGGACAAGTTACCATCGGGTTTAAAGCCGAAAACGCTACGGGCAACTGGATTTGTCTCGACAACGTCCGCCTGTATTATCTCGGCGGGAACACCCCGGAAGATTATGCGGCTTATTTGTCACGTTATGCCGATGATGTCCGTAAGGAATTGCAGGCGAAACATATCCAGTCTGCGGTCCGCCAGGCGGTGGAAGCAGCCATAGAAGCAGCCGAAAAAGCCTCGGCGGCGGAGAATCCGGATGAAAAAGCCATGGCGGAAGCGAAAGTCGCCTTGGACGAAGCCGTGACGGCTATCGAGGCCTCGGCGGCCGTCTATGATGTTTTGGCCGACGCGCTCCGCTATGCCGGACAAGTGAAGGACTGGTATGAAGAAGACGAGGAAAAGCGGGGAAAGATGGAGACGGCCATCCAAGCCGCACAGGAGGTTTGGGAGAATACGGAACAGACCGAGGAGCAAATCCGATCGGCCGCACAGGCTTTGCAGGATGTCACGCAGACGGTAGACAAGAAAGTCTATACGGCCCAGTGGTTGATGGGAGATGTCAACGACCCGGACAATGCTTATTATATCGGGCGTAAGCGTCAGTCGAAGAATTGGATCCTGTTCTGGGAAAAAGGATACGGTGAGAATCCTTCCGTGTTCACATGCGGCAACCATACGATAGACATAGACGAGGTGCTGAGGAATGCCGAAATCGCCTTCGATTTCTACACGGATTCGCTGAAGTTCATCCGCCGGGGCAGGTCGAAGACCGACACCTATAAGATGGTCATCCGCTTGCGTTATGAACCTGAAGGCTGGGAAGCTTCCGGTTCGGGCGTGGACGACCTGATCGGTTTGCTCACCCTCACGCCTTGGGCCGCCCCGTCGCGCAACTGGCAGACGCTTTACCACGAGATAGGGCACTGTTTCCAATACCAAGTGCATTGCGACAACGGCAACCAGAACGGTTGGATGTATGCCCCGGGCAACGGCAACGGGTGCGCTTTCTGGGAGCAGTGCGCACAATGGCAGGCCTATAAAATCATGCCGGCCGACCAGTTCAACAACGAATGGTTCGACGGTTACCTGCAAAACGTGCACAAGCATATCCTGCACGAATCGCCGCGTTACAACAATTATTTCATACAGGATTACTGGTGTTACAAGCACGGGATGGACTTCATGGGGCGGCTTTGGAACCAAAGCCGGAACCCGGAGGATGCCGTCGAGGCTTATATGCGTCTTACGGGCATCACGGACAGCGAATTCAATGACGAAATGTACGACTGTGCAGCCCGTTTCGCCACTTGGGACATTCCGGCCTTGGAAGAGTACGGGGCCGCGAAAGTGGACGGCCGTCCTTTGCCCGCCATGCTCAAGGTGGCCGACAATTATTGGCGCATCAGCCCCGCTGCGGCTCCTGAGAATACGGGGCATAACATCATCCGGCTGAATTTGCCCCGGAGGGTCGGCACGAGGGTGTCCGCTTGTTTTGAAGGCCTGAACCGCCAAGAGGGCTATCGTGTGAAGAATGCGACCTACGCGGAGTGGCGTTACGGTTTTGTAGCGTTGCTTAAAGATGGCAGCAGGGTGTATGGCGACATGGGAAAGTCTGTGTACCGTAACCCGAAGGATACGATATTCTTCGATTGTCCGGTGGACTGCAAACGGCTTTACTTTGTGGTGAGCGGAGGCCCGAAGAAATATTGGCGGCAAGTGTGGGACGACAACGACGCGAACGACGAACAGTGGCCCTATCAGGTAAAATTCGGCAATACGAACCGTTACGGGTCGGCCAACCTTCCGGACGAGACGGGGATAGGCGAAGTGGCGATGGACGTGTCCGCACCTGTCGTGTCGGTGTCCGGACGCACGTTGCGCGTGGAGCCGTCGCCCGTGGCGGCAGAGGTGCGTGTCGCTGCGCTCTCCGGTGTCTGCGTGGCGGACTTCCCGTGTGGGGCGTCGGCGGTAGAGACTCCCTTGTCTCCCGGTTTCTATATCGTCCAAGTGTTGTCGGCCGACGGGCGCAACTTGGTGACGAAGAAAGTCGTGGTAAGATAAAGGCGTAAAAAGGAAATACTTAAACGATGAATACCGAAATGAAAACAACACACAAGACAACGTTATGGGCATGGCTGCTTTTGGCCGTGCTGTGCTGCGCTTCCCCGGAGGCGGTTGCGCGGAGGGTGCGGACGTTCTCTCGTCCGGCTTGGGTGGGCAGTACCACTTCCACTATCCGTATTACGAAGGTAGAGTTTGCCGACACCGCTACGATTATCAGTTTCCACGAGCGGTACAAGCCGGGTTGGTGGATTCAAATGTCCAAGGGTACCTGGCTTCTGGGCGATGACAATCGGAAGTATAAAGCCTTGCGGGGCGAGGGCATTGTGTTGGGGGAACATTATGTGACTCCTCCAAGCGGTGAGGGCGAATTCAAGGTGGTGTTTGAGCCTATGCCCCGGAAAACCCGTTTCTTTGATTTTATCGAGGGGAATATGCAAGGGGCGTTTAATATCTACGGCGTGCACGAAGAGGGGAAAGCTCCCAAGGTGCCCGGCAAGCGGAAGCCGTTCGTGATGACACCCGAATTGGAGCGGCAGTTTTTCACGGCGGATACGGCTTGTGTCCGTGGCCGCATCGAGGGCTATTCACGCAGTCAGGGCTATTCCACCATGCTGTATAACCGTTGTGAGCCGACCACCGGCGAGCGCGTTCCCCTTGTGGTGGATATCCGTGAGGATGGCACGTTCGAGTTTCGTTTCTGGGCTTGGCATCCCGTGGAGGGGGCACTGTTGATAGAAGGCAAGGATTTCCGCGAGTGGTTGAACTTCTATGCCGTGCCGGGACAGACCACGGAGATGGTTATGCGGGCGGATGGTTCGGTGTCCTGCGCTTCTGCGCCTTCCGGCCCGTTCGGGCGGAAGCGTTCTTTGGAGCACGGGGTTTCGGAGCTTTGCGCTTACCCGTACGACGAGTTTTCCGCTGTTTCGGATTCGCTCGGTTTTAAAGATTTCACGGAAAACGCCATGAGGCGGATGCGCGAGCGGTTACGGGCGGTGGATTACGTGGCTTGGCGTTTCGGTTATACGCCGTGGGAACGTCACTTGGCGGAGTGCCAGACGCGGTTGGCGCATGGTATGGCAGTGTTCGATTACGAGATGAACCAAAATTTTGCCATCGACTATGAAAAAATGAAGTGGGAAGAAATACGGGCGAAAATGGCACCGTACCGTGACCCGGCCAACTACCGTTTCCTGCGCGAGATGCCTTGCGATGATGTATCCGCTTTGGTGCTTCGCGACTTGGATATATTCCTGAACCGTTATGAGTTTTCCTCAGTCATGCGCAGCCCTGCTGTATTGGTTGGTTCCATGGAACCGGACAGCGTGGCCAAAGAGGATGCAGTCATGATGGCCGTGGACACTGCGATATTGGGGGCGGACGAGCCTTCGCTACTCGGACGTTTGATGGTGTTGCGTGCCTTGTCTTCCGATTTGGGACGCAATTATAGTGAAGCACCGTCCATGTACGACAGCATTTACCAAAACCGCTTGGCATATATGAACCGTGAGGTGTTGCGTGTTCAGGCCGGGCGGTTGCTCGAACAGGCACGTCGCCGCAACACGCTTACTTACGCCCTGCCCGATACGGAAGGCGGGAAACTGTTGCGCCGCCTCACGGAGAAGTACCGGGGCAAATATGTTCTGATAGATTTTTGGGGGATGTTTTGTGGGCCTTGCCGTTCGGGCATCGAGCGTTCCAAGCCGATGCGCGAGGCCTTGCGCAACCATCCCGATGTGGATTTCCTGTTTATCAGCACCGAAGGGGAAGGACCGGAAGAGAACTACCGGAAGTATGTGGACGAACACCTGTCCAGGGAAGACGTGGTACAGGTGAGTCGCGACGACTTCAACCGTCTGATGGAGTTGTTCAATTTCTTGGGGATTCCGCATTACGAGACGCTCGACCGCATGGGGAATGTGGTGCGGAGCGGTTTGCGCTATGCGCCGGAAGCGCAGTTCCGTTTGCATTTAGAGGACTTGAAACGACAGTTGGAACCCTGATGTAACACCTTTTAAACCATGAAGCCTATGAAACGGTATGTAATATTTTTCATCTTGTTCAATAGCTTTGTCTTGCACGGCATGGCTCAGTGGGATACTTGCCGGACGGCTGAATTGCACAAAGCCTATAACCGGCTGAAGTCTGACACCACACAAAAGGCACAGGAGGAATTCTTTTGGGCTTTTCCAAGAAATTGGAATGAATATCTCATCATGGATTATGAAGTGGGCAACCGTAATGAAGAAAACATCTACGACTATGTAGAAGCATTTGGGGGACTTACTGCCATCGACGATACCACATATTGCGCCAAACTCATTTCTGTTGTCCGGGGAGCTTACTATGATGCCGATGGCCCCAATTACTTGCGCAGTCTATTACATGGGGTGATGGGTGATTCTTCTCATGAAAGTGGGTATTACACTCCCCATGGAAAGGAAAACATGCCTTTCATCATGCTTTGGCTATTGTCTCGTGAGTTGAAAGGGGACATCATGCGGTTCTGGCAGTTTTATTGGTCGAAGTTGTATTTTGAAGAAGACGGGGGAGCGGGTAATGACTACAGCTTTAATGACGACTTCTACCGTTTGCGGGGCATCGTGGAAAAGGAATACCCCGACATGGTGGAACCCATGACCATTGCCTACCGATACTTCCATCATGGGGTCATGTTTTTATCAGACATTTCATTTCAGGTAATGCCCAATAGATAACTAATGAAACTAATAAAAACTGTCATTCGTATTTTTGCGGCAATAGGATATATCAGGAACCCGAATGGGAAATCGAGACTAATTCGTGTCTGAAATTCATTCTAAATATCCGGGAATAAAAATGTTTAATGAAAAAGGAAATGGATGCATGCACTTTAAAATATATTAGCCGTAAGAAGTTGGCCGTAACCTTATGTGCTATATGGTTGGCTTTGACATCGTTCAGTAATCAACCGCCTATGGGACAGGAATCTGCACAAGTAGAAACCGTGCTGTACTACTACCACTATTCGGGACAAGATGATTGTCCGGACTTACTGCCGGAAGACAGTTATATGGAGTTGTACTTCGAGAAAGGTAAATTGCAGAAAGGATACTTTTGGGGTACTAGTGACGAGTTTGACAAGGTTCGGGAAGGTTATAAGTGTGGGTACTTTGTACTCCCGATGACCCAAATAAAACAAACCCCAGACTCTATTTCTTTCGTTTTGGATACCCGTGGAAAAGACAAAAAACGTTTCAATTGTTTTTTTATGGCCCCCGTTGATTGGAGAATCCGGACATGGCAAGAGGCTAAAGAACTCTATCAACCGTGGGATAATTATTCTTATACGGACAGCGTCTGTTATAGCATGAGGGTCACGAAGGATTCCGTAATCCTCAGGAATCTGCCCGAACCATATTACAGCGGTGACAGGACTTTTATCCGAAGGGAGAAAACCAGTTGGACTTGGTGAGAAAGAAGTGCAAAACGAGGGTGGCATTTAAAAAAACAAATAAAGAACAATTGCGGTTAGCTTCATACGGAACGTGAGGTTGGGATAAGAAAACTTTAATAAATGAAAAACGATGAGACATTATTTGAATTATCTATTGTCGGCGATTGTCCTCTTGTGCGGCGGAGGAGGGCTGATGGCTCAGGAAGCGCAAGTTTGCGATGTGAAGAATCCCACAGTGGGCGACCGTAACACAGAGACGGTGGAAATCTGCCGCGTGGAATGTACACCGGTTGCTACCACCTTGTATATGGAGGCTTACAACCGCAAGGGGGATTGGATTCAGTTGGATTCCGTCCTGCATTTGCGCGGTACTGTGACGGGGCGAGACTATCCCTTGCTGCGTTGCGAGGGGTTGGCGTTGGGGCAGCACGTGTATATGCCCAATTCCGGTAATGTGAGTTTCCGTCTGGTCTTTCCACCGTTGGATGGCCGTGATACTTCGTTCGACTTCATGGAAAGAGGAAAAGGCGGTGGATTCATCAAAGGCGTGAACTTGAAGGAGGAACGTGAAGGCAAGCTGCATTGCCGCTTGACAGGGATGGTGGAGAAGCCGACGGAGGCGAGCCGCCTCGTGTTGCACCGCTACGGGTTGGATGCCAGGGTAAAGCCTTTTATTTCTATTCCGGTGCATAACGGGAAGTTTGAATACGATTTGTACACAGACCATGCGGAGGCTTGGGAACTTTATCTGTGGCACGACTGGTTGAATGGGGGTTACTATCCTGCAAAGTTCTTGGGGGAGAATGCCACCCTGCATATTACTTTTCCAGATAAGGGAAGGCCGAAAGTGGAGACCGACGGGACGGAGAACCGGATCATGTTGTATGTGGAGCATCAGGTCGATAGCATATTCAGTCCCAAGTATGCACTGTACAATGCCCGAGTGGATACCCTTTACAGTGAGGATGATTGTTATACTCCGGCAGGCAAGGACTTGTATGAACGCCTGAGGGCAGCAGAGACGCAGGAAGAGGCAAATAAGATTTATAAGCAACTGGACAGTCTGGAAAAGTCCCGCAGGCTTTATTCGCCCCGTATGATGGCTTTGGAGGACTACCTTGCCGTCTGCCGTGCAGAAGAGAAGTCGTGGCGGCTTCGCGAGGCGGCACGCAAGCCCTCGGTGTCCGGCCTGTCCTTCTTGCGTTCCGAGTTGGACTATTTCGAACATCCGGACAGCCTGAAACAAGCGTTGTGGGCGGTTTATGATTCCGTCTATGCCGGTTATTTGCCGGGACATCCTTACCATGCCGTCGTGAACACTTTGCGCCAATCCCGGACATTGGCCGAAGGAAAGCCTTATCCCGATTATGAAATTACGGGTAGAGACGGCCTTCCTTTGCGTATGTCCAGTCTGATACGCGGCAAGATAGCCTTTGTGGACTTGTGGGCTTCGTGGTGCGGCCCGTGCCGTGCGAATTCCAAATCCATGATACCCGTTTATGAGGAGTTCAAGGACAAGGGCTTCACGGTGGTGGGCATAGCCCGCGAGAAGTGCCGGAGCGACATGGATCAGGCTGTGCTGAAAGACGGCTATCCTTGGGCTTGTTATGCCGAGGTGGAGGATGCCAATAATATATGGTCTTTACACGGTATAGGAAACTCCGGCGGAGGTACTTTCCTTGTCGACAGTGACGGAACCCTGTTGGCTGTCGGGGCTTCGGCCGACGAGGTGCGCGAAATCTTGCGGAAGAAGTTGGGTGGTAAATCAGGGCACTGAGAAACCGTGTCCTTCAAAAAACAGCCTCCCCCGGAAACGTATTGGTCTGCGTTTTCCGGGGAAGGTTGTTTTTGTAGGGATAACCTTTAAGCTTTGGCTTTCACCACAGCTAGCGTCTACCGCCACTTATTTCGATGCATCCAATGCCTGTTGGATGTCTTCGATGATGTCTTCTACATTTTCGATGCCGACCGACAGGCGGATGAGGTCGGGTGCCACTCCGGCTTCGCGCAACTGTTCGTCGGAGAGTTGGCGGTGCGTATGGCTGGCCGGATGCAGCACGCACGTGCGGGCATCGGCCACATGCGTCACGATGCAAATCATCTTCAGGCTGTCCATGAACCGTATGGCATCCTCTTTCGTGCCTTTCAGACCGAATGCGATGACACCGCATGACCCGTTCGGCAGATACTTTTGCCCTAATTCATAATATTTGTTGCTTTTCAGTCCGCAGTAGTTCACCCAAGCCACTCGTTCGTTTTTCTCGAGGTATTCGGCCACGGCCTGCGCGTTGCGGCAATGCTGCGGCATGCGCAGGTGCAGGGTTTCCAGTCCGAGGTTGAGCAAGAATGCGTTTTGGGGGCTTTGGATGGAACCTAAGTCACGCATGAGTTGCGCCGTGGCTTTGGTGATGTAAGCCATCTTGCCGAAAGCCTTGGCATAAGTCAGCCCATGGTAACTTTCGTCCGGTTGGCAAAGTCCCGGGAACTTGTCGGCATGGGCGTTCCAGTCGAAGTTCCCGCTGTCCACGATGGCACCGCCCACCGATGTGGCGTGCCCGTCCATATATTTGGTGGTGGAATGGGTCACGATGTCTGCCCCCCATTCAAACGGGCGGCAGTTGATGGGCGTGGCAAACGTGTTGTCCACAATCAAAGGCACGCCGTGCTTATGGGCCATGCGGGCAAAGCGTTCTATGTCGAACACGTGGCCGCCCGGGTTGGAGATGGTTTCGCCGAAGAAACATTTGGTGTTCGGGCGGAAGGCGGCTTCAATGCGTTCATCGTCCCATTCCGGGTCAACGAATGTGCATTCAATGCCTAATTTCTTCATCGTTACCCCGAAGAGGTTGTAGGTTCCGCCGTAGATGGTGTTGGAGGTGACGAAATGGTCGCCTGCCTGACAGATGTTGAATACGGCATAGAAGTTGGCCGCTTGTCCAGAAGACGTCAGCATGGCACCTACGCCTCCTTCTAGTTCGGCAATCTTGGCAGCCACGGCATCATTTGTGGGGTTTTGCAATCGGGTATAGAAATATCCCGTGTCTTCCAAGTCGAACAAACGAGCCATCTGTTCGCTGTTGTCATATTTAAAAGTAGTACTTTGATAAATAGGTAAAACGCGTGGTTCGCCTTTCTTTGGCGTCCATCCGGCCTGTACGCAAACAGACTCTTTTCTGAGTTTCTTTTCCATTTTGTGTCTACAAATTGAATTCTATTTCTTGTCGATTTTAAGTTTCTTGATTTTTGTCGGTTGGGGCTTTTTTTCTTCTAACATTTCCTGCTGCCATGCCGGTACAGGGTAGGTCACTATATCCTGGTATTCCAAGTGCAGTTCCGGAATTTCTTCGGCATCTTCCGGTCTGAATGGGATGCGGTTGGGGTGTATCCGCGTGATTTCCACTTGGCAAAATCCTTTCCGGATGAATCCTAACTCACGTGCTGCCGCCTTGGACAGGTCGATGACATAACGTTTCGAGAAAGGGCCGCGGTCGGTTACTCTCACCACCACTTCTTTCCCATTTAGGGGGTTACGTACTTTCAGCAGGGTACCGAAAGGGTACTTCTTGTGTGCGCAGGTCATGCTGTCGCGGTGGTATCTTTCGCCGTTGCTCATTTTTCTTCCATGTAGCTTGTCGGAATAATAACTGGCTTTTCCGGTCAGTTGCTTTTGAGCCGGAACAGTTGTTATTCCACATACTAAGCAAAAACAGCACGCAAAGAATTTTTTTAATGCCATACGCTTCCTTGTTTTCGTGAGTCAGCCCTTTTTCCCGACAAGTTGGCTGACTGAAAATTTCTGCAAAATAAGGCTTTTTGTCCATTTCTCCAAACAAATCTTTGTTTTATTGTGTTTTATGAACGGTTTTTTGCGATTGATAGATGGCGTGGAATGTTAATGTACTAGACGATAAGGGTTAAAAGAATTAAAAACAAAGATTCCATTGTGCTTCTTGGTGGTGTATGTTCGTAAGCCGTATAAAAACAAATGAAAAAGTGATATTAACCTAAGTTTAATTCATTAAAAATGTAGAAATGAACAAAAATTTGCTTTTCACAGCGGCACTGATGAGTGCTATGGCTAGTACCGCGCAGATGACATGGGCTGATGTGCGGAATGTCAACAGAGTTGAGAATTCTTGGGCTATGCCTATGGATGAAAATGCTGAACTGCCCGTCCCTTTGGCCTTTTATGATTTTCAGTCGGAAACGGCAGAGGGGTATGAACTGAAAAGCTTTGGCAACGGGACAAAGCCTGAATTTTCAATGGTCAGCGAAACGGAACAATGTTTGGACTTTATGGCTTCAGATAATCGAAATATGGGGTATGTGCAAATCGCAAATCCTTTTAAAGACAAGACACTTGACAACGGCGCCACAATCTCTTTGTGGGTGTATCGTACCGGAACTGCAGACAATTCCGTTTGGGGATTTGGATTGGGAACAGACGGTTATGAGGATCAAAATACGAGTGGAATGTTAGGCTTCCAGGCCAATACTTATATGGTGTACAACATAGCTAAGATTGATGGTTCGTGGATTGACTTTAATGGTGGTCCTGGTGGATCTTCGTCCAATGCCATTCCTGTGGGTCGGTTTGCCATGATTGCAATGGTGTTTACAAAGGATGGCTGCACGTTCTATGTGGATGGGAAGAAAGTGGAATATGGTCCTTCTAATTCGAGTGCTGACGTTTCTACTTTATATCCGGGCATATTGGAGAACATTTCCAACCATTTCACTCATTTCTATGTGGGAAAAGGTACGTTTACGGGAACGTTCGAGGGCAAGGCTGATAAGCTTGGGCTGTATGACAAGGCGTTGACGGCAGAAGAAGTTGAAAACATCTATGATAGCCAAAAAGCTAGTTTGGTATCTGAAATAGAAGATTTGACTTCAAAAATGGTAAATCCGGATTTCAGCGATACTGACGATGCGTTGAAAGGATGGGAGAGGAATGCTGAACCGAATCGTATAGATAAGGGAATGCCATATTGGGAAGCTAATGGTTCTGCAGTGGATTTTTGGCAAGAAGTAGAATTGCCTAATGGGGTGTATAATGTTTCCGTTCAAGGACAAGCCGGAATTGGTGGCCGTGTGAATTTCTATGTCGACGGTGCAACAGGAAGAAAAGAGGTTGGATTGCGTGAGGTCATGGGATGGACAGACAATGGAAATGCAAAGTACGAGGACGTTGCTGGAATTTGGGATGAGGACAAAGAGATTGGGCGTACTTATATTAACAATGTTTTGGTTCTTGATGGAAAATTAAAAGTCGGAGTGAATCTTTTTTCTCCTTATAAAAATTGCTATTTGTTCTTTGATAATTTCCGGTTGGAAAAAACCGGAAGCGGAATGATTGAAGTGAAAGAGTTGTACGATGATATGAAAGAAAAAGCTCAGGCTATGGATGTGTCCGGTTTGCCAGAAACATTTAAAGAACGTATGGCGGAGGCTTTGGCGAAAGAGCCGGAACAGACTGTGGACGGTTGGGCAAAAGCATATCTGGCTTTGAAGCAGGTTTATGAGGTATGCCATTGTTATATGACGGATTGCCCTATTGCTGCATTGGTTGAGACTTGTAAGGAGTATGAACAGAACTCAGAGGCTTCGGATGAAATCAAGAGTGTATTTGCAACCGCTATTACGGACGCAGGGAAAGCATCGTGCGATAAGGAGGAGGATTTGAGAAAGGCTTATAATGCTTTGGAGAATGCTCGTCGGGTTTTTGTACAATCGGCTACCCCTATGGGTGAACAACAGTTCGACATGACGTTTATGTTGAAGAATCCGGATGTTTCAGGTTTCGGAAGTTGGAGCGCAGTAGAAGGATGGAACGGTGATAATATGAATGTTGCAGGTTGGGGAGTTCGTGCACAACATAATGCAGCTCAAACCGGTGAAACGAGTGGGGATGCTTTCTTTGAATGTTATGCCGATGGCGTATTACCGGATGGCTTATGGGCTATATATCAAACGGTAAACTTGTCTTCAGGATTTTATACCATGCGTCTGGCTACCTTTGCGGGGCCGGTGAATAATGTGCCGGGTACGGGTGAAGCCAAGGTGGCTTTATATGCTGGGGAGAAACGAGGAGATGAGGTGAAGTCTACAGCATTGGCTTATCGTGAGGTCTCTTTCTGTCAGAGTACGGAAGGGGAAATGCGTTTGGGCGTGAAGACGGAAGAGGGCAATCTGGCCAACTGGATAGGCTGTAACGACATGAAACTCTATAAAGTGGCTCCCAAGGCCGAGGCTTTGGCTTTGGATGAATCCAAGGCTTATGACGTGAAAGCTGACATGTATGCTGATGTGACCCTTCAGCGCAAGTTGGTGGCCGGAAAGTGGAACACTTTCTGTGTGCCTTTTGCCCTGACTGCCGAACAGATTGAGGCCAATAAACTGGGTGAGGTAAGGCGGTTAAGTGGAATGCAAGCGTCGGGAAAGGACATTACGTTGGATTTCGGCAAGGTGGATGCCGTGGAAGCCGGTGTGCCTTATTTGGTGAAACCGGCAGGAACTGTGACGGAAATCAAGGCAGACGGGGTGATGGTCAGTGCAAAACAGCCGGAAGTTTTCCCGATGAATTTGGTTTCGATGACCGGAAACTACGGTGCCACCACAGTACCGCAAGGGGCATACTTTATCAATGACGATATGTTCTATTTGGCCGACCAAGCAGACAAGG
>ENA-ORVG01002995-ORVG01002995.1-human-gut-metagenome-genome-assembly--contig:-NODE-2995-length-14497-cov-4.166736_pt1 | contig 14497 bp, 6 predicted proteins | sample MGYA00242091_ERZ509233 | MGnify/ENA primary metagenome ERZ509233 (study PRJEB26280, sample SAMEA2338840) | human gut metagenome | biome: human gut; feature: human-associated habitat; material: faeces... | reverse complement strand
ACCGGCTCAGATTTCCCTCTGAACCGGTTTTCTGTTTGCGTAAACGTTTTTTTGTTGGCAAAAATGCACCCAAAATTTTTTGAAATGCACCCGATGACGGCAAAAACGCCGAAAAAATTTGCTTTTACTGCAAAGCTCTGGAAGTATTAGGGAAACACTGATTAAATCTTCTCATTACGCTGCAAATATGGTATAATAGAAAAAAGACGAAAAAGCAGGAGGAAAAGAGAAATGAGCCAGATGACATTCAGAGATTATGAGTACAGCCTGAGAAAGCGGAAAACAAAGCGGGAAGAATTCCTGGACATCATGAATGAGATTATTCCATGGGAAGAATGGGTAGAATTTGTACGCCCGTATTACCCAAACGGCAAGCGTGGCAGACCAACAAAAGGAATCGAAAAAATGCTGCGGATGTATCTGTTGCAGATCTGGTTCAATCTCTCTGACGAGGGTGTGGAAGATGCAATCTACGACAGCTATGCATTCCAGAAATTCATGAATATCGACTTTATGGAGGAACAGGCTCCGGATGCAACAACACTTCTGAAATTTCGTCATTTGCTGGAAGAAAACCATCTGGGGGAAGTGTTTTTCAAGGCGATCAATCGTGTGATGGAAGTCACTGGGCATATCATGCACGGCGGTACGATCGTAGATGCAACCATTATTTCTGCACCGAGTTCAACCAAAAATGCAGAGAAGAAACGGGATCCGGAAATGTATCAGACCAAAAAGGGAAATGTATGGAAATTCGGGATGAAATGCCACATTGGCGTGGATTCCGGAAGTGGTTTGGTGCATACAATCACAGTCACAGCAGCCAATGCACACGATATAACCGAAGCACACAAATTACTGCGGGAGGACGATCATGTTGTATATGGGGACAGCGGATATATTGGAATTGAGAAACGGGATGAGATCAAAAACAACGAACATTTTCGTAAGATCGATTTTCGCATCAATCGCCGTCCGAAAAGCCTGCCGCAAGTATCTGATCATGCGATTGACTGGGAACGTTATATTGAAAACCGAAAATCCGCTGTACGTCGCAAAGTAGAACATGCTTTTAAAATCATCAAAGACACATTTGGCTTTCGAAAAGTTCGATATCGGGGACTTGCGAAAAATTTCAACAAGCTGAATGTGCTGTTTGCGTGTGCCAATCTTCTGATGGTAAAATGTGGACAAATAAAAAGTCAGAAGGCACTTATAAGGGGATAAGTGTACCCTTTTGCAGATAATCGGCTTCAAATGAAGCTTGAAAAGTTGAAAAGCAGCAGTATTTTAGTCAAAATACTGCTGTTTTAGTCGTAATTATTGATTTGCTTTTTCAACTGTGCTTTTGCACAACGAAATATACAGTTTTTCCATTTCATTCCTTTGTAGCTTGCGTGCCAAGTTCTATTATACAAGATCACATTGACGAATGTGCAAAAAGCATGACAAATATGATATACAGAATCTGTTTTCCGTGTTATAGTAGACAACAGCATAATTGATAATTGCAACGATATTGTCCTGATAAAATAACTAATAAAAGGAGAAGTTTGGAATATTATCATATGAAATTTTAAAAAATATGTGTAATACTATCCGTTGTGACAGCTCTTCTCCTGATGGATCTCACAAAGTTCCCACTTGTATCTGCTGAAAATGATACTGTTTATTTCAGTCAATTTGATATGAATGTAAATGGTGGTGAACCGATACGAGGTGTTGATATATCCTCTATATTGGCTGTGGAGAATGCCGGTGTCACATTCTGTAATGAATATGGCAGAAAACAGGATATTTTTCGGACACTTTCCGAGCATGGTGTCAATTATATTCGAGTGCGTGTCTGGAATGAACCTTATGACAGCAGGGGAAATAGCTACGGTGGCGGAAATTGCGATTTGTACACTGCTGCTGAAATTGGGAGACGTGCAGCCAAATATGGCATGAAACTGCTTGTTGATATTCAGTATTCTGATTTCTGGGCAGATCCAGAAAAACAGACTCGCCCGAAATACTGGATACAGCATGACCATGAAACATTAAAGGGTGAAATTTATAAATACACCGCATGGGTACTGGAAACCATTTCTGAAGCCGGTGGAAATATTGGCATGGTTCAGGTGGGGAATGAAACCAACTGCTTTTTTTGCGGTGAAACGGACATGTACAAAATATGTGATTTGTTTGCAAGCGGAGATCAGGCAATCCGTGATTTTGACAGATCTGTCCTGATTGCACACCATTTTGCAAATCCATCAACCGGATCTTATGCATGGTATGCACAGGTAATGGACGAATGTAATCTGGATTATGATGTATTTGCAACTTCTTATTACCCATACTGGCATGGAACAACGGAAAATCTGACGGCTGTCCTTAAAGAAATTGCTGATACATACAACAAGTATGTTATGGTTGCTGAAACAGCTTATCCTTACACAAGTGAAGACGGTGATACATTCGGAAATGCAGTATCCGAAGATTCAGACAGTGCTGTTTTTCGGTATGACATCTCTGTGGAAGGGCAGGCACAGTGTCTGACAGATGTTTTCCAAGCGGTAGCAAATGTGGGAGAAAAGGGAATCGGCGTTTTCTACTGGGAACCGGCATGGCTTGGAGTAAACGGCATTTCATGGGAGGAGCAAAGCAGTCTGTGGAAAAAATACGGTAGCGGTTGGGCTACGGATTATGCCGCAGAGTATGATGCATCGGTGACAGGTGCAGGGGGTTCTTCTTATGACAATCAGGCTTTGTTTGATTTTGAGGGAAATTCTTTGAAATCTCTTCAGGTATTCCGGAATATTTATCCGCAGAATAATGAGATTTTAAATCCAAAGGGGGCAGTAATTGAAAACGGCAGATACAGAATAAAGAATGTAAACAGTGAACTTTTTATTTCGAAAAAAAACGGGAACGCTGTCCAGAGCAATGGAACTGTCTGGACATTCACCAAAAATGATGACGACACTTTTTACATAACTACATTGGACGGAAGGGCTCTTACCGTAGAAAAAAGTGCTGATACAAATGGCACAAATATTTTACTTCAAAAGCACAAAGGAGATACATCTCAAAAATACACACTGTGCCGAAATACTGATGGGACATATGCACTTCTGACAGCCGCTTCGAACAATAAAAGCTGTCTTGATGTATATAACATCAGTAAAGAGGATGGTGCGAATATCTGCCAATGGGAATATTGGGGCGGAAATGGGCAGAAGTTCATTCTGGAGCCGGTGAAAGAAATAGAAGGAGATGTCAATGCAGATGGTGCACTGAGTGTTATCGATGCTATACTGCTTCAGAAATGGCTTCTTGCTGTACCCGATGCAGAGCTTACCGACTGGAAAGCTGCGGATTTATGCGAAGATAATATTATAAATGTATTTGATTTGCATCTGCTGAAGCGGATGCTGCTTGAACAATAAAAATCTTGAGGAGGAATCGCAATGAAAATGAAAAGTAAGTTCATACTGAGAATATTGGCTTCCACTGTTTCTGTGGTACTTTTGGCATCAGCTTTACCGTTTCAATCATCTGAGCTGACAACAGCAGACGCTGCACAGACAACAACCATATCGAACCCGATTATATGGGCAGATGTTCCTGACGAGGACATTATTCGTGTGGATGATACCTACTATATGGTAAGCACCACAATGTATTTCAGTCCGGGTGCCCCGATCATGAAATCAAAAGATTTGGTTTCATGGGAGATATGCAATTACGTCTATGACACTTACGCTGATGGTGATAAGCAGACTCTCAAAAATGGTGAAAATGATTATTCGCATGGACAGTGGGCGGCAAGTCTTAGATACCATGACGGTAACTTCTATGTATTTTTTGGAAGTTATGGCACTGGAAAATCCTATATATACAAGACTTCGGACATTGAAAACGGAACGTGGACACGCAGCGAGATAAACGGAATGTATCATGATGCTTCCATTCTGTTTGATGATGACGGACGGAATTATCTGGTATACGGTGCAGGTGGTACAGCAAAAATCAAGGAATTCAATTCAGATATGACAGGCTTTAAGAAAGACGGTGTGGAACAGACATTGTTTTCCACAGGACTGGACAATCTTGCCGGAGAGGGCTGGCATATCCAGAAAATAAATGGATATTATTACATTTTTGTTATTGCATGGCCTTCAAACAGCAAACGTATAGAGCTTTGTTATCGAAGTAAGGAACTGCTTGGCACATATGAGGGAAAAACGATTCTGAATTCCGGACTTGGCACTTATGGCAGTGGTGTTGCACAGGGCGGTATTGTAGATACGCCTGATGGAAAGTGGTACGGACTTCTGTTTCAGGATCACGGCAGTGTAGGACGAATCCCTGTGCTTGTTCCAGTGACATGGGAAAATAACTGGCCGATGATGGGCGTAAACGGCGAAGTACCCCTGACACTTGAAATTGATAGTGATTATGCCGGCACTCAACTTACAAAAGACGATGATTTCACATACAGCTCCAACAAGCTTGATCTCGAATGGCAGTGGAATCACAATCCTGATAATACTGCATGGTCGGTGACAGAACGCCCTGGCTATCTCAGATTAAAAAACAATACCCTTGCAACCAATCTGTTGGATGCAAAAAACACTTTAACACAGCGTGCGGAAGGGCCTTCCTGTAGCAGCGTGATAAAGCTGGATACTTCTGGAATGAAAGCAGGTGATTACGCAGGCCTTTCAGCTTTTCAGTTTAAATATGGCAATGTAGGCGTTTATGTATCAGATGACGGAACAAAGAAAATTTATATGGCAAATAATGGCGGTTATTCCGACAGTGCCACTGTTGGTGATAGCTATAACAACATCATAGAGCAGACGAATCTCAGCGGAAATGAGATTTATCTCAAAGTTGATTTTCTGTTCAATACGGTGGATTCTACCGGAAACAGTTCCTATAATATTGATAAAGCGAATTTCTATTATTCCTATAATGGTGCAGACTGGAAAAAAATCGGCGAGGAGTTGAGTATGGTATACAGTCTGACCCTGTTTACTGGTTACCGCAGCGGCATTTACAGCTATGCAACAAAAACGACAGGCGGTTATGCGGATATTGATTACTTTGACTATGAGCGTGCCGACTGGAATGCATCGACTGTGATAAAACCGAATGAATACGGTTGGTATTTTGCCGACGGCTTTGAGGGAGATATCTGTTCATGGCAGGCAAGAGGCTCCGCAAGCATTCAGACAAGCGGCAGAACCGCCTATGTAGGAAGTGAGGCACTGCTTATACAGAATCGAACCGCTGCATGGAATGGTGCATACAAGGCACTGAATCCCAGAGTCTTTCTACCGGGAAATGAATACAGCTTCAGTGTCAATGTGACATATTTTGACGGTACGGCGACGGATAAATTTTATCTGAAGCTTCAGTACATCGACGCAAACGGTGATACACAATATAACACAATTGCAGAAGGAACAGGTATCAAGGGTGAATGGATTCAGCTTGCAAACACAAATTATCAGATACCGGCGGGGGCATCGAATATGCAGCTCTATGTAGAAACTGCAAACACCACCAATAATTTTTATATAGATGAAGCCATTGGTGCAGCAGATGGCATCGGAATACTTGGTGCAGGTGTGTCAAAAGACATTATATTAGGAGATTTAAATTCTGATAATGTCATTAATGCAATTGATTTATGTCTTGCAAAACATGGAGTATCATACGGTTTTGACAGCAAAAGATATGAGATCGCCGCAGATGTGGATCAAAGTGGAACCGTCGACGTTACAGATCTCAAACTGATTCAGGACTTTCTTTTTGCAAAAATCACGGAATTTCCAATTGCAGAAAAGCAGGACAACCAATAAAATCTACCGTTTCTATGAAAGAATATACTGCACTGGTAAGTGCCAATATTCTGGAAACAGAACCGGCGGAGGAACGGGAAGAAAAATCAGGCGTAACATATGGAACAATCCAAAAAGTAAGCTATTATTCGACAACCTGTAAAAGGACACGCTGTTTCAATATACTGCTTCCGGCAAATTACTCTGAGAGTAAGCAATATCCTGTTTTATATGCAATGCATGGTTACTGGCAGACAGAGGATACACTGATTGATGAAACTGATAAAAGTATGCGTCTGCGTCAGATTATCGGTAACGCCATTGCTTCGGGAGAAGCAAAGGATATGATTGTTGTGTTTCCGTATATTTATGCAAGCGAAACACAGGATTCATGCAGTGGCATGAACGAGGCAAACAATACAGCCTATGACAACTTTATTAACGAGTTGACTAACGATTTAATGCCGTACATCGAGTCGCATTATTCTGTTAAAACAGGAAAAGATAACACAGCCATTATGGGATTTTCTATGGGAGGAAGAGAATCACTTTATATCTCAATGAAGCGTCCCGACCTGTTCGGTTATGTGGGTGCAGTTTGTCCTGCACCAGGGGTTTCTCCGGGACTGATTGCAAAATCAGACTTTCAATATACCGATGAATCACCATATTTGCTGCTCCTGACAGCTGGTTCAAACGATACAGTGGTCTATTCTACACCGTCCAGATATAATGATATCCTTAACAACAACGGCGTACCTCACATCTGGCATTATGTGAAAGGCGGTTATCATGGAGGCAATTGTATCCGTGCACATATGTATAATTTTGTAAGAGCCGTTTTTAAGGCAACCGATTGATAAAACAAAAATAACAGCCGTATTTATCCATTTGCATCTTGATAAATACGGCTGTTCTGAAAGGAGCAGATTAATTTGAAAATCAAAAAATGAAATTGTCAATAACACTTGACACATTAAACGCAAGGGTTTTGAAGTTAAGCAGCTGCCTCTGTTATAAAACAATTCCTCCTTTATTCTTGCCCATATACTTTCGTATTGCATTATTGTGGCATCTTCCTCAGATCATCGGATTTGCGAGCTTCCCGGTCAGCTTTGGTGATCCCATTGGGTTTCCGCTTTGGCTTATGGATCGAGAGTACTACTTCCGCTATACTTGCAAAATTGGATAAGAAAATTACAAAGTATGTCAAGAAATTCAGGGCATATAATATGTAGAATCATCAGGTGGTATTTGTGAAATACTGCTTAGATATTATCGAAAGGAAATTCAATGTATAGTATAGGAACATTTTCCAAATTAACAAAAACCACAATTGCAGCTCTGAGGTTCTATGATAAAGAAGGACTTTTGAAGCCTGCTTATACGGATTCTAAAAGCGGATACAGATATTATCTGTCCTCACAGCTTGTCACAGTGCAAAAAATTCTTTCACTGCGCCAGATAGGTATCCCGATTGAACAGATTAAAATTATGATTAATACAAATGACGAACAATATCTCGATTTTGAAACAAAAGTGAAAATCACAACTGCTGATGCACAGTCTTTTATTGGTGTCATCACTGGATTTGAAGATGAACTTGACACTGAATCAAAAAAGACGAGTTGGAACTTGATGTCGACGACCGCTATGTTATGATCGAAATGCCGGGCATCGTGTCTGTCGAAAAGGTATGAGCAAGTAACAATGGCATAGCAAAAATATTTTCAAAGCATCTCTCACGAGGTGCTTTTTCATGCCCTGATCACGGGCGAAAACTTGCAGAAAGCGGAAAATAAGAACAGAAAAATCCAGAGGCTCCCACTGCGGAGGGAAAAAGCAACTTTTTCATATACAAAAAGCACCGGATCTTCCTGTCGATTAGGACGATCCGGTGCTTTCTTATTACAGTCTGTCGATTCTGTTTTCTAACCCTTTGCAATCTTGGTATCGATTTTTATAACACAGGATCGCCCACTACTTTTTGGTCTTACTCATCCTCTTTCCGTTTGAAGATGCCAGATGCCTTCACCGCACCGAATCCGAATGCTATGAACAGTGCCGCACCCACGCACAGGAGCCAGTTTGTCATGGAATTGTTTCCGGTCTGGGGCAGGTTAACTTCTGCGTTGGAAGAATCCGTACCAGTACCGGTTTTCGGATCAACAGTGTAAACGTCCAGCACATTGCCGTTTAAGTCGGTCAGCGTAATCTCATATGCATTCTCCGAGCGTGCAGTGATTTCTGCATTTACGGCAATCACTCCCGTTTTTTTCAGATAATCGTTGAGTGCCCAACTGCAAAGATCTTCGTCCGCAATGTTGGTCACGCTTGTGGTAGCTGCTGTTGTGATCGTGGATGCCGATGTCGCGGCGGTGGATTCTGTGCTGGAAGCACTGGTGATTGTGGTTGTTTGAATTGCAGAAGTTGTTGCCTTGGTTGCTACAGTTGTTTCGTTTGTAGTAGTTTCCCCTGTTGCTGCGGTTGTTTCGTTTGTGGTAGTTTCTTCGGTTGTTGCGGTTGTTGCGTTTGTAGTAGTTTCCCCAGTTGTTGCACTTGTTTCGCTTGTGGTAGTAGTTTCTTCGGTTGTTGTAGTTGTTCCGTTTGTAGTAGTAGTTCCCTCAGTTGTTGCAGTTGTTTCGTTTGTGGTAACAGTGCTTGCCTCGGTTGTTACAGTCGTTTCGTTTGTGATAGTAGTTTCTTCAGTTGTTACAGTCGTTTCGTTTGTAGTAGTTTCTTCGGTTGTTGCGGTTGTTTCGTTTGTGGTAGTAGTTTCTTCAATTGTTGCCGTCGTTTCGTTTGTGGTAGCAGTTGCCTTAGTTGTCGCGGTTGTTCCGCTGGTAACAGTCGTTGCCTTGGTCGCAGAAGTCGTTCCGCTGGTGGCAGTTGTTGCCTTGGTCGCAGAAGTCGTTCCGCTGGTGGCAGTTGTTGCCTTGGTAGTGGCAGTTGTTTCCTTTGTTGTGGAAGTCGTTTCGTTTGTAGTGGTAGTGGTCTGTGCATTTACCACAACCGTGCCGGTCACAACATTATAGTTCTCGCTGTCCTCCGGGGTGAACTCCCATGCCAGGGTATTTTTACCGGCAGCCAGTGCTTTGAGTTCACTGACAATCTTTGCCGCACCCTTGGTGCTGTCCTTGCTGATGCTCAGCCCAAGTTTTTCCACCAGGTCGCCCTCGGTGTGGGTGTCGCCGTCCACGGTCACTTTCACTGTCGGGTCAGCCTTTGCCACCAGGAAATGCAAGGTCAAGTTTGCGGTGTTGCCGTTTTTCGCGGTAAATGTAAAGGTCACGTCCTTGCCGTCCGTGTACACCTTTGCAGGCTTGCCGGAGAGCTTGCTGCCGTCCAGCTGCATGCCGTCCAGCATGGTGGAACCAGTTGCAACCTTGACGGAAACTTCTCCCACTGCATCGGCATTTTTCACGTAATCCTGCAAGTTAATTTCGTCCATGTCCTGACCGTAAACGCACTTGATCTGCGTGGTTGCTGTGGCAACCTGAACCGGAACAGGTTTCACCGTTGCCGACAGTTCCACCTCTTTGGCAGCTTCTGCATCGGTTTCGTCAGACAGGAAATGCTTTTTGCAGTTCTCGCAGGTCCAGTACTCCACGTTTCCGGCTTCGGTGTAAGTCGCATCCTTGGCATCGGTTTTCACGAGAGAATGACGATATTTTACCTTTTCAGATGCATCTCCGAAAGCGTTTTTTGCCAGCGTAGAATCGCAGGGAACCGTAATTTCAGGCAATTTATTGCAGGCAGAAAATGCACAATCTCCGATGCTTGTGACACTACTTGGAATCTTGATGCCGGTTAATTCAGCACATTCAAAAAACGCATGTTTTCCGATGCTTGTGACACCTTCCGGAATGTTGATACTGGTTAATTCAGCACATTCGAAAAACGCACTATCTCCGATGCTTGTGACACTCTTTGGAATCGTGATGCTGGTTAAGCCAGTACAATTCTGAAACGCACGATATCCGATGCTTGTGACACCGTCCGGAATCGTCACTTTTCCCGAACAAGTTCTTCCATCGATCAAGATTCCATTTACAATCACAAGTGAGTTGTTTTCCTGCCGTTTGTTTGTTAACCAAGGTGTACCATAAAACGCATCATCTCCGATGCTTGTGACACTACTCGGAATTTCAATGCTTGTTAAACTGCTGCAACCCTGAAACGCACACTCTCCGATGCTTGTGACACTACCTGGAATCGTGATGTCTGTTAAACTGCTGCAATTCTGAAACGCACACTCTTCGATGCTTGTGACACTCTCCGGAATCGTGATGTCTGTCAAATTGCTGCAATCGAAAAACGCATAATCTCCGATGCTTGTGACACCCTCTTGAATCACAACTTTTTTTACGCTGTCTGTCTTCTGGGCTACAGGGCTATTGTTAGCATCATAATTCTTCATCGCCCCTTTGCCGCTGATGGTCAGTGTGCCGTCAGCGGTGAGTGTCCAGGTCAGGTCGCCTTCGTTCCAGTAGGTTTTGATTATGCTTGCATCTACGCCGAGGCTTTCGCTTGTCAGCGTAGAGCCATTTTCAAGAAGTACCTCTTTCAAATCAGTACAGCCGTCAAACGCATTTTTTCCGATGCTTGTGACATTCTTTGGAATTTTGATGCTGGTTAAACCGGTGCAATTCCGAAACGTATAATTTCCGATGTTTGTGACACCGTCCGGAATCGTTACTTCTCCCGAACAAGTTGTGCCGTCAATCAAGATCCCATTTACAATCACAAGAGGGCTTTCATTTTGTTTGTTTGTTAACCAAGGTGTGTAAGAAAACGTACTCTCTCCGATGCTTGTGACACTACTCGGAATTTCGATGCTTTCCAAGTTGCTGCACATAAAAAATGCATAATCTCCGATGCTTGTGACACTCTTTGGAATGCTGATGCTTGTCATGCTGCTGCAATCGTAAAACGCTTTCTCTCCGATGTTTGTGACACCGTCCGGAATCGTCACTTCTCCCGAACAAGTTCTTCCATCGATCAAGATTCCATTTACAATCACAAGTGAGTTATTTTCCTGCCGTTTGTTTGTTAACCAAGGTGTGTCATAAAACGCAGAAGCTCCGATGCTTGTGACACTCTCTGGAATCGTGATGTCTATTAAATTGGTGCAACCGGAAAACGCAGAACCTCCGATGCTTGTAACACCTTCCGGAATGTTGATGCTAGTTAAGCTGGTGCAACTGCCAAACGCAACAATTCCGATGCTTGTGACACTCTTAGGAATCGTGATGCTGGTTAAGCCAGTACAATTCTGAAACGCACGATATCCGATGCTTGTGACACCGTCCGGAATCGTCACTTTTCCCGAACAAGTTCTTCCATCGATCAAGATTCCATTTACAATCACAAGTGAGTTGTTTTCCTGCCGTTTGTTTGTTAACCAAGGTGTACCATAAAACGCATCATCTCCGATGCTTGTGACACTACTCGGAATTTCAATGCTTGTTAAACTGCTGCAACCCTGAAACGCACACTCTCCGATGCTTGTGACACTACCTGGAATCGTGATGTCTGTTAAACTGCTGCAATTCTGAAACGCACACTCTTCGATGCTTGTGACACTCTCCGGAATCGTGATGTCTGTCAAATTGCTGCAATCGAAAAACGCATAATCTCCGATGCTTGTGACACCCTCTTGAATCACAACTTTTTTTACGCTGTCTGTCTTCTGGGCTACAGGGCTATTGTTAGCATCATAATTCTTCATCGCCCCTTTGCCGCTGATGGTCAGTGTGCCGTCAGCGGTGAGTGTCCAGGTCAGGTCGCCTTCGTTCCAGTAGGTTTTGATTATGCTTGCATCTACGCCGAGGCTTTCGCTTGTCAGCGTAGAGCCATTTTCAAGAAGTACCTCTTTCAAATCAGTACAGCCGTCAAACGCATTTTTTCCGATGCTTGTGACATTCTTTGGAATTTTGATGCTGGTTAAACCGGTGCAATTCCGAAACGTATAATTTCCGATGTTTGTGACACCGTCCGGAATCGTTACTTCTCCCGAACAAGTTGTGCCGTCGATCAAGATCCCATTTACGATCACAAGCGGGTTATCCTGCTGTTTGTTTGTTAACCAAGGTGTGCCAGAAAACGCTTCATCCCCGATGCTTGTGACACTCTTTGGAATGGTGATGCTAGTTAAGCCGGTGCAATCGGAAAACGCATTAGCTCCGATGCTTTTGACACCTTCTGGAATTTCGATACTGGTTAAGCCGGTGCATTCATAAAATGCATAATTTCCGATGCTTGTGACGTTGTTCGGAATCGTTACTTCTCCCGAACAAGTTCTTCCATCGATCAAAATCCCATTTACGATCACAAGAGGGCTTTCATTTTGTTTGTTTTTCAACCAGGTGGTATTTTGAAACGCAGAATCTCCGATACTTGTGACGCTACCTGGAATCGTGATGTCTGTCAAGCTGATGCAACCGGAAAACGCATATATTCCGATGCTTGTAACGTCCTCTTCAATTACAACTTTTTTTACGTTGTCTTTCTTTTGGGTTGCAGGGCTATTTTCATTATAATAATCCTTCATCGTCCCCGTGCCGCTGATGGTCATTGTGCCGTCGGCGGTGAGTGTCCAGGTCAGGTTGCCTTCGTTCCAGTAGGTTCTGATTTTGCTTGCATCTACGCCGAGTTGTCCGCTTGTCAGCGTAGAGCCGTTTTCAAGGTATACGGTCAGCTTGCCGCAGCCATAAAACGCAAAATTTCCGATGCTTGTGACACTCTTTGGAATGGTGATGCTTGTCAGGCTGCTGCAACTGTCAAACGCATAATCTCCGATGCTTGTGACACTACCTGGAATATTGATGCTGGTCAAGTCAGTGCAATTGTAAAACGCAAAATTTCCGATGCTTGTAACACTCTTTGGAATGCTGATGCTGGTTAAGCCGATGCAATTCCGAAACGCACCCTCTCCGATGCTTGTGACACTACCTGGAATCGTGATACTGGTTAAGCCGGTGCAATTCCTAAACGCAGAATCTCCGATGCTTGTGACACGATCCGGAATCGTGATGCTGGTTAAACCGGTACAATTATAAAACGCACAATCTCCGATGCTTGTGACACTACTCGGAATTTCGATGCTGGTTAAGCCAGTGCAATCGTAAAACGCATTATCTCCGATGCTTGTAACGCCATCTTCAATTACAACTTTTTTTATGTTGTCTTTCTTCTGGGTTGCAGGGCTATCATTAGAGTAATTCTTCATCGTCCCCGTGCCGCTGATGGTCATTGTGCCGTCGGCGGCGAGTGTCCAGATCAGGCTGTCTTCGTTCCAGCGGGTTACAACTTTGTCTGCAACTTCACCGAAACTTTCGCTTGTCAGCGTAGAGCCGCCTTCAAGAAGCACCTCAGTCAGAGCAGTACAGCCGGAAAATGCTTCATCTCCTACGCTTTCAACACTCTTTGGAATGGTAATGCTTTTTAAGCCGGTGCAATTCCGAAACGCATACCTTTCGATACTTGTAACACTCTCTGGAATTGTGATACCTGTCAAGCTGCTGCAATACTCAAACGCAGAATCTTCAATGTTTGTGACACTCTCCGGAATCGTGATGTCTGTTAAACTGCTGCAACCGGAAAACGCAGAATTTCCGATGCTTGTGACACTATCTGGAATCGTGATGTCTGTCAAGCTGCTGCAACCGGAAAACGTATTATCTCCAATGCTTGTGACACCACTCGGAATTTCGAGGCTAGTTAAGCCGCCACACCCGGCAAACGCACCATTTCCGATGTTTTTGACAGTTTCTGGAATTTCGATACTGGTTAAGCCGCCACAATTGTAAAACGCAAAAGCTCCGATGCTTGTGACACCTTCTGGAATTTCAATGCTTTTTAAATTGCTGCAATTGTAAAACGCAGAATTTCCGATGCTTGTAACACCCTCTTGAATCACAACTTTTTTTACGTTGTCTTTCTTTTGGGTTGCAGGGCTACCAGAGTACCAACTATAACCCTTCATCGCCCCTGAGCCGCTGATGGTCATTGTGCCGTCGGCGGTGAGTGTCCAGGTCAGGTTGCCTTCGTTCCACGTCTCTGCACCTGTTTCCTCCGCACTCGCCGTGATCCCCCACGAGATATTTTGCAGGGTATCGGTCGGGAAGTACAGCAGCGTCCCCGCCGCCATGATTACTGCCGACGAAAGGGCAGCCAGCCGTTTCCATTGTTTCTTCATAATATGCCTCCTTTGTTTTCGGATATATTACATATCCTTGATATTCCTATTATAACACAATCGAGTATTCTTTGTCAAGAAAAAAGGAGGTTTTTTTTCTCCTGGAAAAACCTATCTTTGCTCCATTGCAAAAAAATCAACGGCAATCCGTGTTCAACAAAAGCAAAAACATGTTCAACAAAAGATAGATAACGACTATGGCAAATACTTTACCCCAACCGTTTACGCCTCCCTACGAGATCGATCCGCGTTTTGAAAAAGGCGTGGTGTATTTTTCGATGGAATACGCCATCGACCAGAGCTTGAAGATCTATTCGGGTGGTTTGGGATTTTTGGCCGGGTCGCACATGCGCAGTGCGTATCAGTTGCGGCAGAACCTTACCGGGATCGGTATCCTGTGGAAAAACGGTTATTACGACCAGCGTCGCAACGCCGATCAGACGATGCAGGTATGTTTTGA
>ENA-ORVG01002991-ORVG01002991.1-human-gut-metagenome-genome-assembly--contig:-NODE-2991-length-14507-cov-5.056947_pt1 | contig 14507 bp, 7 predicted proteins | sample MGYA00242091_ERZ509233 | MGnify/ENA primary metagenome ERZ509233 (study PRJEB26280, sample SAMEA2338840) | human gut metagenome | biome: human gut; feature: human-associated habitat; material: faeces... | reverse complement strand
TGACGATGTTTTTGATATACCCCTTTACCCTATCCCACAAACACCGTCATCATCGCCATCACCGTCACGCTTATAGTGAAATGACGCTTGCAGTTTACTACTGCTCAAAGCAAAAACAATGATACTACGAGAAACACAAAATCAGAATGACGCAGATGACGCTAATGACGCTGAATCCGGGATATGCTATAGGGATATCCCCAAAACAGCGTCATCTGCGTCACTATCGTCACCGCAAGAAATGTGCCGGGGGTCTGGGGTACGCCCCAGAAATGCGTTTGTGGATATCCAAACGCTATGCTAGCAAAACATATTCTCTCCCAAGGCGTGAGCAATCAAACTGGACACCCATACAAATTCGTATATATTTCAGAATGAATCACTTTTGATTCATTCAAAAATCCTGACTCGAAAAAGTGAATCCGTTCTGATTCATTCCCTGCGGTAGCCAGCCGAAAATTACAATTGCATCACGAAAATTACAATACGCAGATTCCACGGCACGCTATACTGGATACAGAATTCATTTACGAAAGGGAGGAAAACTGTATGCGTGCAAAATTGAGCAACTTACAAAGCATCCCGCAGGTGGTTGCGGAGATGACGCTGGATGAAAAATTGGATATGGTGGGGTGCTACCGCGCCTGCCACACACGACCTATCCCGGATATGGATGTGCCCGCCATCTATCTGATGGACGGCGCGACCGGGCTGAATGGCACCCATGTGGTGCTGGACTACTTAACAGACCCCTGCCGTGCCGATGACCCGCGTACAGCGTATGCCACGCCGGAAATGGTGGCACTGAACCGCGTTGATCTCAATGAGGCCGCGGCAAAGTATAAGGGCGATGCACTGATGACCGACCTTGTGGAGCAGGCGGCAAAATACCGTCCGGGCGGTCGGCAGCATATCAGCTTCCCGTCTGGCATCAACATCGGCGCGTCGTTTGACCCGGTCACAGCCGAGACCATCGGCCGCGCGGTCGGACAGGAATTGCGTGACGTCGGGGTGGATGTCTGCTTTGGTCCCAATGTGGATATTGCCCGCGACCCGCTGGGCGGCCGCAACTATGAAATGTACGGCGAGGACCCGGAGTTGGTGGCTCAGACCGCGGCAGCCTTTGTACGCGGTATGCAGAGCGCCGGCATTGCGGCCTGTGCCAAGCATTTCCTCGCAAACAATCAGGAAACGAACCGCAACACAACAAGCTCTAACCTTTCAAAACGGGTTATGATGGAACTGTATGCCCGTGGGTTTGAGGCAGCCATCGAGGATGGTCACGTCCTGTGTATCATGAGCGCCTACAACGCCGTGAACGGAGAGTTCACCTCGTATAGCAAAAAGCTGCTGACAGATTTGCTGCGCGGGGAACTGCACTTCGACGGCGCCATTGTCAGCGACTGGGGCGCAGCCGGGCAGAACAAGGAAGGTACGCTGGCGGCGGGTATGGATTTGATTCAGCCCGGTCCAAACGATATGACCGCCTGCAAACAGGCGGTGCAGGAGGGGCGGCTTTCCGAGGAAGTTCTGAACGATCGCGTGACCCATATCCTGCAGCTTATCGTGGAAATCAAACAAAATCAACGCCGCATCCCCGCGCAGTATGACGCCGATGCACTGCTGCAAACCGCCTGCAGGACAATTGAAGACGGTGCGGTGCTATTGAAAAACGAGAATGCCGTCCTACCGCTGGCCGAGACCCAGCGTGCTGTGTTCTGGGGGGCGCGCAGCCGCGATACACTGGAGTATGGCAGCGGCTCCACGGCGGTGGAGACGGCCCTGCACAGCAATGTGCTGGACGAATACCGCAAACTGCGCGGCGCGGCGGCCTTTGAGGAATGGACCGATGCCGACACGCTGGTGTACACGGCGGCTGCCCCGGCCGGGGAAAATGTGGACCGCGAAAGCATGGCGGTAGAGGAACAAGACCGCACCCGCATGACCGAGGTGCTGAAGCAGGCAAAGCAGAAAGGCATGAAAACCGTCGTGCTGTTGAATATTTCCGGACCGGTAGAGATGGCGGACTGGCTGCCTTACGCGGATGCAGTGCTTTGCATCTTCATTCCCGGCTGCATGGGCGGCGTGGCAGCGGCACGTCTGCTGACGGGGCTGGCCGAGCCGGGAGGCCGCCTGCCGGTGACGTTCCCGATTCGTTACGAGGACACGCCCGCCTACCCAAACTTCCCCGGTGAGGGCAACGATGCCTACTACGGTGAGGGCGTGTTTGTGGGCTACCGCAGCTATGCAAAGCGCAAGTTAGCTGTGCAGTATCCGTTCGGATGCGGCTTGAGCTACACGGATTTTTCTGTGGAATTGTGTGAAAATGACTTCCGCTGGGATATGCGCACACAGGAAACACTGCATGTGCCTGTGCGGGTAAAAAACATCGGCAGCCGCCCCGGCAGCGAGGTCGTACAGCTTTATACCCGCGAGGAAAAGCCCCATATGCTGCGCCCCGACCTCACACTGGTGGGGTATGCCAAGGTGCGCCTTGCCCCCGGTGAGGAAACAGTTGTGAATGTATCGGTCAGCAAAAAGGCATTGCGCTGCTATGACGCACGAATGGATAAGTGGGTGCAGCCTATCGGGGCGCACACGCTGTATCTGGCATTGTCGGCGGAGAACATTTTGGCACAAGCCCCGCTGATGATAGAGGGTAAGAACCCCTATCCCTTGAACGGCGAAAGCACAATTGGGGAAATTCTTGAAAATCCGCGCGCAAAAGAAATCGTAAATCAATTCACGAACGGTATGTTCGATATGATGCCGAAAGAAACACTGGACTTCATGGTGTACCGCAAGCTGAATGATATTCTGTCGGTGGGCATGATTCAAGTCATCCCCGACACAGTAAAACTGAGTACAATTCTGCAGGGCCTGTATGACCGGCTTGCAGAACTATAAAGGAGGAAACAAGATGAGCTTTCCGAAGAATTTTCTCTGGGGTGCGGCCAGTGCTGCTTACCAGATTGAGGGTGCCTACAATGAGGATGGCAAGGTCCCCGGTATCTGGGATGCTTTGAGCGAGGGGCACGTCAAGCACGGCGAGAACGGTACTATCGCCTGTGATCACTACCACCGCTACAAGGAGGATGTGGCGCTGCTGAAAAAGCTGGGCGTCAAGGCGTATCGCTTTTCCGTCAGCTGGCCGCGCGTGATGTCCGGTCCCGACACGGTCAACCCCAAAGGTCTTGCCTTTTACAGCGACTTGGTGGACGAACTGAAAGCAGCGGGCATTGAGCCGATGGTGACGATTTTCCACTGGAATCTGCCCATGTGGGTGCACGAAAAAGGCGGCTGGTACAATGCGGAAATCAGTGATGATTTCGCCAACTACGCCCGTGTAGTGGCGGATGCCTTGTCCGACCGGGTGCGGTTCTGGTTCACTGTCAATGAGCCGACGACCTTCATCGGCAACGGCTACTTTACGGGGGTGCACGCGCCGTTTGAAAGCCTGATGCAGGAGCAGCCCGCCGTGATGATGAACAAGCTGGCGGCGCTGACAAAAAATGTGCTGCTGGCCCACGGCAAGGCGGTTCGCGTGCTGCGCAGCCGCGCCAAGCTGGCCCCGAAAATCGGTATGGCGCTGAACGGCAGTGTCTACCTGCCGGAGAACGAATCGCCGGATGACATAGAAAAAGCCCGCACCCAGATGTTTCCGGAGCAGGCATTCTTCTCGCATTTCAACTGGTGGGCAGACCCGGCCGTTCTCGGCTGTGTCCCGGCGGGTCTGCAGCCATTCTTCACGGCGGAGGAACTGAAGGTCATCTGCCAGCCGCTGGACTTCTTCGGCTTTAACTGCTACAATGCCTCCAACTATGAGGAGTACATGGGTCCAAACCCCGCCGTTACGCCGGGTATGCCCCGCACGGCAATGGACTGGCCCATTACGCCGGATGCTCTGTACTGGGCGGCACGTTTCCTGACGGAGCGCTACCATCTGCCCATTATCGTCACGGAAAACGGTATGGCAAACATAGACTTCGTCATGAGCGATGGCGCAGTGCATGACCCCCAGCGCATCGACTTTGTCAAGCGCTATTTGGCAGGTTTACAGCGTGCCGTGGACGAGAATATCCCGGTGACCGGGTATCTCTACTGGTCCATCATGGACAACTTTGAGTGGGCGGAGGGCTACGATAAGCGCTTTGGGCTTGTGTATGTGGACTATCAGACCCAACAGCGCATCCCGAAGGATTCGTTCTACTGGTATGCGGATGTAATCAAAAACAACAGAATATCATGATTCGGTATGGTGTTGCCTGCGATATTGCATCGGGGTAACACCATATTCTTTTTTGAATACGTTCTGAAAATAGCTCTGGCTCGAAAAGCAGAGGTAGCTGCTGATTTCGGCCAACGTCATATCGGTATAATACAAAAGGCTTTTGGCTTCTTCCAGCCGACATTCCGTAATATAATTGCCCAATGTCTGACCGGTTTCTTTCTTAAAGAGATTCCCGGTGTAGGACACACTGCGCCCGATAGAGGCAGCCACATCGTTAAGGCTCAAAGGGATGTTCACATGATTGCGGATGTAGGACATACAGGTGTATACCTCGCGGCTGATACCCGCAGGCAGGCGCATTTCTCCGAGGCGGCGGCAGAAATCCAAGGCAGCGCTTAATTGTAAACGATCAATTTCCGGCACTGTCGCGGCGCGCTCACAGTCCAGCACATAGCTGTCTATCAGCTGGTAGGTTAGTTCGACGTCCATTCCGGCAGGGATGGCGGACATCATACCGATTTTAGTGATGCCACCGATGAAAATGTTTTTTGCCTGCCGCAGCGGGGTATCAGCCATTGTGCCGTGACCCACCCGGGTTGAACTATCCTGCATCAGAAAAGCCATTAACCTCTCCGGGTCGCCCTGCCGAATCAAATCGTAAAACATCAATTCCCACTGGTAGCTGTTGTGGAATTTCTCATTTTCCTTGCGCTCCAGCAGGTTCTCGACGGTATCGCGGCCAACAGTAAAGCTGTCGCGGTCGTTCGTCAAATCAAAGTAGACGGACGGGTCAAGGATTTCACCGTCCATGCAGTAGTAGAGATACGCGGCCTTGTCGAAAAATTCCAGCAGACTCAGATTTGGTGCGGCCTCCAGAATTGTATCGGCTGCGTGGCGCTGCGCAGCCGGGATTTGATTTTCTGCCATAAAGGCATCCACAAGGCTTTCATTGAGCCTTGCATTATAGACAGGGCCGATAACGATCCGCCAGCCGCCCTTGATCCGGATGGAAGCATAGCCTGCATGGCTGGGGGTGGTGCAGATGTCCAGCGTCCGTGCAGGGTCACGGCCAGCAAACAGTGCAGCTGTGTTGCGCTGCGGCTCCTCCGGGTACTGCAGGTGACAGGTATCTTGTTTGTCGTATAGGGAAAATGCGATCCCCTCGGCCCGGAAAAACAACATACAGAGATTGGTGATGCGGATATAGCGTGCGGTATCCACGGAGCAGACCTCCCACAGATTGATAATTTGATTTTACAATATCAAGTCAAATAATGCAATATGCACGGAACGGCAGATGCTATACTAAATTCAGAAACACGGGAAGAGTTCCCGAAAAACAGGAGGAAGACAATATGGCATTTGGTAAAAAAGTGCGCCCCACTGTGGATAAGGACGGCGCAGCGCTCGTAATGCGTAAGCGCGACTATCTCGCGGACTTCTCCGGCCAGTTGGGTCTGGGCCTTATGGCAAACCTTGTAGGTCAGCTGCAATACTTCTACACCGATAAAGTCGGGATTGCAGTCGGCTCCGTGGGTGTGGTCATGGCCATCGCCAAGGTCGTGGATGCGCTGACGGACATCTGGTTCGGCAATATCATTGACCACTCCAAGGGCGGCAATATGAAGTATTACAAGTGGATGCTTCGTATGGCGGTCCCGGCCGCGGTTATCACGGTAATGATGTTCACGGTTCCCATCAGTGCCGGGCAGATTCCGGCCATTGCTTACGCCTTGGTAACGAACCTGCTGATTACGGCGGTCATTTACACGATGATTGCCACGCCCTTTGCGGCAACCATGATCGTGCGCACCAGGAGCCAGCAGGAGCGCGGCAACATGGGCATCCTGCGTGCGGTCGGCAATTATGCTTCCGGCATGGTCATTGCAATCGCCACGATTCCCGTCACCAATATGCTGGGCGGCACGCAGGAGGCGTGGATCAAATACGGCGCTGTTATCGCGCTGGTTGTGCTGCTGAGCCTGCTGATTTGCTACGCCAACGGCAGCAAGGCTATGCGTAAAGCAGTCAAGGGTGACACCGCAGCAGCAGAGCCGGAGGAAGAACCTGTTGAATTCCTCACGGCAGTCAAGTGCCTGTTCGGCAACAAATACTGGGTCATCGTACTGCTGTTCAACCTTATCACGGCGGTTTCCACTGCTATTGCTTCGGCATCGGGTGCATACTACTGCAAATGGATTTTCGGCAATGATAACCTTGTAGCCATTGCCGGTTCGGTCGGGTTGCTCTCCACGATTCTGGGCTTTGCGCTGTCCAGCCCCATCATCAAAAAGCTGGGCATCAAGGGTACCATCAATCTGGGTCTGCTGGGGTACGCAGCTTCCTGCGCAGTGCGCTGCTTTGTGCCGACCAATCTGGCAGCGTACATCGGCTCCGGTCTGGTAGGAAGCTTTTTACAGATCCCTTTGATGTGCCTGTACGGCGTTCTGTTGGCAATGGCGGTCGATTACAATGAGTACAAATATGATAAAAAGCTGGTGGCCGTCTCTTCCGGTGCGATTGGCTTCGGCAACAAGGTCGGCGGCGGTCTGGGTGCGTTGGTTCTGGCACTGTTCCTGATGATTGGCTCCTACGATTCCACCCTGAGCGTAGCCACCACCTCGATGCGCTATGCGATCTACGCATTTTCCAACTATCTGCCCATCGTACTGAATGTGGGTATGTTCTTGATTTTCCGCGGCTTCGATCTGGAAGAAAAACTTCCCGCCATGCGTGCAGAAGTTGCCAAGCGGCATACACAAAAGTCGGAGGAATAAGACCATGAAATTCACGATTCCCTCAAATGCACCTGCAAAGCCGTTTCATAAGCACTGGCAGTTCTGCGTCGGCAGCGGTCATGCCGCCATGGCAATGCGCACCGATTACTGTGAGCAGCTCAAGCAGATCCATGACGAACTGGGTATTGAACGGGTGCGTTTCCACGGTATTTTCAGCGATGATATGCATACCTATGACACCATGTCCACGGTCATGCCGATGCCCGGCTCCGAGCAGGTGCCGTTCTATGAGAATAGCTTCCGCCTGCCGGGACTGGTCTATGACAATGTGCTGAAAGCCGGCATGAAGCCCTTTGTGGAGTTGAGCTTCATGCCCAGCCCGATGGCCAAGCGCCCGACACGCGGCACCTTTTACTGGAAACCATGCATTGCCCCGCCGAAGGATGAGGCACAGTGGCAGGCGTATATTCAGAAATTTGTCCGTTTTCTGCTGAACCGCTACGGCAAAGAGGAAGTGGAAACATGGTTCTTTGAGGTCTGGAACGAGCCGGACTTGAAAACTCCGTTCTTTGACGGCACACAAGAGGACTATTTCCGTCTGTATGAAATCACGGCCAAGGCTGTCAAAGCAGTGGATGATAAACTGAAGGTCGGCGGTCCCGCCACCAGCAACAGCAAGTGGGTCGCGGCGTTCGTGGACTACTGCAAGGCCCATGATGCGCCGGTGGACTTCATCACGACCCATCAGTATGCAGGAGATCCCATCAGCGAGGTGTGTGACCAGAAAGACGCGGATCGCATGAAGGACACTGCGGAGATTCAAGCGGAATACAAGGTCGATTTTACCCAGCTGTTTGCCGGTTTAAAGCCGGAGGATGGCTTGCTGCCAATGTTCCGTCGCACGATGCCCGACAACACCGAGACGGATGACCTGAATCGAGATCTGCTGCGCGATGCCGCCGAGCAGGTACAGAAGCAGGCTGACGGTTTGCCGGTATACTATACCGAATGGAACGGCTGCGCAACCTTTGGCGCGCCCGGTAACGATACCCGTAAGGTAGCCGCCTACGATGTGCGCGCGGCTCTCAGTGCTGAGGATTTCATCGACGGATCCAGCATCTGGTGCTTCAGCGATATTTTTGAGGAACTTCACCCCTTCCCGGAGGAATTTCACGGAGGGTATGGTCTTGTGACCCAGCACGGTATCGCAAAACCGCTTTTTCACGCACTGCGCCTGCTGGGGCAGGCCGGGGATAAACGGCTGGAGCTGCCCGGCGCACTGGACGGCGAGGTGAGTGTGGCAGCGTTCCGCGATGCTGCTGACACACAGCTTACCGTGCTGGCTACCAAACAGAACCTGCACCACTTTGCAGGGCAAAGCACCCCGGCCACCCCGGTGGAGATCGAGGTCGAACTGGACGCAAAGCCGCAGAGCGTGCAGCTTTGCCGCATCGACGAGGAACACGGCAACCCGCTGAAGTGCTGGCAGGCAATGGGTGAGCCGGAGGACATGACCCCGGCGCAGGTACAGCAGGTCATTGATGAAAGTGCAGTGGACTACACCCCGGCTCCGTATGAATATGCGGATGGCAAACTCACCGTAAAGACAGAGCTTGTCACCAACGACTTGGCTTTTATCCGCATCGTAAAATAAAACTGCGGGGTGCATCCGATCGATGCACCCCGTTTTGCGTAAGAGGGAGTTATTATGATATTGGATTTTAACGCCGATTGGCGCTTTTACAAGGCAGATGGAAGCTGCCGCACCGTGCATCTGCCCCATGATGCCATGCTGGAGGAACCCCGGCAGGAAAACTGCCAAAACGGCAAGGACTGCGGCTATTTTCCGGGCGGGAAATATGCCTATGAAAAGACGTTCTCTCTGCCGGGGGAGCACCTGAATGAGGCACTGACATTTTTGTTTGAGGGCGTGTATCAGAATGCGGTCGTTTATCTGAACGGCGAAAAAATTGCCGAACACCGTTACGGCTATACGGAATTTACCGCCGATGCCACCGGAAAAGTGCGTGCCGGGAAAAACACCCTGCGCGTCACGGTGGATAACAGTCTGGAACCCAACTGTCGCTGGTATACGGGCAGCGGCATCTACCGCCCTGTGCATCTGATGGTAAAGCCGAAAGACGGCGTGCGCCCGGTAAAGATCCGCACGGTGTCGATTGCTCCCGCCGTAGTTGAGGTGCAGACCGAAACCGAACACGCGGCGGTGGAAATTTGGGATGGCGCGCAGTGCGTGGCAAAGGGTGCGCCGGGGGTCATCGAGATCCCGCAGGCTAAGCTGTGGGATGCCGAACACCCGAACCTGTACACCTGCGTGGTCAAGACCGAAAACGACGAGGAATCCGTCCCGTTCGGCATCCGCACACTGACATGGAGCGCAAAAACCGGCCTGTGCGTCAACGGCAAGGCGGTCAAGCTGCGCGGTGGGTGCATCCACCACGACAATGGCATTTTGGGCGCCTGCGGCTTTGCCGATGCCGAGGAACGCCGCATCCGCATTATGAAAAAGGCAGGTTACAACGCCGTGCGCTGCGCCCATAACCCGGCAAGCCGCGCCCTGCTGGATGCCTGTGACCGCCTTGGTATGTATGTGATGGACGAAGCCTTTGACGGCTGGTACACACCCAAGACCTACCATGACTATTCCCGCATTTTTGTCGAAAACTGGCAGGATGATTTGACCACTATGATTGCCAAGGATTACAGCCATCCCAGCGTGATTCTGTATTCTATCGGCAACGAGGTGTCGGAAACGGCCTTCCCGCAGGGCGTGGAGACCGCCGACAAGCTGACCCGATTTGTCCACGCGCTGGATGATACCCGCCCCGTGACAGCGGGCATCAATGTGCTGCTGAACGTCTACGCACAGAAAGGCATTGGCGTGTATAAAGAAAGCGGCCCCTACAAGCCGGAGCCGCTGCCGCCCAAGCAGCCGGAGGAGAAAAAGAAAGAGTCGGGTTCTGCGTTCTTCAACATGGTCACGCAGAATCTCGGTCCGCTGATGTTTTACATGAGCAAGGGCAAAAAAGGCGACGCTGCCTGCCGCGATGTGGCGGAAAAGCTGGATGTTCTCGGCTTGAATTATGCGGCTTCCCGCTATGAGGACGACTGCAAAAACTATCCGAATCGCCTGATGGTGGGCAGCGAGACGATTATTGGCGAACTGCCGTACAACTGGGCGCAGGTGCAAAAGCATACAGCGCTGATTGGCGATTTTGCATGGGCGGCCATTGATTATCTGGGCGAAGCGGGCATCGGTCAGATGATTCCGCAGGATACGCCGGGTCTGCCGATTGCGGCGGGCAGCGGTGCGATTGATTTAACGGGAAACATTACAGCGGAAAGTTATTTCCAGCAGGCGGTGTGGAGCCTGCGCAAAGCACCTTACTTGGGTGTGCGCCCGGTCAACTGGAACGGCAGAAAAATGACGGGCAGCGCGTGGCGTATGACGAACACCGTGGAAAGCTGGACGTGGCCCGGATGTGAGGGGCAGAAAGCCACGGTGGAAGTGTACAGCGATGCAGAATTTGTGGTGCTGTACTGCAATGATAAGCCGGTTGGCAAAAAGCGCACAAAGAAATTCCGCGCGATTTTCAAGCTGCCCTACCGACCCGGCACACTGAAAGCCGTGGCACTGGATAAAAGCGGAAACGCCCTTGGAGAAACCACACTGCAAACAGCGGGACAGAAAACCCGGCTGCACCTCGCCCCGGAGAAAACGACCTTGCGCGCAGACGGTCAATCACTCTGTTTTATTCCCATCACGCTGACCGATGCGGCAGAAATCTGGAAACCGTGCGCCAGCGCAAAGGTTCATCTGGAAATCGAAGGACCGGCTGCCTTACAGGCCCTCGGCAGTGCTGCAACACAGACGGATGAAACCTACCTCGGCAGCAGCCACACCACATGGCTCGGACGCGCTTTGGCTGTCATTCGCGCCGGAACCGAGCCGGGCAAGGTGCGCGTCACGGTCACGGCAGAAGGGTACGAGCCGCAATATGTGGATTTGACGGTGGAGTAAGAAAGGCGGGCTTTAATGCTGAAATTGTACGATTTAACAACAGAATACAAACGCGAACCGCTGGGGTTGGACGAGGCGCAGCCCCGCTTTGGCTGGAAGCTGGACAGCGACCAACAGGACACCGTGCAGGCGTCCTACCGACTGCAAATCGCGCAGGGCGGGGATGTTGTGTGGGATTCCGGCACGGTGGAGAGCGCACAGAGCATTTTGATCGAGTACCTTGGCCCCAACCTGACCCCGCGCACCGAGTACGACTGGACGGTTACGGTATGGGACAACCACGGCGAAACCGCCGAGGGCACAAGCCGGTTTGAAACAGGCTTGCTGAACGGCAGCGCGTTTGAGGGCAAGGCGCAGTGGATCACCCACGCGCTGGACAAAGCCAGCCCCGTCAGCCCGGTGTTGTATAAGGACTTTGTCGTGCAGGGCAATGTCAAAAAAGCGCGTCTCTACGCAACCGCCTTGGGTATGTATGAGGCGGAGATCAACGGCGAGCCTGTGGATGACACTTATTTCCACCCCGGCTGGACAAACTACCGCAAGCGCCTGCAATACCAGACCTACGCTGTAACGCTGCACAGCGGCAAAAACCATCTGGCGCTGACGCTGGCGAACGGCTGGTACAAGGGCAAGCTCGGCTTTATGCCGCAGCCCAACCACTACGGCGACACCACCGCCGCACTGGCAGCGCTTTGCATCACCTATGAGGACGGGCACGAGGAATGGCTCGGCACCGACGAAAGCTGGCTCTGTACAACGGGTGCGGTGCAGTTCTCCGAAATTTACGATGGCGAAACGCAGGATTTTACGGCAGACCCCGCCGCACCGCAGCCCGCCAGACTGTTTGACTACGGCTTTGACACCCTCGTCGGGCAGGAGAACGAGCCGGTCCGCTGCCTGCAAAGGGTGCCTGTTGTCAAGGAATTTACTGCTCCCAACGGTGACCACCTCTTTGACTTTGGGCAGAACCTGACCGGCTGGGTCGAGGTGGAAATTTACGGTGACAAGGGGCAGAAGCTTACCCTGCGCCACGCCGAAGCGCTGGACGAAAACGGCAACTTCTACACCGAAAACCTCAGCTGGGCGAAGGCGACCGACACCTATATTTTGAGCGGCGGCAAGCAGACGCTGCACCCTCATTTTACATGGCACGGCTTCCGCTATATTTGCGTGGAGGGGCTGCAATACGGGCAGAACGTGCAGTTTACGGCGTGCCATCTCTCGACGGATTTGGTACAGACCGGTCATTTTACCTGCTCTGACAAGCGGGTGAACCGTTTGCAGCAGAACATCCAGTGGAGCCAGCGGGATAACTTTTTGGATATCCCCACCGACTGTCCGCAGCGCAGCGAGCGTTTGGGCTGGACGGGCGATGTGACAGCGTTCTGCCCCACGGCGGCGTTCAATGAGAACATTATGCCGTTTATGACCAAGTGGCTTCGTGACTTGGCCAGTGAACTGGGTCCCGATGTCAGTATGCCGCAGGTCGTGCCGAACATTCTGGGCAACCAGCAGGACGGCGCGGCGTTCTGGGGCAATGTGGTGACCGTGCTGCCCTGGACACTCTACCGCGCCTACGGCGACAAGCGCATTCTGCAGCACAGCTACGACAGCATGAAGCACTGGGTCGAGTTTATCGAGAGCCAGTGCGGCGAAAACGGGCTGTGGCAGACGGGCTTCCAGTACGGCGACTGGTTGGGGCTGGACGCCGAGGCGAATGCCTTGGGTGATGAGCGCAAGGGCGCGACGGATGACTACTTTGCTGCCAATGTCTGCTTTGCGTGGAGCTTGCAGATCCTTGCGGATACCGCCGCCGTTTTGCAGTACACCGAGGACGCGCGCCGCTGGAGCCGCCGCCGTGAGGAGCTTGTGCGGGCATTCCGCGCCGAGTATGTGACCCCCACCGGGCGTCTTGTCAGCGAAACGCAAACCGCCCTGATCCTGGCGCTGCACTTTGACATGGTGCCGGACGAGTTCCGCCCGCGCCTTTTGGACGCGCTGGAAAAGAACATCGGTGCGCATAAAACGCATCTGCTGACCGGGTTTATCGGCACGCCGTTTGCCTGCCTGACCCTGTCCGAAAACGGCAAGCACAACCTTGCCGGCAGGCTGCTTTTGCAGGAGGACGACCCCAGTTGGCTGTATGAGGTCAAGATGGGTGCCACCACCATCTGGGAGCGCTGGAATTCCATCCGCCCGGACGGCAGCTTTAACCCCGCCAACATGAACAGCCTGAACCACTACGCCTATGGCTCCATCGGAAACTGGCTGTACACCAAGCTGTGCGGACTGGAAATTCTGGAGCCCGGTTACAAGAAATTTGCCCTGCGCCCGCAGTTTATCAAGGGCATTACCCACGCCGAGCTGACATACGAGAGTGTCTACGGCAAAATTGCCATTGCGTGGCGGTGCGATGGCGGCAAGATCACGGTGGATGCCACGATACCCGCTAACACCACCGCCGAGCTGACCCTGCCCGAACAGACCGAAATGCTGACCCTGGGCAGTGGCAGCTACCACTACGAGTACGCCACCGAAACCAGCTTGGAAATAGACCGCTATTCGTTGGAAACCCCGCTGCGCGTCATCATGGAACACCCGGTGGCGCAGGCGATTTTCCGGCAGCACGCGCCGGAATTTCTGGAAAATCCGATGTTGGAGTATGTGAAAGACGAGCCTATTACAGCCCTGCTTGCCTACGGAGAATCCATGCGCCCGCTGTTTGAGCAGGTGCTGACCGTCATGAACCAAGCTGATAAGCGGTGAGTCGGTATAAATTATACTACGCCCAACATGAAAACTACAATCGCAAGTTGTACTCTCCGGTGTTAAGTTGTACGCATCACTGTAGGATTACAGTATAAAAATCCGAATTTTATGTTTTGCGGATAAGATAGGATTCGTATTTGTTTTTTTAGTATTTTATTTATTTAGTATTTATTTGTGCAGGCTTTTCCTGTACAGGTGAAACCCGTCCGGGCAAAGCCTGCGCAGGAAAAGCCGTTCTTGGGTAAGAAAGCCCCAAAGGCGGGAAATTTGGGACGGTATTTGGCTGGACAGGCACTGTGCCGATGCGGTGCGAACGCGCCCAAACAGGGGCGTTTCTCGCGGCGACGGGGGCGGTGTGCGGGGATGGTGTAGAGTTGGTTTGCGTACAACTTCTTGCTGGAGGGTAAAACTTATATACGGATTCGTAGGGCTTTTCACTGGCAAGAACCCAGTGATGCTCGTATTCATGTTTCTCAATGAGACTAAAGCTGCGCATTTATTTGAGAGTTGCGAGTCAGAATCCGTCTCACAGATTTGCCTCCAAAACTGCCCCCAAAAGAGTTTGGAACGGGTCAGCACGATGCAGCACTCTTTTGTACACATGGGACAAAATCCGTTCTGAGCCTTGGTACGCAATACCACCAAACCCAACAAAACAGCAGACCAATGCACAAATTTTAGATTTCTCATAACCCGGAGGTCGCAGGTTCAAGTCCTGTCTCCGCAACCA
>ENA-ORVG01002982-ORVG01002982.1-human-gut-metagenome-genome-assembly--contig:-NODE-2982-length-14542-cov-6.799544_pt1 | contig 14542 bp, 17 predicted proteins | sample MGYA00242091_ERZ509233 | MGnify/ENA primary metagenome ERZ509233 (study PRJEB26280, sample SAMEA2338840) | human gut metagenome | biome: human gut; feature: human-associated habitat; material: faeces... | reverse complement strand
TGAGGGAATGCGGCTGGTAAATGCATGACCTTAACACAATATAACACAACCGTGGGACACACGGGGATAGCTCGCTTATGCTTAGCACGGTAGTGCTATCGAACGAGAACCAAACTTGCCGAGATTTGCCGAGGATGGGAAGCCCCACCTCTATAGGTGGGGGAGGATGTCACACGATAGATTCTCGAATAGAACTTCTGCATAAACAAGATTGGTATAAATGTTGACTGATGATAGTGTAAAAATATAGGGAGGTCGACAATGGCACAAATAAAAATCTTAAAGAGAAAGAAGGGGGAAGATGATTCAATTTAATTTAGAGTTTGTCTTGGAAAAACCAGAGTTACCGTTAGAATTAGACCGGCTGCTAGTAAGTTTCTTAAAAGCGTCGTTGGAGAGTGCTTCACCAAAGATGTTTGAGCAATTATATGATAAGAGAAGGTCAGTGATAAAACCATACACTTTTTCTTATTATCTGCCAGGGGCAAAGTTTAAGGACGAGAAGATATATTTAAGGCAGAATAAGTTCTCGATGTTTTTTTCAAACGCAGATATGGAGCAGACTATCTATTTTTTCAATGGATTTAAGAAAATATTACATCAGCATTATCCCATGAACGGTAATTCAATGGAGCTTGTCCAAATTAAAAATGTGAGGAGAAAGGAGATAAAAGATCCAGAGGTTATTGTGAAAATGCAGAGTTCTCTCATAGCAAGAAGGCATGATGTGGAAGAGAACAGAGATACGTATTATGTTTACGACCATCCAGAATTTTCTCAGGTAGTGAAAGAAAATGTACAGACGCTAATTGAGAGATTAGGAGTAGATGTCTCAGTAGAAGGCTTTGAGATTGTTCCAATAAAAGGCAAGAAAATTGTTGCAACGATATTTGGAAGAAAGGTAGATGCGAATATTGGAATTTATAAATTATCAGGAAGTCCAGAACTTCTGACCTTTTTATATCGGACAGGGATGGGAGGCAGACGTTCGGAAGGACATGGGATGTGGGAGATAGTGTATTAATAGGATATTTTTAATCAGGCAAAATCTCCTACAAATTGTAACGCAAATCTTACAGAAAGGGGGAGAAAAAGTTGGACAGAGTAATTATTACACTCGGTGATTTTCTGAAGAATGCCGGAATTGTAGGTATGAAATACTTGTTGGATATATCCGAAGCAGAAGAAGATTCAGATTATGGTATTACATCAGATGAGCAGGGGATTTGGCTGGATAGAGACTTTGCACTTCATGCAGACTGGACAGATTTATATTTTAATGCCTGTGTAAAGTATTTTGGCAAAAACACAGTATATCAGGGGGTACTTGACAGAATTGAGCGTTGCCTTACTAAAATAAGGGAAGATAAATGGAATCCAGGAAGAGAAGAAAAGGACGATTTAAAGTTTATCACGGAAAAGCTGCTTTCGAATAGCTATCAGAACGGATTCAATATTATCAAAGAAAAGGTAGAGAACCCTGAAATTTATCTGGAACTGAAGAAGAATAAACTTAGTGATAAATTTGAATCTGATGTTTTAAGAAAGCGTTTGGAAGAATTACAGCAATTTTTAACACAGCCGTTATGTAGAGAAACTTTTATTATGAAAAGTATAATTTATAATTATATTAACCGATTTTGGGATGGAAAATGTTTCCTTCTTCGGGCAAATGCAAAAAAGGATATGCGGGCTGTTTTTGAAAAGGATTTTTCGGAACCGTTTCATAAGTATTTAGAAGGTGAACATAAAAAAGCAAAAGATACCTGTATTGACTGTGGGAATGGGATTACTGGAAAAGAAAAGGTTTCTATCGCCTTTATGAAAGAAATGGCAGATGATTTGACAAGAAAGCGTTCCGCTTTCTGGAATTGTCAGGTAGATGCCTTTTTATGTCCTGTATGTGCCTTTGTCTATGCATTAAGTCCATTGGGATTTCAAATGTATGCAAATAAGTTCGTATTTATGAATTTGAATGAAAACATATCGGTATTAGTGGATGTGAACGGTAAAAAACGAGGGAACGGTCTTAAGGAAAAAGGAGAAGAAGAAAACTATACAGTATGGTTTGCAAGGATATTGAATAAAGTTCTTTCTGACAAAGTAAAAGAACTCAATAATGTGCAGGTTATTTTAAGAGGAACACGCGCAGAAGATAATTATATGTTCAGTATTATAGGCAGAGATGCCCTACAGATTCTGAAACAGGAAAAGGTACAGAAAGCATTGAAATATCTTGAGCAACACCCATATGTAAAACTTTCTAATGAATTTGTAAATGTTCATGAGAGCGTTGTTATGAATATTTTGCAGTATCATAAACAGTATAGTTTACTTAATCAGATTTTAAAGGAGTCTCTGGAGAATACTGGAGTAATACCAACGGCATATTGGGTTTTTGTAGTTCAATTATGCACAAGTATTGAAAAAAGAATGGAAGTAAATGTGGGGAGCATTTCTGAAGAGTTGGAACAATCGCAGCAGGGTATTGAAGAAAAACTGTCAAAGGCTAAGGAGGGGATATTTATGAGTCGTATTAAAATGAGGGATGCAGGCTATAAATTGCGTAAAGAGATTTTATTAGCAAAAAAAGCGGAAAATGATGAATGTATGAGGGGAACAATCTATCAATTACTGAATGCTTTGTCTGTGCGAAATGAAGGAAAATTTATGGATATTGTAATACGGTTGTATAGTTCAACAAAATTACCTATGGCAGATGGTTTCGTTTATATGCTTGGAAATAAGGAGAAGTTTTCAGAGTATGGCTATTCTTTTATACTGGGATTAAAGGGAAGTTATACAGATAGTAAGGATAGTAAATCAGAAGATACGAAACAGTCACAGGATGAAAGTGGGGAGGAAAATTAAATGACAAGAGATGGTTTAACATTTACAATGGTATTTTTAGCAGAGAGTGCAAACTATGGTGAGGGAATCGGAAATATCACAACATTAAAGAAAATGACAAGAGGAGATTTCCAGCAGTATTCTTATATTTCAAGACAGGCTATGCGATACAATATCGTAAAGCAGCTTAAATGGGATAATACACCGGTTGACGGCAAGAGTGGTGTAGTACAGTTTGCCCCATCTGCAACAATTGAAGATTATCCAGAAATCGATTTATTTGGATATATGAAAACGACTTCCAAAGCAGATGATAAAAAGGGTGGTGCATCTACAAGAAGCGCAGTAGTGCGATTAAGCAATGCGATTTCTTTAGAGCCATATCAGAGTGACTTGGAGTTTCTCACAAACATGGGACTGGCACAGCGTCAGAACCTCGAAAATGGAATTGCGCAGAGTGAAATCCATCGTTCTTATTACAGCTATACTATATCGATAGATTTAGATAGAATTGGAGTGGATGTGGAAATTGAAGTATCACAGGAAGAAAAAGCAAGCAGAGTAAAGGAGCTTTTAGATACCGTACAGTATTTATACCGAGATATCAGAGGAAGAAGAGAGAACTTAAGCCCACTGTTTATCATCGGTGGAAGATATAAAAGAAAGAATCCATTCTTTGAAAATATTGTGGGTGTAAAGGCAAATAAAATTGGTGTTGCCACGTTAAAAGAAATTGTGGAGGATTCAGAAGAATTAAAGGAATATACTTACACAGGAATCACATCGGGAATTTTCGATAATGAAAAAGACGTAAAAGAAAAATTAAAAGCAGAGTCCGTAGGAAACGTATTCAAACATTTGAAAGAGGAAGTGGATGCTTATTATGAAGGCAATTAGAGTAGAATGTTTTCAGAATCTTGTAAATTATAGGAAACCGAGCAGTTTTATTATTAAAGAAACTTTTCCGCTGCCACCATACTCTACGGTACTGGGCATGATTCATGCTGCCTGTGGTTTTACGACATTTCATCCGATGGAATTAAGTATTCAGGGAAAAAATAAAGGAACGATATCTGAATTATATACAAGATATTCCTTTTCAGCAGGGGTAAAGTTCGAAGAAGGAAGACACCAAATTTGCGTTCATGATAAAGAGGACTATGGAGTATTTAAAGGAATTGCTAATGTCGAACTGATTTGTGAAAATAATATGATTCTTCATATTTTGCCGTCTGAAGAAGATTTTGATACTGTTTATCAGTCATTGTTAAATCCACCACAGTATCTTTCATTGGGAAGATATGAAGATTTACTAGATATTAAAAAGGTAGAAATTGTTCATTTATCATGGGAAGAAGAAGTTAGTGTGCATAATAATATTTATATTCCTGTTGATTATGAAACCGAGGATGGAGAACGCATATTTGAAGATGGTGAAGGTGGCGCAACAATTTATAATCTGACAAGAGAATACGAGATAACAAAAAATGGTTTACGCAGATGGAAGAAAGATGGTGGACGGGTAAGAGCATACTATTATCCGGCTGGCAAGGTATTAGATCAGGGATATGTGGATGATTCTGAGGCAGAAAGTGCTGTTGTATTTAGTAAGAACATAAGATAGATTTTGTGTATTGGGGGAATGAAATATGGAGTTATATGCAAAATCAAAAGCGAAGCAATTGAGCATCAAGGAAGTAGAAGCATTAAAAGAAACTCTGGAAAGTTTTTTAGACAGTTTAGAAGGAATACTCACTCCCAAAGAAGAACAGATAATAATTCAGCAAATTCAGAAAATACAGAATCAAAAAGAAGAAAAGCAGAAAACTTTGAAAGAACATGAAGAAGATATTGTAAAATGTGCCGAAGCTTTTTTCAGAGGATATGGAAAATATTTTACTGAGATAGAAAAAATATTAATTCTCCAAGCTTGCCGCCAGCATGACTGGGGAAAGGCAAATCTCATTTTTCAGTCCAAAGTATGCCGGAAAGTACGAGATAATCTGTCGGAGCCTGAGAAAAAAATTTCTCAGATTCCGCATGGATTTTTAAGTGCAGTATCTATTTCTTATAAGGAATTTCAAAAATTATATGAAGGATTAGAAAAAGATGATTTTAAGGCTTTTATGACAGCGATTTATTATCATCATGATAGAAAAGACGATTTTACTCAGGATGATATAAAAGCATATTGCCAGAAATATTATTTAAAATATCTTTCAGAATATTTGAAAGAAGAGCGGGACAAGGTATACAGCAGCCAGATGAGAAAATTGCTTTTCCGAAATAATATGTCAAGCATAAAGTTAGATGTGAAACCTTCTCTCTGGAACAAATATGTTTTACTCAAAGGAATGCTGAACAAATTTGATTATACAGTAAGTGCTGGTTATGAATTTGCCGAAGAAAATTCAAATCTGGAAGAAAAAAGGCTGGTAAATAATATCAATAAAAATATGAAAGAGCAAAAATTTGCTTTAAAGCCAGCACAAAAATTCATGCAAGAAAATGTAAATAAAAATCTGGTAGTCATTGCCCCGACTGGTTCGGGAAAGACGGAAGCGGCATTGTTATGGCTTAATGGAGAGAAAGGCTTCTATACTTTACCATTAAAGGTTTCGGCCAATGATATTTATCGAAGAATCAAGGATGATTATAATTATAAGGATGTAGAACTGCTTCACTCAGATGCAATGCAAAAATATTTAGAAGAAAGTACAAATGCAGCAGATAGTATATATCAGAGATATGAAAAAGCCAAATTATTATCTAATCCACTTACGATATGTACCGTAGACCAGCTTTTCAAATTTGTATATCGAGCATTAGGAACGGAAATTTTTGCGGCAACTTTAAAATATTCTAAAGTCATTCTTGATGAAGTGCAGTCATATGACCCACATATTATAGCAACGATTATAACTGGACTAAAACAAATTACAGAAATGGGAGGCCGATTTGCGATTATTACAGCAACTTTTCCTCCTGTCCTAAAATATTTCATGGAAAAATGCGGATTAATCCAGGGAGAACAGTATGAATTTCGAGATTTTTCTAAAGAATCAGATATTATCCGGCATAAAGTCAAAATAAAATCAGGAGAAATGAACTTTGATGAAATACTTGAAAAAGGCCGGGATAAAAAAGTGTTAGTTATCTGTAATACTGTCACCAAAGCGCAGGAAGTTTATGAGCAGATTGAGAGCCAGTTAGAAGAGGAAGACCTCCATCTTTTGCATTCTCGATATGTCAAAAAAGACCGCCTGCAACTGGAAAAAATGATTAAGAATTTTTCTGAAAATGAAGAAGAATGCGGAATTTGGATTACAACACAGATAGTAGAAGCCAGCCTGGACATTGACTTTGATGTATTATATACCGAAATGTGTACGGTAGATAGTTTGCTCCAGAGAATGGGACGCTGCAATCGAAAAGGGCGTTATATTCCAGAAGAACCGAATGTCATTGTTTATGATAATGCGAATGGAAAGGGAACAGTTTATTATGAAGATATGTATGATCGTTCTCTCGAAAAACTGTATCAATATGAAGATAAAATATTTACAGAAGAGCTGAAAACGGAATATATCAATGCAGTTTACTGCACAGAAGAAATTAAAAAAACAAAGTATTATGAAGAGATTGAATACTGGCTAGAACATTTTTCAACAATTCATCCTATAGAATATACCAAAGAAGATGTCGATAAAAAATTTCGAAATATTCATAGCATAACAGTACTGCCAGATACACTCTATGAAGAAAATCAAGTTCTTTTTGAAGAGGGAGTCAATCTACTCAGAACACCAAATATAAACAAAGACATAAAGAATATCATCACATCTAAATTTAGCAGTCTGACACTGGGACTTACTTACTATCGTTATAAAGATAATGGGCTAAATGGAATAGATGTCACAACAATCGGCTCTCACGGAGATGACAGAAAAAATAATTACCCTGTAACACAAATTCACAGAACATCAATGAAATATGATTTTGACCCGGATACGGGAAGGGGAAAAGGTCTTATTTTAGGGGAGATAGATGATGAGGCATGTATACTGTAATATATGATTTATGATTAAATAATGAGGACGAAGGTATGACAGATAAAAGAATCACAGGTGTCATGATTTACTATTACTTTGTTTGTAAACGAAAGCTATGGTATTTCTGCCACGAAATCAATATGGAATCGGAAAATGAAAATGTACAGTTGGGAAAGCTTTTGGATGAAAAAAGTTATGAAAGGGATGAGAAACACATCAATATTGATAATGTGATTAACATTGACTTTATCAGGGAACATCAGGAGTTACATGAAATTAAGAAAAGTAAGGCAATTGAAGAAGCCGGAATCTGGCAGGTAAAATATTACCTTTATTATTTAGAAGAACGGGGAGTGAAAAACATTAAAGGTAAAATAGACTACCCTCTTATGAAGAAAACTTTGTTAGTAGAACTATCCAAACAGGACCGTGAAAAATTAAAATCAATTATTGATGAAATTGAATCTATGAAAAAAGAAGAATTTCCACCAAAATTTACAGAACAAAAAATATGTAAAAAATGTGCATATCATGACTTGTGTTTTATATAAAGGCAGCAGGGGGTACAAATGGAGCAGAGCTTCAAATATACTATAATGTACAAGAGTATTTTATGGGTGAGGAACAGGTACAAATGGAGCAGAGCTTCAAATATACAAATTAGGTAAAGATAATCAAGGTGATTTGAAGAGTAGAACAAATGAAACAAAGCTTAAAATATGCTTTACTTATCTTCTGATGAACTGACTTTTCAGGAGGGGTACGAATGAAACAAAGCCTATATATTTATAATAATGGGGATTTAAAAAGAAAAGACAATACATTGCAATTTACAACATATGAAGGGGACAAAAGGGACATACCGATAGAAAGAATTTCAGACATATATATATTGTCGGAAATGTCATTTAACACAGCGTTTATTAACTACATCTCACAGTACGGAATCCCATTACATTTCTTTAACTATTACAACTTCTATACAGGAAGCTACTATCCAAAAGAAAGCTTACTTGCCGGACAACTTCTCGTAAAACAGGTAGAACATTACACCTGCTATGATGAGCGTCTCGTTATAGCAAAAGAATTTATCAAGGCGGCTGCAGATAATATTTATAGAAATTTACGTTACTATAACAGCAGAGGAAAAGATGTAGCTGAGTGTATGAAAGAAGTAAACAGTCTAAGAAAAAAACTAGACCACACAGAGTTTATCGAAGAACTAATGGGAATAGAAGGAAATATACGAAAAAACTATTATAGGGCATGGAACACCATTGTAAATCAGGAAATACAATTTGAGAAAAGAGTGATGCATCCACCAGACAATATGATAAATTCGCTGATTTCTTTTGTAAACTCCTTGATATATGCCAAAACATTGAGCGAGATTTACCACACGCAGCTAGACCCAACAATAAGTTATCTTCATGAACCAGGATTTCGAAGATATTCTTTATGCCTTGATATATCTGAGGTATTCAAACCACTGATTGGAGACAGATTAATATTTTCTCTATTAAATAAAAACCAGATAACAGAAAAAAGTTTTACAAAAGAACTAAACTTTTTACATCTAAAAAAGGAAGCATCCCGCTTGATTGTCACAGAATTTGAAAAACGAATGAAACAGACAATCATGCACAAAGAATTAGGGAAAAAAATCTCTTATCAATATTTAATTCGGTTGGAAGCATATAAGCTCATAAAACATTTGATAGGAGAAAAAGAATACGAAGGGTTTAGAATATGGTGGTAAAATATGTATGTGATTTTGGTATATAAAAATTTTTGTGTCTTATAGAAGAATGATGACAGAGGTAAAATATGTATGTAGTTTTAGTATATGATATAAGCAAAGACGAAAACGGACAAAAGAGATGGTCGCATATCTTTAAGATATGTAAAAAATATCTATCTCATATTCAAAACTCTGTATTTGAAGGTGAGATATCCAAAGTTCAATTAGTAAAACTCCAACAGGAATTAAAAGTATACATTGATTCCAATCTTGATTCTGTAATTCTATTCAAAAGCCGCCAGCAAAAGTGGCTGGATAAAGAATTTTGGGGTAAGGAAGATGATAAAACAAGCTTTATTTTATAAAACTGTCGATGCCCGACAAGGCAAAAAATGAGGCACATCAATAATAGTATAAGTAAAGGATATGTGATAATTTTTATTTTATAATACATAACAAATTGCGTATTGATTTGATTGACACATAATAAATTATGTATTAAAATATGTTATGTAAGGAGGGATGAGATGAAAAGTTATTCATCCAGAGAAGTGATTGGGATATTGAAGAAAGATGGATGGTATGAGGTTGCTTGTGTTGGCGATCATCACCAATTCAAACATTCAATTAAAAAGGGCAGGGTAACAGTTACTCATCCTAACAAAGATATTCCAATCAAAACCTTACGAAGTATATCAAAGCAGTCTGGAGTTATGTTTCCGTAACTTCTCTGCACATAACGGAGGTGTTAATTATGTCAAAAGACCGATATTCTTATGTAGCTGTTTTTTCTTATGAAGAAGATGGTATTAGTATTGAATTTCCCGATTTACCTGGATGTCTTCCATGTGCTGAGAAAGATAATACAGAGGAAGCTTTAAAAAATGCTAAAGAAGCTCTTGGGCTGCATATATGGGGCATGGAGCAAGATGGTGAAGAGATTCCCGTTCCAACTCCGATTACATCGATTCATTTGGATTCTAACGAAGTTCCTGTATTGATTGAGGTATTTATGCCGCCTGTTCGTGAAAGGATTAATAGTCGTTTTGTAAAGAAAACTTTGTCTTTACCTGCATGGCTGGCGGCCAAAGCCGATGAAGATGGTGTTAATTGTTCCAGAATATTTCAACTTGCTCTGATGAATTATTTACAGGTCAGTGAAGAGAATAAAGCAGGAAGCAACTAATTTAATGAAATTCCGTTTGGTTAATATCGGATGGGATTTCTTTAGGTTCATAGGCGGTTTAAAATGAAAAATATAATTCTAAGTTGCAGTTTGATTATATTACAGTGAGTCTGCTGATAAGTAGAGAAGTAAGAATATACATTTAAAAAATTAAAAGAAATAGCATACGCGGTAAGAAAAATAAAATTATAGAACTGTCGATGTTCGATAAAGTAAAAAACAGGGGACATCGACAATGGCATAAATAAAAGATATATGATAATTTTTAAATGAGAATATAAGGGAAAAACACAGATTGAGTCTAAGATCGACAGAAATAGGAGTGAAAAAGTAGGAAAAATGAGGAAAATTAAGTAACGGGAATTAATAGAAACATTGTGGAATGTAAATTGTGGTATGCATTAGATAACTATACAGTAGCAGATGAATTAATAGAAACATTGTGGAATGTAAATTAATGATTTGGAACATATTAATTGTATTAAGTTTGAGAATTAATAGAAACATTGTGGAATGTAAATTTCAAAGAGGTTTCGATAATCAAGCGGTTATCAACAGAATTAATAGAAACATTGTGGAATGTAAATGCTGATAATTCAGAAATTGAGGAAGATGAAGAAAAGCGAATTAATAGAAACATTGTGGAATGTAAATACAATCTAGGAGGTGTTTTGAATGAATGAAATGTGAATTAATAGAAACATTGTGGAATGTAAATCTCCTTTCCCCATCACTTTATCGTCATATTCCTTCGCCGAATTAATAGAAACATTGTGGAATGTAAATTCCGACAAGTGGACAGAGCAGGAGTTACAAAAGTTAGGAATTAATAGAAACATTGTGGAATGTAAATACAGGCGTACAACATACACGATGGCTGCCTGCCTCCGGAATTAATAGAAACATTGTGGAATGTAAATCTAGACAGGTACCTCAAGGAGCTGGCGCAGAAGTACTGGAATTAATAGAAACATTGTGGAATGTAAATTAAGGATGTACGTCCCATCTAACACAAAAGAATCAAGAATTAATAGAAACATTGTGGAATGTAAATAAGGTAGAGACCTTATCAAAAATCGCAGGCGCTCTAGGAATTAATAGAAACATTGTGGAATGTAAATTACGTAGCGGCTAGAGGAGCCTATCTCTTTGCTCCCGAATTAATAGAAACATTGTGGAATGTAAATGAAGCTATGGGATTTAGGTGTAGAGACTGCGAGTATAGAATTAATAGAAACATTGTGGAATGTAAATGACGATAAGCGTGGCGGCACAGATGTACATGACAACGAATTAATAGAAACATTGTGGAATGTAAATACCTATTAGATAAGGAAAGTTTCAATCTTTCTCCGGGAATTAATAGAAACATTGTGGAATGTAAATAAATGGGATAAGTAAATACCAGGAGTGGCTGACCCAAGAATTAATAGAAACATTGTGGAATGTAAATCTTTGCGGTTGCAGGCTTTCCGGGTGTGCAATAGGAATTAATAGAAACATTGTGGAATGTAAATAACAGAGGAATACATCAGGATTCCGGAGCCACAGGCGGAATTAATAGAAACATTGTGGAATGTAAATATACTCACAACTTGTATGATAATTTACATTATCTAGAATTAATAGAAACATTGTGGAATGTAAATGATATACAGGAATATCATTTTCAATACAAGCTTTAGAATTAATAGAAACATTGTGGAATGTAAATTTTTGCAATTATATCCTGTACAATCCTTTGCCCTCTGAATTAATAGAAACATTGTGGAATGTAAATTACCTCTAAATATAATTCTGCTACCATTTGGAAAACGGAATTAATAGAAACATTGTGGAATGTAAATTGAATTGCTACCTTACTTCCATTAAACTTATAATGAGAATTAATAGAAACATTGTGGAATGTAAATTAAACTATCTGTCTGCTTTCTTGTTAATCCTTCGCTTGAATTAATAGAAACATTGTGGAATGTAAATAATATACAGAGTACAGGGAGCAAAGAGATAGGCTCGAATTAATAGAAACATTGTGGAATGTAAATAATCGTACAATTTCGCTGTTATTGTTGCGCACACAGAATTAATAGAAACATTGTGGAATGTAAATAAGAATATGCGGCATACCAGGCAGGAAAGTACACCGAATTAATAGAAACATTGTGGAATGTAAATAGGCTCGATCTAAAAATGCCAGATCTTCAGTCAGCGAATTAATAGAAACATTGTGGAATGTAAATGATTAAATTGAAAGGAGCATATATTTATGAATTTAGGAATTAATAGAAACATTGTGGAATGTAAATTAACACTCAATGGGTGTAAAATAAATTGGGAAAATGCAGAATTAATAGAAACATTGTGGAATGTAAATTTTATTAAAACATCTGATGAGGTTAAAGAACTCAAAAGAATTAATAGAAACATTGTGGAATGTAAATATAATCTTTCCTCTACACATTGCAATCCTGCTTGGGAATTAATAGAAACATTGTGGAATGTAAATTATTTTTACGCAAAATACCCTCTGCTCTTACCACTTGAATTAATAGAAACATTGTGGAATGTAAATGCATTTTTGCATCATTGTAAGAATAATGCCCCCTCATGAATTAATAGAAACATTGTGGAATGTAAATGATTTTTGACACGTATCATTCGCGGTTGTGCCAGGAATTAATAGAAACATTGTGGAATGTAAATGTCTTTCTGATGGATGGAAGAACTTCTCCGGCTACCCGAATTAATAGAAACATTGTGGAATGTAAATAGCATAGATGTAGTAATAGATAATATACGTGATATTGAATTAATAGAAACATTGTGGAATGTAAATCTGCATAGCAGACCGAACAAACTTTGGTAACACGTGAATTAATAGAAACATTGTGGAATGTAAATTTATTTATGCGGTTTTCACGATGGACTACTTATGACGAATTAATAGAAACATTGTGGAATGTAAATGCAATCTCAGTTTTAGACTGTGCTTTTAATGCGTCCAGAATTAATAGAAACATTGTGGAATGTAAATTCAGTTCCCTCTCTCTCTGTTCTTTACACATTTTCCGAATTAATAGAAACATTGTGGAATGTAAATTGAAATCACTCCTTTTTATTTATTTAAAACCCTTTAGAATTAATAGAAACATTGTGGAATGTAAATCTAAATATTGTTCCGATTCCTTTTGTAAACAAATCGAATTAATAGAAACATTGTGGAATGTAAATAAATTTACTAATGTCAAATTTGACTCCAATTCGTGAATTAATAGAAACATTGTGGAATGTAAATGATGATGCAAATGTAAATGATGTGGTTAAAATTAGAATTAATAGAAACATTGTGAAATGTAAATATTGATGGAATGGTATTAGGATATAAAGATATTGGAATTAATAGAAACATTGTGGAATGTAAATAATTAACACAAAATTCACAAAGCATTGCAATTGCGAATTAATAGAAACATTGTGGAATGTAAATTGAACTTCCTCCGAACCCGGGAACCCAGTCGGGGACATGAATTAATAGAAACATTGTGGAATGTAAATGTGACTATATCTTTTTTAAATCTAGCGAAATGTCCGAATTAATAGAAACATTGTGGAATGTAAATATGTCTTGTAATTAATAAAGCGGCTGTACAAACCTGAATTAATAGATACATATTGGAATGTAGATTATTATCATAATTAATATTTAGCAGATGGGATATATCAAAAAGAAAATATGACAATGATTTTAAACGGGACATGAAATTGCTAACAGTGATATTTTAAGTGAGGTGCTGAAAGGTGATAGAGTATGAGAATTATGGAAAATTAGAGAGTCTTGCAGAATTAGAAAATGCCATAGAGATGGGATTAGATATTGAGTTTCTTCTATATGATACGAGGTATAATATTTCTTGGAGAGATAACAAACCATTTATATGCGAATGTCCAGAAGGAGTGGCTAAGTTTTTTGATACCTCAGAACTTTTGTTACAGAGGTATGAAGTGGGTGACAATCCTCTGAAATCTCTATGGGGAGATATGAAAATATTATCTATGTGATTAACATGTTTGGTAAATGGAAGGCGGACGTGTTAATTTTATACCTATTTTAAGGAGAAATTTTATAGAAATACTCTGGAATACATTTGCACAAACTCCTCGCATAGTTTAAAATAGGAAACAATATTACAGAAATTACGAAACAAAAATTATTAGATTTTAAAATTGAGACAAAGAAAAAAATGAAAAAATGTAAAATCACAGTCATGCGTAAAGCATGCTATAAAGATTTAATGGAAAAATATGAGAATCCTATGGAACATGCTTGTGATATAGAAGAAGGGCAAGTTTTCATCGCCAATGGCTGGTGTAAGCCAGTTGGAATGTGCGATAGTGCCTGGGAGAGTATGTCGCCATTTGTCATGACATTAGCATATGGAGGCAAGGACATTTACAATGGATGGATGAAAAATGAAAAGTCAGCAATGATATCCTGCAATGATGGGTTCCGTCCAGTGAGTTTTCTTATTGAAGCTTTGGAAGAAGAAGCTGATTAGTGCACTGGATTATTGACAGAAAGTTTCATATTAATTGTGAATTGGATTATCTACTATAAATAAGCAAATATCAAAAAGTGCATAAAATTTATCCTCTTACAGCAAGAAGACTCCGACCTCTAAGGTGGGAGATGAATTGCGTCTGCTACCTACTTGA
>ENA-ORVG01002981-ORVG01002981.1-human-gut-metagenome-genome-assembly--contig:-NODE-2981-length-14552-cov-3.269780_pt1 | contig 14552 bp, 8 predicted proteins | sample MGYA00242091_ERZ509233 | MGnify/ENA primary metagenome ERZ509233 (study PRJEB26280, sample SAMEA2338840) | human gut metagenome | biome: human gut; feature: human-associated habitat; material: faeces... | reverse complement strand
CCAAACGAAAAATCGTTCGGCTGAGAATGATTTTTCGTTTGGCGCAGAAAATTCGGGCGCTTTTATGTCATACAAAAACCCCTTGCCAACCCGGGTACGAGGCTGCGGGAGGCAAGGGAGATGAGTGGGCACGCTATCATTTCTTAATGAACTTGCGCGTTACGGTTTGTCCGTTGGTGATTACCTTTAACAGGTAAATGCCAGGAGGATAACTGTGGCATGGGATGCGGATGTCCGTTTCCCATGTTTGTTCCGTATGCTTGCACCGTCCGTCCAATCCGATGACGTGAATCTGTTTTTCACTGTTGTCCGGCATGTGGCAGATATGAAGGTTTTCGGTCACGATGGCCGGATAGATGTGGATGGTGTTTTCGCGGGAAGAGCGGATGTCGCTTCCGGGGAATCCCACGGCGTGGAACGCACGGGTATCCCGTATCTCGGGATAGGCCAGTGATTTTACCTCAATCGTGCCCTTGCCGTTTTGGGTGGCATGGAGGTACGTGTGCCCGGAAGCATCCTCTTCGATATAAGCGAATTCACTGCCTTCGATAATGTTCCAGACGACTTGCGGGTTTGTGGCCTCTTCCGGGTAAACCTTTGCCGTCAGTTCTATGCGTTGCACTCCGGTGGCATTGTCGATATAGAGTTCCTCTTCGGGGTAGATGCGGATGCTTTCAACCGGAACGGGGAAAGATGCTTTTTCCACCGTCAAGTCCTGATGCAGTTGTGAGCCGTCGATGGTCGTGGCGCGTACGATAATCTGCCCGGCCTGAGTTCCATGGGCGACCAACAGTCCTTGTGGGGTGACATAGGCCAGTTCTTCGCCCTGTATAATCGTCCAGTTCACATTCTTGCATGAGGCGTTTGCCGGGTAGATGTGGGCATACAGGTGCAGGCTGGCTTGTTGCTCGTTCAATACGGCCTCTTTCTCCAAATGCGTGACGGCCAGTTCTTCGGCCAACCGCAAGTTTTGGGCTTGCGCTGCACTGGCTGTGTTCGATTGGGCAGAAGCCATGGCGAGACTGCGCTTCATCGGTTGCCATTCATCTTCGTAATAAGCACTATAAGCTATGGCGTAGTAAACCACGCCTTCGGGAGCTGTGAGGTCGGTGTATGACTGGGTGCTGCCCGGAACGGTAGCTATTTCGGTTAAGGTTTCAGGCGAGGTGCCTCTCAGGATGCGGTAATGGTCTATGTCGCGTCCGGAGTAAGCATTCCACATCAGGTTCCAACTGCCGTTCATGCCTTTGTTGATGGTCAGGTGGACGCTTTGGTGGGGCGTACCGCTTTCCGTCGGTATACCGAAACTGGTGTTCAGGCAGATACGGTAGCGTGAAGTGGTGACGGCCGGGTTGGAGGCCATGTCGGTGAACCCCTCGTCTGACGGTTGTGCTTCGCCAATCAGGTCGAATTGGTTGTAGTGGCTGCCCTCTTTGTAGATGCAGACCGTAGAAATGTAATCCGGAAGGTTTTTGAATTTCCAGTTAATCCGGTTTTTCCCGGTCGTGGGGTCTACCGTGACCAAGGCGATCTGCGGGGCTTCCATACCTTCGAGCACGTCGATGTCGCGTTCTTGGTAGATGTTTCCGCAACCATCGTCTTCCACGTTCATGCGCACGGTATAATGTCCGGTATGCGTGAATGTGGCCCGCGCCTCTTTTGTATTTTCCATCCGTTCAAAACTGATACCATAGTGCTCGGGAGTATAAAAGTCATCGTCGTCTTGTGACTTGACGGTGAAACTTACGCTCCGGTTGGCCATGAAGATGTCGTCCGATATTTCAAAATTGGTTTTCGTGTGGGCCAACGTGATTCCGGGCAGGGTAAATGTGGCATCCAACGGGGGATTGACATAGGTGGACACTTCGCTGCTGATGCCGTCCACGGTTACGGTAAGGGTCTTTTGTCCGGCTGTGCTCCACGCCACTTCGTACGTGTGGCCGTCGCTACTGTCCAATACGGTGGCGTCGGCTCCGAAATCCACCTTTATGTTCTTTCCTCCCGTGCCGACATACCGTATGGTGGCCGATTTGTCACGACAGATGCGTGGCGGCAAGGACAGCAAAGGTTTGGGCAGGATTTCCACCACCAAGGGGGTGGTGAAATCCGAAGTGGTGAACCATCTGTCTATGCCTTGCATCTGAATCTCATATTTGCCTGCCGGCAGTGCGGATACGGGGATGCGTATCTGTGTCCCCGTCAGTTCTTGCAATGGGGAGGGCAGAGGGGCGGCCTCATTGCTTAGCCCGTTCAACGGGGAGATGATGAATGCCCCTTCTCCGGAAGCCCCTTGCTTTTTCACGCTCAGGTTATAACGCATCTGGCAGGCCGGGGTTTCGGCATCTTCGGCAGCGTTCCATGATATGGTGAGATACCCGTCTTCGTCTTGCGTGGCGCGCAAGCCTTGCGGAGTGTGCGGTGGCGTATTGGAAATGCGGCTGTTGGCCGTGTTCATGTCGTCTCCGGCGTTGTTCAGGAACAAGGGCTTTCCGTTGGCATCTTTTCCAAATAGCATATAGGAACCGTTGTCGTCATCGGTGGTTTGCAACTCAAACTTTCCTCCTCCGTAATTGTACAGCCAACTGTTCAAATGCGTACCGACCAAATCAAGGTATCCGTTGTTGTCCAGGTCGTAGAAGATGAGGTCTTGGGTTGTTCCCACGGGCCCTTCCACTTTTATGGGAGAGTCATAGTTAATTTGTCCGCCTCGGCTGAGGTAAATATGATAGATGCGGTTTTCGACATTGGCTTCCTCTTCTATGATGATGTCTTTGATGCCATCGTTGTTCAAGTCGGCAAACGCCGGATAGCTCCATTGCCAATGGTCATCGTCGATGATGTCGGTATCTATCCTTTGGAACTTGAAGCCGCCTTGGTTGATGAACAGCACCAGTCTGTCATGGGAATAATGGCCGTATTCGTCCCACTGTTTGCCCCAACCGGCCATGTCCATCAGGTTGTCCCCGTTGATGTCGGCATACACGAAGTCGTACTGGAATTCATTACTGGTACCTGAATAGGCGATGCAGTCGATGGGATGAGCCACGAACGTGCGCCAGTCTCCTGTATTCTCATAGATGGTATCGTTTTGGCCGGAATATCCGGACGAGTTGCGCCAATGGTAGTCGGGCAAGCCGTCGTTGTTGAAATCATAGATGGGGTATTCCCAAAAATCACTAATGCCTATTTTAGGTACGAATGCATCGCCTATGGCATTAGTTACGGTGAAACGCCTGTTGCCTTGGTTGAGCATCAGGTTGTCTTTGAATGTCCCATTCTCAGCATTCATACCGCCAATGAAGTCCATTAGCCCGTCCCGGTTGTAATCCCATGCAAAGTTCAGGCTGACATTCAGGTTCGTGTTGTAAATGCCCGGTGCTTTTTCAAAGTCTTGCCCTTCCGTGGTTTGGTACACGCCGTCTGAAGCGAGCAGTTCGGGTTGCCCGTCTATGTCGATGTCGGCAATCTGTTGTATGCTATAGATGGGGTTGCCTAACGTCCTTTTGTCAAACCGGACGGCACTGACATGCAGGTCGTCTGTCCGGGGAGTGCTGGTATTGCCTTCCGCGTCGGTCACACTCAGTGTGATGTGTTTTTGTCCCGGTTGGTCGAACATGACTTTCACGATGCTTCCTGAAGCCTCGGAAAAGATGATGGTGCCGCCGTCCAAATCCCAGTCGTAGCTGAGCGAGGGGTCAGCCGGGCCGTCATAACCTATGATGGCCGTGTCGGCAGTCGTGATGTCCTTGTCCGCGATGTAGAACGGGGCATGCGCCACTTCGTGCCGGTAGATGGCGGCATCCGACCACGCGCTGCCTTTCCCCATGGCATCGATGGTCTGCACGGCGATGTAATAATCCCCTTTTCGCCAACCGGACACGTTGAGCGTCTTGTCCAAGTTGTACTCCATATTGCCCGGCATGAGGTTCAGGCGGTGTCCCTGTTCGTCGGCGCAGGCGTAAAGGATGTCCCCTTTGCCTGGGGCGGTACCGATGCGCAGGGCGTAGGTCAGGTCGGTGGTTGGAGTCAGGTCGTCCTTTCCCGGTTGCCAGTTGATTTGCAGCATCCCGGATGCGGCATCGGACACGAGGGTCGGCATGTCCGGTTTCTCCGGGGCTTGGTTGGCGGCTGTGGCTTCCTGCTTGAAAGAATAAAGGAAGCTGTTTGAGGCTGTAGGCAGCTTGTCCGAAAGGCGTTCAAAGTACATGCTATGGACCAGGATGTCGCAGAAACCGTCATTGTCGAAATCGCCGACGTAAGCTTCGGCGTCGCCCTCCAATCCTCCCGAAGATTCATATTGCACGATTTGGGTGGGTATCAATGCGTCCGGCATTTCCTTGAAAAGCATGTCCTTGCTTCCTTTCAGCCAATAAAGGTCGCATTCCCATCCATTCCAGACTTTGCGGTCTGCGTTCTTTTCCAAAGCCAGTATGTCGTAACATCCGTCGTTGTCTACATCGGCGCATCCGATGAAAAACAGTTGGCGGTGGAAGGTGTTGTCTTCGTTGATGGCGAAATTTCCTTTTCCGTCGTTGATGGCCATTACCAGATAGCAGTATTCCCCCGTGGCTGACGAATGGCTGAAAGGCAACAGTACGTCCACATAGCCGTCGGCGTTGAAGTCGCAGAAGTAAATGCGTTTGTCCATGGCCAGGTTGCTCATCAACGTTTGCCTTTTGATGCTCCCGTCTTTTTGGAACACCATGCTTTCCACCGTCTGGGTTTCCTCATCATAACAGATGTAGTCCATGATGAAGTCTCCGTTCAAGTCGCGTGGATATAGCCTGCCGCTTTGTGGGGCTACAAGGAAACGGTTGTTGCCCCGGTTGAGCAACAGTGTGCCGGTGGATTCATCAATCAAGTCCGCGTGCCCGTCTTTGTTGAAGTCCATGCTATAGAATTCCCGGTTACTGGAGAAGGTGGCGACGTGGGCTGACGGGGAGCCACCAATGGCTACGCCCACATCGCCGCCCAAGTTGCCCAGACCTATGCCGGAGGAGGAGGGTTGTGATTCCCAACGGTTATATACCAATGTGTCTTCTTCTGATGAGATAGGTATGATTTCGATGGGGCTGAAACTGCCATCGGCAGCTTGGCGGTATATTTTACGGTTGTCGTGCATCAGGTCGATGCGCCCGTCGTTGTTGTAGTCGCAGGGATAGGGTGCCTCGCTGATATTGTCGGGGATTTGCCATGAAGCGTCCTGTCCGGAGAGGGCGATGGTTCCGCCCTCCAAATAGCGGATGTCCGGGAATGCATCGTTGTTCAGGTTGCACAGTCGGGCATGTTCCCCTTTTTCGGGTATGGAGTATTGTTCCATAGGCATTAGTCCCGGATATTGGTAAGAATGGAAACGGAAATCCGTTCCTAAAAATTCCATCTTGCCGTCTCCGTTGATGTCATAGATGTTGCTCATGGCTTCGACGGGGTGGGTCGTGTTTGTCGGCAGGACAATGTGGCTGATTTGTACATTGGTGGTGGTACCTTCCACATGTTGGGCTGTCAGATACACATCATTCCAACCTTCTTGGATTAGTTCTCTGTGTTGGGTGTCGCTTCCTGTGCCATCTTGTTTAATCGGATAGAACAGTGAAATATTGTCCTTTTGGCTATCGATGCCACTGGCATGGAAATACACGGTGGCATCTGCGTGGTCATCCGAGGCATAGAACGAACCGACTTTAATGGTGGCTATTTCGCCTTTTTGGGCTGTGCCGGTCAGGGTGTATACGCCGTTCTGCTCCGTCCAACGGTAGCTGTCATCTTGTGCTTGGGCTGCCATTGCTCCCCATAGGCTGCAGAGCACAAGGAATAAGGCACGGGATAGCAGAAGGAGAGTGCCATTGGATGTGAGAGGGGGTGCGCCGGAGAAGGCATCATGATAATGTTTTTCCATATTTATACTTTTTGTGCCTTATGCAACCCCGGAGCGGCGTTTAATCAAGGAATCATCGGCCATATACAAAAAAGCGTGGGTCGCTGTACCTGTCGCTCGTCCCACTCTTCAAGGCGTCTCACATTGCCCATTTCGTCAAGAACGAGCAACGCAGAAGCCCACGCAGAATATGTGTACACCCCATCGGTTGTATCCGTGTTGACGAACGGACACAACAAGGGCTATAAAATACATATCCCAATGGGCATCTATCGTTGCTTTGTCATTCGACGAAATTCCAAGTTTGCGAGACTTTGAAGAGTCAAAAGAACAAAGCGCCTGATAAACGCCTTTTCCTATATGTCGTCCCACCCCTCCGCTTCTGCTTGTCAGACTGCTTCAAGGTGAGGATGTGGCAAATTTACAATTTATCTCTGAATAAGGAAAACGGTTGGGTGTTTTTCTTTAAGAAAATGAGCGGATTCCTGCTTTTTACGAATGCCCGGCCCATGCGAGGCTGAGCACGCTGAAGCGGACGCGGCAGGCACGGGCAATGGTCTCGGCGCAGGACAACATGGTGGCTCCGGTGGTGATGACGTCGTCTACTAACAAGATATGGCGGCCTTCCAAGCTCCCGGGATGGCGGACGTCAAAGATGTCCCGGACGTTCTCGCGCCGTTGCCGGTGGTCCAAGGTGGTTTGGCTCGGATTGGATTTGGTGCGTACCACGCTTGTCGTATCGGTGGGGATGCCGGTGGCTTCGGATATGCCCCACGCTATCCAATCGCTTTGGTTGTAGCCCCGTTGCCGTTCCTTTTTCCGGGACAAGGGAATGGGCACGATGAGGTCTATCCCGTCGAAAAAGCTTGTGGCTTTCAGTTCCTCGGCCATCATACGCCCCATGGTTTTCCCTACTTCGGGATGGTTATGGTATTTCAGTTCGAACAAAATGCGGCTGTAAGGAGAGTGTGGGGTGTAATGGAAAAAAGAAATTCCTTTCTCGATGGGAACCAGTCCCCAAAATATGCGGGCGATGTCGTTTTCTTCAAACGAGATGGTCCGGACACGTGGGAGGTCGGCCTGGCATCGTACACAGAGCACCTCTTCACCCGGCGACATGCGCCTGCGGCAACAAAGGCAATACCGGGGGAAGAAAAAGTCCAAAAGGGCTTGTAGGTACGGCGAGAGACTATGTAAAATCCTCTTCTTCCACATGCAGGCAACGCGTAATGGCATTCATTTCAAATCCGCGGCTGAGGCCGAAGCGAATGAGTTTCCCGTTGCGCTCATAGTCGGAAACAGCCTTCACGCTCCGGGATTTGCTTTGCAGAAGCTTACGGAGGACACACAGGTATTCCTCTTCTTCGATTTCGGCCAGTGCCTCCCGGCAATACGTGTCGGGAATGTTCTTAAGCCGGAGGGCTTGCATGATTTTAATGCGCCCCCATTGGTTATATCTGAATTTGTCCCGTACGAAACACCGGCTGAACCGAGTTTCATCGATGAATTTTTCCGCTTGGAGGCGTGTGAGCACCTCTTTCTGTTGCGCTGCCCCGAGTCCCCATTTGTCCAGCTTCTTTTGGATGTCGGAAAGACAGTATTCCGCGCCGGAACAGCAGGCCGCAGCCTTGTTGAAGGCTTCTTGTGTGGTCAGTTCTTTCATTTTCTGCATCGTATCATTCGTTCATTGTCGTAGAAATCTTTCTTCAAAGTGACGTCTCGTAAGCCGAGGCTTTGGAGCAGCCGGGTGGTTTCCCATCCGTATGCCCTGTTGATTTCCACGTAAAGCCGTCCGTCCTCTTTCAACGTCTTTACGGCATATTCCCCTATTGCCCGATAGAAAAGCAATGGGTCATGGTCCGGGACAAAGAGCGCTTGCGAAGGTTCGTAGCGCAGCACATTCTCTTCCATGTCCTCCCGTTCATGCTCGCAGATGTAGGGGGGATTGCTGACGATGATGTCCCAAAGCGGGGAATCCTGCTCTTTGGACGGAGAGTCCAACACGTCCTGTTGCCGGAAATCCACGGCAGCCCCCAAACGCTCTGCGTTCTCCCGGGCGATGGCAAGGGCTTGCGGGCTGATGTCGATGGCGGACACTTGTGCCTGCGGCAACTCTTGGGACAGTGTGATGGCTATGCAGCCGCTGCCCGTCCCGATGTCCAATATGCAGGGCAATGAAAATCCCGACTCTTTTTCGTCCCGTATGATCCACTTCGTTAATTCTTCCGTTTCGGGGCGCGGCACAAGGACACCCGGAGCCACGGAGAAAGTGCGGCCACAGAAATCCGCCTGCCCTAAAACATATTGTACAGGTTCTTTTTGCGACAGGCGTTTCACAATATTTTCAAGGTCCCGGCGTTCTTCTAAAGAGAAAGTCCGCTCCCGTCCCATGCAGATGTCGACTTGCGTGAGGCCGAAACGGGTTTCCAATACCAGACGTGCGATGGCGCGTGCTTCCCTTTCGGGATAGGCTGTGGAAAGCTTGTCGAAGATATATTTGAAAGAAGCATTCATCTCTGTGATGGGTTTATCGGACAAAAATAGGCATTTTTATCGGATTGGATATGACAACAGACGAAAAATACATGTCCCGTTGCATACAACTGGCACGCAACGGGTTTTATGGCGCAGCACCGAATCCTATGGTGGGGGCTGTCATTGTACACGACGGGAAGATTATCGGCGAGGGGTATCATGTGCGTTGCGGCGGACCGCATGCCGAGGTGAACGCGATCCGTTCTGTGGGTAATCCGGAACTGTTGAAAGAGAGTACGATATACGTAAGTCTGGAGCCATGTTCGCATTATGGAAAGACGCCTCCTTGTGCCGATTTGATTGTGGAAAAAGGAATTCCCCGTGTAGTGGTCGGGTGCATGGATCCGTTTGCCAAAGTGGCGGGCCGGGGCATACGGAAATTACAGGAGGCCGGCATTGAAGTCACGGTCGGTGTGTTGGAGGCCGAGTGCCTGGCGTTGAACCGCAGGTTCATTACTTTCCATACGCACCGTCGTCCTTATATTACGTTGAAGTGGGCTGAATCGGCCGATGGCTTTATGGATGGCCTGCGCACGGACTATGAAAAGGAAAAACCTTACGCATTCTCCACGCCGTACACCCGGATGTTGGTACATCGTTGCCGGGCGGGTCATCAGGCTATTTTGGTCGGGCGGCAGACCGCTCTGGCCGACAATCCTTTGCTGAATTTGAGGCTTTGGCCGGGTAAATCTCCTTTACGCTTGGTGGTAGACCGGAATGGCAGTCTTCCAAAGCATCTGGCTCTTTTTAACGATGGAGCGGAAACACGCGTGTATCTGGATGCTTTGTCGGTTCATCCTCTGTACGGGGAACAGGCGGGAGTTACTTGCGTGCGTTTGGATTTCAGTCGGGATATTTTGCCGCAGGTTTTGGATGATTTATACCATTTGTCAGTCCAGTCCCTTTTGGTGGAAGGAGGACGTCGGTTGCTGGAAAGTTTCATTTCAGCCGGACTTTGGGATGAAATCAGGGTGGAGCAGTCTCCGGTATGGTTAAAAGAGGGCGTTCCGTCTCCGTCATGGCCTCACGGACGGATACGGACTACAGAGGTGGAAAGACATTTGTTGGTTCATATACTCTCGTCGCGAGGCAGTTCGGCCGTATAATCGTGTGGATGAACGCAAAAATACTTCGATTTATCGAAATTTTGCATAATTCAACGCTCTATGTTTCGTAAAAGTAAAAAATGTGCGTACTTTTGTACCTTGATAAATAATATTGTATTGATAGATTTATGAAAAAATCCATATTGTCATTGTCTTTAGCCGTGCTTTCCGTGTTATTGATATGCTCGTGTAAGGACGACGACGAGGTTGTGTTGAGTTCTGATTGTTATATTAGCAGTTTTACGTTGGGGAATGTGAAGAGGCAGATTACGACGGTGAACTCTGCCGGTCGGGATACTACTTATACCATTTCTTATAGTGCTTCTTACTTTCCTATGACGGTCAATCAGTTAGACGGGACGATAGCCAACAAAGACTCTCTTCCTGTAAACAGTGATGTGAAAGCTGTATTGGCCACTGTGGAATCTTCCGGAACCGTAGTGTACAAGAAGGTATCCGAGGGAGAGGACGCGTGGAAGGCTTATTCTACTTCGGACTCGATTGATTTTACGTCGCCTTTGACTTTCCGGGTATATTCGCCCGACTATTCGGCAAGCCGCGATTATACTTTGCAGGTGAATGTACACCAACAAGACGGAGAAGTGTTTTCCTGGGAAAAAGTGGCGGAACCGGCAGCATGGTCGACTGCGGAAGCGGTAAAGACGGTGGTGTGGAAAGGATACGTATGGCTGTTCAGCCGGGAGAATGGCGGTGTGCGTGCGTTTACGACAGCTTTGGCAGACGGAAAAAGTTGGACCGAACGGACCTTGTCGGGATGTGCGGCGGCCGATGTGTCGACTTTGGTGGTATTTGGCAATGAATTGTATGTGAGCGGGGTGGACGGTACGTTGATGCGCTCGGAAGACGGACTGAATTGGAGCGTATGTGCGGCAGACCGCAGCGTACGTTTGTTGGTGGCCGACAGGACGCATCTTTATGCGCTTTCGGACGGACGTGTTTGGCGTTCGGCGGATGGCGCGTTATGGCTTGAAGAAGCTTTGGACGAAACGCCGGCTTTCTTGCCGGTACAGGATTTTGCAGCCGTCTCTTATACGCAAGAGAATGGCTTGGAGCGGACGTTGTGGATTGGCAACCGCAGCATGGACGATTATCCATCAGACGAGGCGGCCATGGTGTGGAGCCATAGTCTGGCCGCAGGGCAGGAAACGGCTGTTTGGGCTTATTTCAATGCCGCGCCGGACAACCGTTATACTTGTCCCCGTTTGCAATCCCTGAATCTCATGCGTTACGATGATGTGTTGTTGGCTTTGGGCGGTAAGTCACTGGACGGGACGGCCCATAAGGCTTTCGACAATATGTATGTGAGCCGGGATAATGGTGTGACTTGGAAAACCGACGGGGTATACGTCCTGCCCGGTGGTTTGGAAGGAAAAGATGTGTTGATGTCCGCCGCAGTGGATGCCGAATACCATGTGTGGCTTGTTGCAGGCAGCGAGGTTTGGCGCGGACGGTTGAACCAGTTGGGGTTTGAAGACCGTTGATTCAAGCGGGCAGGCTTAAATATAGATACGACGGGGATGAAGAAGGTTCTGGTAACATTGTTTTGCTTGTGGTTGGGGCTTCCTTGGGGGGGCAAGGCGCAGGACGACATTTACCGGATGGAGTTGGGCGGCGGCGTAGGCGGATGCTTTTATTTGGGCGATGCCAACAGCAAGCCGTTTGCTCATTTGGGAGCCATGGGAAGCGTTGTGGCGCGCTACATCTTCAATCCTCGTATGGCGATAAAAGGGAACCTGGCTTTGGGGCATATATCGGGTGAGACGGGGAAAGACTTCTTTCCCGAGAATGCTGGAAGCGGCGATGCTGACGGGGGGAGGCCCGGCGTGGCGCATTTCAAGCGCAATGTGATAGATTTCGGTGCCCAGTTCGAATTTAACTTCTGGGGATACGGTATCGGGCGCGGCTACGAAGGATACAGCCGTATCACTCCTTATATGTTAATCGGAGCCGGACTGACATTGGCACCCAAGCCGGTACAGGCCGATGCGGGATTCAATATCCCGGTGGGAGTCGGAGTCAAGTTTAAGGTAAGGCCCCGGTTGAATATCGGGTTCGAATGGAGCATGCGTTTTACGACAACAGACCGTTTGGATGTATCCAATATGGATGGGGTGATACTTCACGATCCGTACGGTGTGAAGAGTGGCGGTTTTAAGAACAAGGACTGCTATTCGTTTACGATGTTGTCGGTCACTTACGATCTGTTCCCTAAGTGTGTAAATTGTAATAATATAAAATATGTCTTTTAACAACGAAATAGACGCTGCGCGTGTTCCTCGCCACGTGGCCATTATTATGGATGGTAACGGGCGTTGGGCGAAAGCCAAAGGGTTGCCGCGCACGGCCGGGCACCAGGAGGGGGTGGAAACCGTGAAGAAGATTACGGAGGAAGCTGTCAGGTTAGGTGTCAAGTACTTGACTTTATATACGTTTTCCACAGAAAACTGGAATCGTCCGGTGCCCGAGATAGCGGCACTCATGGGATTGATTCTCGACCATCTTGAAGATGAGATTTTCATGAAAAACAATGTCCGTTTCCGTGTAATCGGCGATATGTCCCGTATTCCGGAAGCCGTGCGTGTGCGTTTGGAAGAATGTATGCAGCATACGGCCGCTAACGGGAAGATGACGATGGTCATCGCATTGAGCTATTCTTCCCGTTGGGAATTGGTACGCGCGGCGAGATTTTTAGCCGCCGAAGTTGCGGAGAAACATCTTCTTCCCGAAGATATAAATGAAGACTCCATTTCTTCGGTTCTTACAACGGCCGATATTCCCGATCCCGATTTGTTGATACGTACCGGGGGGGAATATCGCATCAGCAATTTCCTTTTGTGGCAAGCTGCTTATGCCGAACTTTATTTTACCTCTCAGTATTGGCCCGATTTCGATGAAGAGAGCCTTTACAGAGCTATTTGTGATTATCAGTCGCGGGAACGCCGCTTCGGAAAAATCAGTGAACAATTATGATGCGAATATCCACTTGTAGTATATCGTTCGGAAAAGTTTGTTTTTTGACGGGACTTTTCTTTTGTTTGTTATTCTCTGCGCCATTGACCGCACAGATTTCCGCTGTTTCCGGAGAGGCTCCGGTCGATACGGTTTATAATCCTGTGGTCGATTACGGTTCGATGCCGCGTAAGTATGAGATTGCCGATATTACAGTGTCGGGAGCGACCGATAATTATGAAGATTTTGTCATTATCGGATATTCGGGTTTGACGGTCGGCGATGAAATAGAGATACCCGGTGATGCTATAACCAATGCCGTAAAACGTTTTTGGAAGCAAGGTTTGTTTTCCGATATCGCCATTTCCATAACCAAGATTGCCGGTAATAAGGTGTGGCTGAATATCGCTTTGCAGCAACGTCCGCGGATCTCGGAAGTCAATTATATCGGCATCAAGAAATCGGAGCGGGAAGAACTCGAACAGAGGCTCGGATTGATAAAAGGAAACCAGATTACCCCCAATCTTGTAGACCGGGCCAAATTGCTCATCAAGCGTTACTACGATGAGAAAGGATTTAAAAACGCCGAGGTATCTATTTATCAGAAAGATGATTTGTCGCATGAAAATCAAGTGATTGTCGATATCGAAATCGATAAGAAAGATAAAATCAAGATACATAAAATTTATTTTTCCGGCAATAAAGTGCTGAGCGACCGAAAATTGCGTCGGACAATGAAAAAGACCAGCCAGCGTAAATATCTGCCTACACTTTTCCGTCCCAAGAAATTTGTTCCCGAGCGTTATGCTGCCGATTTGGAACTTATCATAGGGAAGTACAATGAACTGGGTTATCGTGATGCTGTTATTCTTTCGGACAGTGTTGTGCCGTACAACGACAAGACGGTCGACATATACATCGATGTGGAAGAGGGCGACCAATATTTTATACGGAATATCAACTGGGTCGGCAATACGGTGTATACGACCGACCAGTTGAATCGGGTGCTGCGTATGGAACCCGGAGATGTTTACAACCAGAAACTGCTCACCGAACGGACATCGACCGATGAAGATGCTATCGCCAATATCTATATGGATAACGGTTATCTCTTTTTCCGTCTCGACCCCATAGAAAACAATGTCGTTAACGACTCGATCGACCTCGAACTCTCTATCTTCGAGGGACCTCAGGCGACTATCAATAAAGTAACCATTACCGGTAACGATCGTTTGTACGAGCATGTTGTGCGTAGGGAGTTGCGTACGTTGCCCGGTGAGTTATTCAATCGTTCGGAACTGATGCGTTCGATGCGGGAAATCATGCAGACGGGGCATTTCAATCCCGAAACGATGGATGTGAAGCCTGAACCCGATTATGAAAACGGTACGGTCGATTTGACCTATGTACTCGAATCGAAAGCCAACGATCAAGTCGAGTTGTCGGCCGGTTGGGGACAGACCGGTATTATCGGCCGATTGAGTCTGAAATTTACCAATTTTTCGATCAAGAATCTGTTCAATCCCAAAACCTATAAAGGTATCATTCCGCAAGGCGATGGGCAGACGCTTACGCTCAGCGTGCAGACCAATGCCCGTTATTACCAGTCTTACAGTATGTCGTTCTTCGAACCGTGGTTCGGGGGGAAACGACCCAATTCGCTCAGCTTCTCGATTTATTACAGTAAATCTACCGCATTGAGTACTTCGTTCTACAACGACAATTATTACGGCTATTACGATTATCTTTACGGTCATAATTCGAGTGCGACGGATTATACTTATGCCATCGACCCCGACAAGTATATCAAACTGTTCGGCGTTTCTTTGGGATTGGGACAACGGTTGACGTGGCCCGATGACTACTTTACTTTCTCGGCCGACTTGAATTATCAGTTGTATATGCTTAAAAACTGGGAGTACCTCTTCCGTATGCAGAACGGTACATCGCACAGTATTACCATAGGTCTTACATTGGCGCGTAATTCCATCGATAATCCGTTGTATACGACGCGCGGTTCGCAATTTTCTCTTTCGGTGCAGTTTACCCCTCCGTATTCGTTGTTC
>ENA-ORVG01002978-ORVG01002978.1-human-gut-metagenome-genome-assembly--contig:-NODE-2978-length-14561-cov-14.378050_pt1 | contig 14561 bp, 10 predicted proteins | sample MGYA00242091_ERZ509233 | MGnify/ENA primary metagenome ERZ509233 (study PRJEB26280, sample SAMEA2338840) | human gut metagenome | biome: human gut; feature: human-associated habitat; material: faeces... | reverse complement strand
AATCTTCTGTTTGCCTGTCTCGAACTCCTTTTTGGCTGCATCAAATTTCGCTTTGCCTTCGTCATATTGTTGCTTTCCGGCATTATACTGGCTCCATCCATCATCCAACTGCTTCTGCGCAGCTTCCAACTGTGTTCTTCCGTCCGCCGCCTGTTCTTTCGCAGATGCGATCTGACTTCTGCCGTCACGGATCTGCGTTTTTGCATTCGCGAGCTGTTTCTTACCGTCTTCCAGCTCTTTACGGGCATCTTTTAATTTCTGCTCGGAATCTTTTAATTTTTCCTCATTTTCCCTGATTTCTTTTTCGCCGTCGGTCAGTTTCTACTCATTTGCGGCAATCTCTGCCTCGCCTGAATTAAGCTCTGCTTCATTTGCAGCAATCTCTGCATCTGCAGTTTCTACTACAAATTTCTTTACATATTTTAACTCTTTGACTTCTCCAACCAACGGAATCATAATTTCCGGCTTAATGTTCCAATCCGGATGATTTTTCTTTACTTTAATAGCTGCCCGGATGACTGCTTTTGTCTGCATCTTTGCGATTTCCGGATAGGTCACAGCAAGGCGGCAGCCACGATGTCCCATCATCGGGTTGAACTCATGAAGAGAAGCGATGATAGTCTTGATCTGCTCTACAGTTTTGCCCTGAGCATCTGCAAGTTTCTTGATGTCAGCTTCATCTGTAGGAACGAACTCATGAAGAGGCGGATCCAGGAAACGGATAGTAACAGGGTTACCTTCCAGAGCTTCAAAGAGACCTTTGAAGTCATCCTGCTGATATGGAAGAACTTTTGCAAGTGCTTTCTCTCTCTCTTCTGCTGTTTCGGAGCAGATCATTTCACGGAATGCATCGATACGTCCCTCACCGAAGAACATATGCTCTGTACGGCAAAGACCGATACCTTCAGCACCAAGCTCAACTGCTTTCTTAGCGTCAGCAGGAGTATCAGCGTTTGTACGAACCTTCATTGTTCTGTACTTGTCAGCCCATGCCATGATACGTCCGAACTCACCAGCGATTGTAGCGTCTACTGTCGGGATGATTCCGTCGTAGATGTTACCTGTTGTACCATCGATGGAAAGGAAATCTCCCTCGTGGAACTCTTTGCCAGCAAGTGTAAATTTCTTATTAGCTTCGTCCATAGCGATATCACCGCATCCGGATACACAGCACTCACCCATACCACGGGCAACTACTGCTGCATGAGATGTCATACCACCACGAACTGTCAGGATACCTTCAGCAGATTTCATACCTGTGATATCCTCTGGGGATGTCTCAAGACGAACAAGGATAACCTTCTCGCCTCTCTCAGCCCACTCTACAGCGTCATCAGCTGTGAATACGATCTTACCACAAGCAGCTCCTGGAGAAGCTCCAAGACCTTTGCCCATTGGTGTAGCAGCTTTCAGAGCCTTAGCGTCGAACTGCGGATGAAGAAGAGTATCAAGGTTACGAGGATCGATCATAGCTACTGCTTCTTCCTCTGTTCTCATTCCCTCATCAACAAGGTCACAAGCGATTTTCAGAGCAGCCTGAGCGGTTCTCTTACCATTACGTGTCTGCAGCATGTATAACTGGCCATGCTCAACAGTGAACTCCATATCCTGCATATCTCTGTAGTGTGTCTCCAGAGTATGGCAAACTTCTGTAAATTTCTTGAATGCTTCCGGGAACTTCTGCTCCATCTCAGCGATGTGCATAGGTGTACGAACACCAGCAACAACGTCCTCACCCTGTGCATTGGTAAGGAACTCACCGAACAGACCTTTGTTTCCTGTAGCTGGGTCTCTTGTAAATGCAACACCAGTACCACAGTCATCACCCATGTTACCGAATGCCATCATCTGTACGTTAACAGCTGTACCCCAGGAATATGGGATATCGTTGTCACGACGATATACGTTCGCACGTGGGTTGTCCCAGGAACGGAATACGGCTTTGATTGCGCCTACCAGCTGCTCCTTCGGATCAGTTGGGAAATCAGAACCGATTTTAGATTTATACTCAGCTTTGAACTGGTCAGCAAGCTCATGCAGGTCAGCAGCTGTAAGCTCAACGTCCTGCTTAACACCTCTCTTAGCTTTCATCTCATCGATGAGCTCCTCGAAGTATTTCTTACCAACTTCCATAACTACGTCAGAGTACATCTGGATGAATCTTCTGTAGCAGTCCCAAGCCCAACGCTCATTGCCGGATTTCTCAGCAAGAGTGTTAACAACTTCTTCATTTAAACCAAGGTTGAGGATTGTGTCCATCATACCTGGCATAGATGCTCTCGCACCAGAACGAACGGATACAAGCAGAGGATTTTCTTTGTCACCGAATTTCTTACCGGTAACTCCTTCCATCTTGGTAATTGCTTCCATGATCTGAGCCATGATCTCATCGTTGATGGATCTGCCATCCTCGTAGTACTGTGTGCAGGCCTCTGTTGTGATTGTGAAGCCCTGCGGTACAGGAAGACCGAGGTTTGTCATCTCAGCAAGGTTGGCACCTTTGCCGCCCAGAAGATTTCTCATAGTAGCATTACCTTCTGTAAACATGTAAACCCATTTTGCCATTTTACATTTTCCTCCTAATTATTGTTCTTTAAAACATAAAAAATGTATGTTTTCTACGCACATAATTATTTTATAGATTTATCCTTCATTAGTCAAGGTTATTCTTCCAAAAAACAGCAATTTCTCTTGTGAAATATGACAGATTTTCCAGTTATATTTTTCACAGATTGTATTTTTCTCGTTATCATCTGAAAAATGTGCTAAAATAGAAAAAAACATGCAGCAATTCCGAGGTAATATTACCCGAATGCTGTCATACAGGAGGTTTATCATGACACGAACGATTGAAAATAGCTTTCTTAAGATTTCCGTTTCCGATCACGGTGCTGAACTCACCGGCATCTATGACAAGACTAATGACAGGGAGATCCTCTGGCAGGCAGATCCGGCTTACTGGAAACGCCATGCGCCTGTACTTTTTCCCAACGTGGGACGTAACTACAAAGATATCTGGCGTCTGAACGGAAAGGAATATCCTTCCAGCCAGCACGGCTTTGCAAGAGACAGCGATTTTATCTGCACGGATATCACCGATACTTCCCTTTCCTTTGTCCTTAAGTCCTCTGAAGAAACCTTGAATGTTTATCCGTTTGCTTTCGCTCTGAAGATCACCTACACTCTGAAGAAGCACGACCTGGAAGTATGCTGGGAAGTAGTTAATAATGATTCTGAAACTATGTATTTTACCATCGGCGGCCATCCGGCATTCCGTGTTCCGGTACGTGAAGGCGAATCCCAGAGTGATTACCGTCTTGCTTTTGAAGGCCTGGACACTCTTACCTATCTCCTTATCGATACGTCTGTAGGAACAGTCCTTGCTGACGAGCCACATACACTTTCCCTTGAAAACGGAACCTGTTCCATTGCTCCTCACATGTTTGATAAAGACGCTCTTGTTTTTGATAACGGCCAGATCCAAAAGGCCGGTATCCTCTTCCCGGACGGAACTCCATATCTGACACTTACCAGTGAGGGCTTCCCGAATTTCGGTATCTGGTCCGTACCCGGTGCTCCCTTCGTATGCCTGGAGCCGTGGATGGGACGCTGTGATGACTGTGGTTTTGAAAAACCTCTTTCCGAAAAAGCAAATATCAATGTGCTGAAACCGGATGAGGAATTTATCAAGAGCTATCAGATCACCGTACACTGAGCTATGATAAAAAAGATCCGCCATACATCGGCTTTTTCAGCTGTCTGTATGACGGATCCTTTTATTTATCTTACTGTCTCAATACGCTCTTATTCTCTCACAAAATGATACTGATAAGCTCTGTACTCCCCAAACTCTGCAGGAAGCGGCATTCCACCATGCATCAGAGCAGCTCCGGAATAGATCCTGCCGGTAGTCTGTTCCTTATAAAGTGCACTCTCATCAAGGCCGCGAAGCTGCACATAATTCACAGTCATATTTCCATGGAACTCCTCCATGACAACATTGAGCAGAACTTCTTCCTGAGAATTTCCAACGATCTCCCATGCACAGACCTCACTCTTAAACGGATCTGTCAGGCGATAGTACCGTCCGTTCTGGATCAGTGGCGCATATTTACGGAATTCCCCGATCTGGCTGCGGACCTCATCTTTTTCTTCCTCAGTCAGCTTCAGAAGATCCAGCTCGTAGCCGAAGGTTCCGGACATAGCAACCACACCTCTGGTATGTAACGGAGTGATCCTTCCTGTCTGATGGTTCGGCACTGCAGATACATGTGCTCCCATGGCCGATACCGGATATCCGAAGGAAGTGCCATACTGGATCCGAAGCCTGTCAATAGCATCGGAGTTGTCGCTGCACCAGATCTGCGGTGTGTAATACAGCATACCTGCGTCAAATCTTCCGCCGCCGCCGCTGCAGCCCTCGATCAGAAGATCCGGATAACGGTTCACCATACGATCCAGAAAATCGTACAATCCCAGGACATAATCATACATTACACGTCCCTGATCCTTGGTCATTACGGAAAATACATCCATCAGGCTTCGATTCATGTCCCATTTAACGTACTCAATATTGGCATTATCCAATACCGCACTGATCTGTCCAAAGATTCCGTCTACAACTTCTTTTCTGGAAAAATCAAGTACCAGCTGATTTCTGGATCTCACTGGTTTTCTTCCCGGAATCGTAAGTGCCCAGTCCGGATGCTCACGGTAAAGATCACTGTCCTCAGAGATCATCTCCGGCTCGATCCAGATACCGAATTTCACTCCAAGGTCATTGACTCTTTTTACCAGTCCGCCGAGAGTCTCTCCAAGCTTCTTCTCATTGACATACCAGTCCCCAAGACCACTGTTGTCATCGTCACGTTTTCCAAACCAGCCGTCATCCAGAACCAGCATATCGATACCAAGGCTCCTTGCCTCTTTTGCCAGATTATATAAAGTCTCCCCTGTAAAATCAAAATATGCTGCCTCCCAGCTGTTTACCAGCACCGGACGGACCTCTGTCTTATATTTACCACGGCAGATATGATGACGGATGCAACTGTGCAGATTCTGGGAAAGACGGTTCATTCCCTGATCTGTGTAGCTTAAGATCACCTCAGGTGCATAGAAGGTCTCCCCGGCTTCCAGCGGATACCGGAAGCACTCCTCCTGTACACCAAGGAGCATTCTTGTCTGATTGTACTGATCTTTAAGAACCTCACCCTGGAAATTTCCACTATATACAAAGGACATAGCATAGCAGCCTCCATGATCCTCTGTTGTGTCCTTCTCTGCCAGGATCATCATCGGATTATACTGATGGCTGGATGTGCCACGGACACTGCCGATCATCTGACTTCCATGAGCCACCGGTACTCTCTGCAGATTCCGCTCCATGGCATGTCTTCCGTAAAAAGTAAGCAGGTCATAATCTCCGTAAAGAAAATCCAGTTCTGCGGACATCACCTTGTTCACATAGATCTTCTCACTGCTCTGATTGCGGATATAGACACTTCTTGTAATGATATCCAGTTCCGGAAGTACACCGTAAAGAAGCATGGCCTCCACGCCGGTAGCCGGATCCTCCAGTACGATCTCCAGTGTCTGTGCCTCCTCATTATCTGCATAAACCGCCGGAAGCCCCGGAAGGCTGTATTTACCGTCACGGATAGTATAGTTCTTGTAACGCATATCACAGCTCATGCTTCCGTCACCGTTTTCCAGCATCAGTGATGCACTGCGGAAATCTCCGTTTCCGTAGCAGGAAAGCTCCTGTGGAAGAGAGTCCATGGAATAGGTTCTGTCTGTTCCCGCATCATAGGGATTTCCGGAAAATCCTCTGTCATAGTAGGTCAGAAGATAATCCATGCAGCCTTCTGCCTTTTTACCATAATAGAGATGAAGAAGAAATCCGTACTGATCCACCTGCATCTGATATGTAGTTTCTTTTGTCTGCAGGGTAAACGTTCTGTCTTTCTCGCAGTAGATGATTCCCATATGTGAATCCTCCTTTTTCTTGTGTTTTTATTTTACGGCACCGTTTACAACACCATTTAAAATGTGCTTCTGGCAGATCAGATAAAACAGAAGGATCGGAAGCAGTGCCAGCAGATAAGAGGCAAACGCAAGGTTATAATTTGTTCCGAACTGAGTCTGGAAATTCAGCTGTGCCAGGGGCAATGTGGTTCCACCCGTAGATCCGGACATGATAACCAGTGGAGTCATAACATCATTCCAGGTTCCAAGTGCTGTCAGAACTGCCACCGTGGCATGCATCGGCTTCATGATCGGGAAGATGATCTTCCAGTATGTTTTCCAGGTGCTGGCTCCATCCACACAGGCAGCCTCCTCAAGGGCCATTGGAATGTTTGTCAGATATCCGGAATAAAGAAGCACGTTCATAGGCATATAAAATACCGTGTAAAGAATGATCACACCGACTTTGTTATCAAGACCCATCTCAGCAGTCTGCTTTACAAGCGGCATCATCAGGATAGCAAACGGAACAAACATACCGCTCACTACATAGAGATAGATAAATTTATAAAATTTACTTCTCTTGTTTCTGGCTATAGCATAACCTAAAAGTGAATGAATTACAATAGCAAGAACCACTGTGATCACAGTGATCAATACACTGTTTCCAAGAGAATGCCAGAAGTCTGTTACCTCCATAGCTTCCCTGAAATTGGCAAGACTGAATTTCTCTGGCAGAGACAGGATCCCGGCTACACTGTTGGTCATCTCTGTCGGCTGCTTGAATGCGATCACAATTGTCATATAAAGCGGAAATACCACTGTGATAAGGCCAAGGATCAGAAGGATCGTTACCGGCCAGTTCGCTTTTTCTCTTACTTTCGTTTTCATTACAGCTGCTCCTCCTTTTTCCCTGTGATAGTCAACTGCACTGCAGAAATGATCACGATCACAATAAAGAATATAACCGCATTGGCACTCTGGAATCCAAACTGTCCTCCACTCATACCATTGTTATAGATCAGGTAAGAAATAGATTCTGTACTCTGTGCAGGACCACCCTTTGTCAAAGCCATGATCTGATCAAATACCATCAGGAAGTTTTTCACACAGAGAACCATGTTGATGCTGAAAAACGGAACGATCAGCGGGAATGTCAGGTAACGGAACTTACTGAATCCGGTAGCACCGTCAATAGCTCCTGCCTCGTATACATCCTCCGGCACTGTCTGGAGGCCCGAAATATAGATGATCGTATTCATTGCAATGGACTGCCATGCACAAACGATCACGATGGCTACCCATGCAAGGCTCGTACTGGAAAGCATGCTGGAAGACAATGTTTTATTTCCGATCATCTTTCCGAATGCAGGCAAGATATATGTAAAGAAATAATTGAAAATATATCCTACGACCAGTGCGCCAAGTACATTAGGAATAAAATAAGCTCCACGCAGTGCACTCTTGAAACGGATCTTGCTGTTCAGTCCAAGTGCCAGGATCAGGCTGAGTACATTCGTTACGATAGTTGCCACGATGGCCAGCTTAAAGGTAAACAGATAGGAACCGCCAACACGGCTGTCTGTAAAAAGATCCTTATAGTTTCGAAGTCCTACCCAGTCATAGCTTCCATAGCCTTTAAAGTTTGTAAAGCTGTAGATCACACCCTTGATCAGAGGCAGTGTGTTAAAACAGAAAAATAATGCCACGATCGGAATGGTGATCAGAAGAAAGGTCAGCTTTCTTCCACTCATAGATTTTTTTCCCATGATCAGTTCTCTCCTTCCCCGTTCTTCTCCTCATAGTCCTGTACTTTACGGATAATGTCACGGTTATATCTTGTCCAGTCTGTATCAAATTTTTTCAGGAATGCATCTTTATCCTTTTTCATCAGGAAGGTCTGGATCTGTGCATCCACAGCCATCTCTGTAGGATAATAATGATCCTGGTAGTCGGCCATCCTTCCCTCTTCTATGTATTCCTTCATACCATCCAGCGTAGAGGGAAGTGTGAAATCACCCTCTTTACAGGGAACTGCCTTCTGGTCATCCAGATATGTCTGTATATTCTCATCCTCAAGAAGGAAATCCAGCACTTCATATGCAGCTTCCTTATTCTCACAGTCATCCATCACACAGAACTGAAGGTCAACTCCGGAATTCAGTTTGTTTTCTGACGGATCATTGCTTGCCGGTGTTACAAAAGAATCAATATCCATATCCGGATTTACACTCTGGATCTGCGGGATCGCATAGCTTCCGATGGGATACATGGCGGCCTCCCCTTTTGCAAAAGCGGTGCAGGCTCCATTGTAATCATAGGCAAAGGGATCATCCGGTCCATACTGGATAAGCTCCAGCATACGGTCTGCTACTTCCTTATACTCTTTTGCAAAAGTAGTGTTTCCCTGGTTTACCTGGCGGCATACATCGGCTGGTGCAAGATCTACCGCAATAGAATTCCACGGTGCAAGACAGGTCCAGGTATCTTTAAATCCGAAATAAAGCGGCTGGATACCTGCATCCTGAATTTCCTGGCAAAGGCTCATAAATTCATCCCATGTAGTCGGGATCTGCCAGCCATGCTCCTTGAAAAGCTCACGATTGTAAAGGATTCCGGCGGCATTGGCCACGTAAGGAACCGCATAGACTCCGTCTTCCGGAACGAATTCCAGCGCTTTATCAATTTCTTTATATGCATCTTTGATCGAATCCAGTCCCTGATAATCGGAAATATCCATCAGCATATCAGAATCAATAAAATTGGAAAAGTTAACATCGCCTCCGATTCCAATGATATCCGGATTATCCTCACGGATAAATCTTGTCTTCAATACAGTCATAGCATCGTTTGGTGATTCGATGGTAAGATGGATATCATCATGAGTGGCATTGAATTTTTCTTCCAGTTTTTCAAATGCCTTAACCGCTTCCGGTTTATACTGCACAAGTTCGATCTCTGTCTTTCCGCTGTCCTTTTTACCTGTGCCGCATCCGCTCAATGTAACGGAAGCTGCCATGGTAAAGGCAAGTCCCATACAGAGGATCCATTTACTTCTGTTGCGCATCTTGTAATGCTCCTTCCTTTTCCTTTTATTTGATAAGTCGGATATCACCCATTTAACTGATATGGTTATCCGGGTTCTCCAATACTTATTCTCTGGTTTCTTTTTTCTGAAAGCTATTTTAACATAGCTTTATGCTTGCATAAATAGCAGTGTTTTTCTTGTTTTATACCAAAATACAATTTTTCTCTGTCTTCATTAAAGTCATCTAGCATTTTGATATATTTTACACCTATATCACTACTTTTATCTAAAATTAGTATATTCCGAATTTATCGAAAATCAACAAGTTTCTCGAGAAACTTAATTTTCTCACAAAGTTTTATCGATTATCCTTCTCTTTTTAGTATATTTTACAGGCTGTTTTTGTAATTGCATTTTTATACATATGTTGAAGTTCCCTGCTGTTTTAATATATAATGTTACTGAAACCAGACAAAATCATACGCCTAAAGGATAAAAATATGAATGACCTTCTCTTCTCCGTTTTTCCAAATGAAAACTTTGTTGATATCGGACTATACCAATACGGCTGGGAGCACTGCGCTCCGGCACATTCATTCGGCCCGGCCGCACGAAACCATTATATTTTTCATTATGTGATCTCCGGTACCGGAACTCTGATGGCAGACAATTCCGCAGGAGAGACCATCACCTATCAGGTAAAAAGCGGCCAGGGGTTCATGCTTTTTCCCGGTCAGATCAACACCTACATTGCAGATACCGACTTTCCATGGGAGTACACCTGGGTGGAATTTGACGGGCTCCGGGCAAAAGAGATCGTGGAAACTGCAGGTTTAAGTCCGGACCATCCGGTCTATCACAGCCACTCTGCAGATCTCCGCCAGAAAATGATGGAGGAAATGCTTTATATCAGCCATAATTCCCAGGAATCACCCTTTCATCTTATCGGACATACCTGGCTTTTTCTGGATTACTTTATGCGCTCTACTGAAACTGTCCGCATGAAACAGGATGGAAGTATCCGTGATTTTTATATCAAGGAGGCGCTCTCTTTTATTGAACAGAATTTCCAGAATGATATTTCCATTGAGGATATCGCAGCCTGCTGCGGCCTGAACCGAAGCTACTTCGGTAAGATCTTCCACGACACCATCGGACGTTCTCCCCAGGAATTCCTGATCAGCTATCGCATGACCAAAGCTGCAGAACTTCTTAAGATCACAGCCCTGTCTATCGCAGATATCGGAAATGCAGTCGGATATCCCAATCAGCTGCATTTTTCCCGGGCTTTCAAAAATGTATACGGACTGTCGCCAAGAAACTGGCGGATGAAAAACAGACTTATTGAAAAAAAGCCTCCGGCCAGAAAATAGCCGGAGGTTTTTTATTAAAAAATGTATTTACTTAAAATGTAAATTTATCAGCAAAGTATGCATCAAGCTCATCGATTTTCACACGTACCTGCTCCATAGTGTCACGGTCACGGACTGTAACTGCACCGTCATTCTCAGACTCGAAGTCATAAGTGATACAGAACGGAGTACCGATCTCATCCTGTCTGCGGTAACGTTTACCGATATTTCCACGGTCATCGTACTCACAGTTGTACTTCTTGGAAAGCTGCTGGTAGATCTTCTCAGCACCCTCGTTAAGCTTCTTGGAAAGCGGAAGCACACCGATCTTAACCGGTGCAAGTACCGGATGGAAATGAAGGACTGTACGGACATCGTTCTTCTCTTCATCCAGAACTTCCTCATCGTAAGCGCTGCAGAGGAAAGCAAGTACCATACGGTCTGCTCCAAGTGATGGCTCGATAACGTATGGGATATATTTCTGTTTCTTCTCATCATCAAAGTATGTGAGATCCTGGCCGGATACATTCTGATGCTGTGTCAGGTCATAATCTGTTCTGTCAGCGATTCCCCAGAGCTCACCCCATCCGAATGGGAAAAGGAATTCCACATCTGTGGTAGCCTTGCTGTAGAAGCTCAGCTCTTCCTTATCATGGTCACGATAACGAACCTCATCATCCTTAAGTCCGAGAGCACTCAGCCAGTCAAGGCAGAACTTCTTCCAGTATGCAAACCACTCAAGATCTGTATCCGGCTCGCAGAAGAACTCAAGCTCCATCTGCTCGAACTCACGGGTACGGAATGTGAAGTTACCCGGTGTGATCTCGTTACGGAAGGATTTACCGATCTGGCCGATACCAAACGGAATCTTTTTACGAGATGTTCTCTGTACGTTCTTGAAGTTTACGAAAATACCCTGTGCAGTCTCCGGTCTTAAATATACAGTATTCTTAGCATCTTCGGTAACACCCTGGAATGTCTTGAACATCAGGTTGAACTGACGGATATCTGTGAAGTTGTGTTTACCACAGCTCGGACATCCTACCTCGTGTTCTTTGATGAAGTCCATCATCTTCTCCTGGGACCATGCATCTACGCTTCCCTCAATGGCAATGTCATGCTCTGCACAAAAGTCCTCAATGAGTTTATCTGCACGGAAACGCTCGTGGCACTCTTTACAGTCCATAAGAGGATCAGAAAATCCGCCAAGATGTCCGGAAGCGATCCATGTCTGCGGGTTCATAAGGATCGCACAGTCAACACCTACATTGTACGGAGACTCCTGAATGAATTTCTGCCACCATGCACGTTTTACGTTATTTTTAAGCTCTACACCGAGATTTCCATAATCCCATGTGTTTGCCAGGCCGCCGTAGATCTCGGAACCCGGGTAAACAAATCCTCTGGCTTTTGCAAGAGCTACGATCTTTTCCATTGTCTTTTCCATGATTTCTCTCCTCTTGACTTGCAGCTGTTCCGCCAAATGCGTCCGGAAAGCTCCGGAAAAAGCTGCTTTTTTACCTTTTTGGTCTTATTATACTAGTATCCTCATGATTTTTCAAGGATATTTCCATTTGCATTGCTTCCTGTCCTGCTTTTGAAAAATAAATCGTTACGGTTATTCCGCAGCCGGCAGTGATCTATCTCATCAATTCCAGGATCTCCAGACTTTTAAACCGCTTGTCTGTATTCAGCTCCGTATACCGGTAAATGTGGCGTTCCAGTTCCCGCAGCACATCATCCCGCACTGTAAACGTATACAGCTTTGCCAGGGGGGACACGGCTATGTAGCGCATGGCATACAGGGCTGCCTCTGAGATCCGTTTCCGGTCCATGGCCATCCTGCTGCAGTCCGCACACAGGATCCCGTGCTCATCCTGGGAGAAAAAAAGCTCTCCATTTTCTTCTTCCGTAAGCTCTCTCCCGCAGCCTGCACACTGAAACAGCTGCGGCATCACGCCCTGGATCACCATGGTCCGCAGTTCATAGATACAGCGCACCAGCCGGTCTTCAATATGGGGATTCAAAATGGCTTTGATGGTCACATAGAGAAGATTCATCATCTCCTTCTCGTCTGTTCCCTCTTTACCAAAATAATCCGCCAGTTCCAGGAAATAATATCCGTAGTAAACTCCCGGCTGCTGGGTGGCCAGTTCCACAAAATGATGCTGTACGCTGACCTGGTTGAGATTATAACTTGTCCTTCCCTCATAAAGGGTAAAACTTCCGAATACAAACGGATTGGCTGCTGCCATAAACGGACTGTTCTGCCGCCTTGCTCCCTTGGCAAAGGCGGAAATCTTTCCCCTCTCTCTTGTGAGAAGGACGATCCGCTTGTCATAGTCGCCTACCGGCATGGCAGAAAGCACCACTCCCTGTACGGTAATCAGATCACTCATTTTCAGATTTCTTTCTTATCATATCCAAAGTTCTTGATCAGGAAATCACTGTCTCTCCAGTTCTTAGTCACCTTGACCCAGAGCTTTAGGTTTACCTTTGCTTCCAGCATACGCTCCAGCTCATAGCGGGCATTGCTTCCGATCTTTTTCAGCATGGCACCCTGTTTTCCGATGATGATGCCTTTGTGGGAATTACGCTCGCAGATGATGGTCGCATCAATATCTATGATGTTGCTTCTTCCCGGACGTTTCTTCATCCGGTCGATGGCAACGGCGATTCCGTGAGGGATCTCCTCATCCAGTGCATGCAGAGCCTTCTCACGGATGATCTCTGCGGCGATCTGGCGCTGAGGCTGGTCGGTAACTGTATCCTCATCATAGAACATCGGTCCGTACGGAAGATATTTGAAAATACTTGGAATGATATCCTGTGTGTTTTTTCCGCGGAGGGCAGAGCAGGGAATGATCTCTGCAAAATCACAGATCTTACGGTAGGTATCGATTGCAGGAAGAAGCTCTTCTTTTTTTACCGTATCGATCTTGTTGATGATGAGAATCACAGGAACTCCAACCTTCTGCAGCTGCTCGGCAATGTGGCGCTCTCCCGCACCTACGAATGTGGACGGCTCCACCAGCCACATAATGGCATCTACTTCCTTCAGGGTTCTCTCCGCAACCTGTACCATGTATTCTCCAAGCTTGTTTTTTGCCTTGTGGATACCCGGTGTGTCCAAAAATACGATCTGTCCCTCATCACAGGTATACACGGTCTGTATCTTGTTTCTGGTTGTCTGTGGCTTGTTTGATGTGATGGCGATCTTCTGTCCGATAAGATGGTTCATCAGCGTGGATTTTCCAACATTCGGTCTTCCGATGATCGCAACAAAGCCTGATCTAAAATTATTATCCATTCTTTATCCTCTCATAATCCTTTCACAGCCTGCTATCCCATTTAACGGACAGCAGGCTTTGTTTCTCCTCAGCCGATCAGTGGCTTCACTTCCATGAATACATCTTCCGCCTTCTCTATTGCAGTCTCACTTCCTACTACGCAGATCTGATCATCGGAAAGTACTGCTTCTACAAGAGCTGCCAGTTTCTGGATATCCTCCTTCTGCGCTCCGAGGATCTGATTTCTTTCCTTCTGGAGCATATCCTCTGTAACATTGGAGAAATATGCGGTTTTTGAGATACTTCCCTGCATCTGCGGAGTTCTCGGCACATCCTTGTTGCTGATCGTTCCGATGATATATTTTGTCATCTCACGCTCGTCTGCCTCAAAGGCACGGATATAATCCGGCACTCCCTGGTATACTTCCAGGGTTCTCTTTAGATGGGGATCACGGTAGGATACCAGGAAGCTTTCTCCGTTTCTCTTAAAGCCGCTCATGCAGCCATACGCTCCACCCTTTACACGAAGGTTGATCCAGAGATAATCGTAGCTTAAGATCACTTTCAGGATTTCCAGTGCACCGGTATACTCCAGGCCTTTTTTGCGGAAGTTTCCGTTCTGTGCCACATACTGGACCTGGCCGGAGGTCTTGAAGGCTTCGTTTTTCTTTATGCAGGGGGCCTGCTTCACAGGCTCCGGCTTCTGTCCGTTAAACAAGACTTTTTTGATCCCGGCAGCCTGTGCTTTTACTACATCCAGAGATTCTCTCTCTCCGGTATAGCTTACACAGAAATTCTCCGGACGAAGTACCTCTTCCATCACCTTACGGAGATTTTTCACGATCTCATCCTTGCAGCTGTCAAAATCCTTCTCCAGTTTTTCGATAAACTGATAATATCCGATTCCTGCCATCTCATCCTGGAATG
>ENA-ORVG01002974-ORVG01002974.1-human-gut-metagenome-genome-assembly--contig:-NODE-2974-length-14568-cov-2.890443_pt1 | contig 14568 bp, 8 predicted proteins | sample MGYA00242091_ERZ509233 | MGnify/ENA primary metagenome ERZ509233 (study PRJEB26280, sample SAMEA2338840) | human gut metagenome | biome: human gut; feature: human-associated habitat; material: faeces... | reverse complement strand
TTCACCGGCTCGCCCACCACCCGGAATCCCGCCTTCTCGTAGCAGCGAACGGCGCGCGTGTTCCATGTCCGCACTTCCAGATACATCGGCTTGCCCGGATACAGCCGCTGGGATAAATCCCACGCCAGCGCCGTCATCTGCGTGCCGTACCCCTGTCCGCAGTGGTCGGGATGCGCCCCGATGCCGAAAAACACCTCGCTGCCCTCATCGGACAGGTTCACGAAGCCCACCAGCGTTTCGCCATCGTAAAAGGAATAGAAATTGTTTGCCGGATTCGCAAAACCGTATCCGTGCTTCTTCTGCTCGGCATACGGCGGATTGTTGTACATCGCGTATTCGCCGGGGTACTGCCACGCGCAGATGGCTTCCTTCTCGGCTTCGGTGGTCGGATGATACGTCAGCATGGGCGTTTTCCTCCTTGGGGATATTTCCGATTATGCAAAAAACCGGAGGCAGCCTGCGCCGCCCCCGGTCAAATCCTCGATTATTGCAGCACAATGCCTTCCGCTTCCAGCTCCGCGCGGGTGCAGAGCCGCAGCGTCACAAAGTTCTGCTGGCAGATGATGTAGCTGCCGCCTTCACGCGTGTCCTTGTTCTCCAGCGTCACGATGCCCTGCGCGATGCAGTCGTGGTCGGCGCAGCTGGCATCGGTCATTTCGATGCTCGTCTCCGTGACGTGGATGATGTTCACGCACACGCCGTGAATCAGCCGGTAGTACCCGTCCTCCAGCAGCGGAATCGGCTCGTACGTCTTTGTGCCGACTGTCACAAGCAGGAACGCGGCGGCTTCCGACGGGTCGCGAACCGCGCTTGCCATCGGGGAGGGCGCAATGCCGGGGTCAGTGCCGCGCGTCGCCGGGTTCAGCTTCGCGAAGCTCAGCGATTCGTTCGATGCCGCCAGAATCGCCTGCGCGTCGGCGAGGGTTTCCTGCGTCGTCGTCAATTCCGCCTCTGTCGCGGCAAGGGTTGCCTTTGTGGCTTCCAGCTCCGTCGTGGCGGTGGTCAGGCTGTCCTTCGTCGCGGCGAGTTCGTTTTCCGCGGTGGTCAGGCTGTCCTTCGTCGCGGCGAGTTCGTTTTCCGCAGTGGTCAGACTGTCCTTCGTCGCGGTGAGTTCGGATTCCTTTGCGGTCAGACTGTCCTTCGTCGTCGTGAGCTCGGCTTCGGTGGCGGTCAGCGCCGTCTTGGTGTCGGACAATTCCGTCGTGGCGGCGGCAAGGGTGTCCTTCGTCGTGGTCAGTTCGGTTTCGGTGGCGGACAGGCTGGTTTTTGTGTCGGACAGCTCCGTCTGCGCGGCAGTCAGCGTGTTCTGCGTCACCGCCAGTTCGGCTTCCGTCGCGGCGAGCGCTTCCTTCGTGTTCTCCAGTTCATATTCCTTCGCCGGCAGGGATGCTTTCAGCGTGTCCAGTTCGTTCTGCGTGGTGGACAGCGTGTCCTTCACTGCCGCCAGTTTGGTCTGGGTGATCATCAGCGTGTCCTTCGTGGATGCCAGCGTGGTGTCGCGGCTGTTCAGGGCAGTCTGCGTTTCGGCGAGGGTGGCTTCGGTGGACGCGAGGGTGTCCTTTGCCGCGGACAGCTCGGTTTCGCGGTCAGCAAGCGTACCCTGCGTTTCGGCGAGGGTAGCTTCGGTGGACGCGAGGGTGTCCTTCGTCGCGGACAGTTCGGTTTCGCGGTCAGCAAGCGTGCCCTGCGTTTCGGCGAGGGTGGCTTCGGTGGACGCGAGGGTGTCCTTCGCGGCGGACAGGCTGTTTTCGGTGTCCGCTAAGGTGGATTGGGTGGAGGACAGCGCGCTCTGCGTGTCCGTCAGCTGATTCCGGGTGTCCGTCAGCGAATTGTGGCTGACGATGAGACCGGCGCCAAGTGCGATGGAGGAAACTGCCAGCACGATGGCGGCAATCATCCAAATGATGGTCTTTTTCCGGGCGGCAATGGGGCTCATAGCAATCCTCCTAACAAACGACGAAAATGGGCAGAAACCTTCCGTTTTTTCCAGTTTACCACCATCGGGGGAAGTTGTCAATCTCGAATTTCGCGGAAACACAAAAAACGCCCCTCCGCCGACAAAAGCAGAGGGGGCAGGGGAAAGAAGATTATTCCTGCTTGAGCGCGTCGCGGCTGACGATGGTCATCGTGATTTCGCCCAGCGCAAGGCAGTTGTGGTCGGCGCTGGCGTTGACCAGTTCAATGCCGTCCGCGGTGATGTGGAACAGATTCATGTTGATGCCGTGAATCAGGCAGAAGTAGCTGCCCTCTTCCGGCATCGGGATGGGCGCGCAGGTCTGCTCGCCGACGGTGACGATGAGGTAGTTTTCCGCATCCAGCGCGGTGGTGTCCGTGCCGGTCAGGGTGGCAGCGTCGGTGGAGAGCAGGTGCAGGAAGAGCATCGGCTCCTTCGCCGCCACGGCGTTCGCCGCGACGCCATCCTTCGCCACCAGCGATTCCTTGATAATCGTAATCAGTGATTCGTTCGTGCCAAGGGCATCCTGCGTCAGTGCCAGCACGTTTTCCGTCGCGGCGAGGGTGTTCTGCACGTTCGCCAGTTCGTTTTCCTTCGCGGTCAGCTTCCGCAGCGGCCTTATCGTTCTGCGCGGCGGTCAGGGCATCTTTCGTCGCGGCCAGGGCATCCTGTGCGGCGGTCAGGTCAGCTGCCGCGGCAGTCTGCGCGTCCTTGGCGCAAAAAAAACCTCCGAAACACAGCCGTGTTTCGGAGGAAGAAAGATGCATATATAGAGGAAGTTACTTCTTCAGTTCAATCCCTTGACCCTTCAGCCGCGCAACCACGCCGTCAACAACCGCCTGCACTTCGTCGCGGGTGAGCGTGCGCTCCGGGTGCGAGAAGGAGAGGCGAATCGTGATGGTTTTGCCGGTGATGTCGCTGTATGTGCCCAGCACGGTCACCTTCTGCACCAGCGGGGAGTTCTCCGCCTTCACCGCGTCCAGAATCGGCTGGCAGCGATTGACCACGAAGGTCAAATCCTGCTCCATGCCGGGGAAGCGGGACGGCTCACGGTAGACGATGGGCGCGGGCGCGATGGACGCAAGCGCTTCCGTGTCGATTTCGGCAAACACAATCGCCGCCTTCTTGTCGATGTTCTTGCCGACAACCGGGTGCGCCACGCCGATTTCGCCGAGGTCAACGCCGTCCAGTACGATGGCGTTCAGGTTCTTCGGATGCTCATAGGAGTGGGTCGCGGTCATTGCGTGGAAGGACAAATCCTTGTGCAGGATGTCGCTCACGGCGACGCACAGCATGTCGCGCAGGCGGAAATACAGCGTTTCCACGTTATCGACCTTGCTGAAGAGCGTCACGCACAGCTTCTTGTGCTCCTTTGCCAGCTTGTTCTCGTCCACGCCGTCGATGACGTGACCGATTTCAAAGATGCCGAACGACGGCGCATAGCCCGTGTTGACCTTCACCTGGCACAGCTGGGTGGGAATCATGGAGCGGCGCAGCGTCTCGATGTTGGGGTTGGAGGCGTTGAGCAGCTTCACGTTGTCCTCGACGGCGATGCCGAGCTTCTTGTAGTCGTCGGCGTACTGCCAGATGTAGGAATGCACCTCGTGCAGCGAATAGCGCTTGACGAGGATGTCCTTCAATTTGTCCTCCACCGTCTTTTCGGTGGACATGCGAACCGGGTAGAGCGGGGATTCCGCCGTGTGCAGGTCGAAGTTGTCGTAGCCGTAAATGCGGGTGATTTCCTCGATGATATCCGCCTTGATGGTTACGTCCTTCGTCGCGCGCCAGGAGGGAACGTCCGCGGTGAAGGAATCGCCGTCCCGCGTCATGGTGAAGCCCAGCGCGGTCAGCGTGTGCATGATTTCGTCGGAGGAGATGTTGATGCCGGTGTAGCGGTCAACAAACGCCTTGTCAAAGGACAATTGCACCTTCGGATAGTGGAAGGCGTACTCGTCGGTCAGGCGGGAGGTGACGCGCATTTCCGGGTCGTATTCCTGGAGGAGCTTGACGAAGCGGGCGATGGCGACGGTCGTCATTTCCGGGTCAAGGCTCTTTTCGTAGCGGGCGGAGGCGTCGGTGCGGTGGGCGAGGCGGACGCTGCTCTTGCGGACGGACGCCGCGTCGAAGGTGGCGGATTCCAGCGTCAGGCTCGTCGTGTCATCGACGATTTCGCTGTCCAGACCGCCCATGATGCCCGCGATGGCAACCGGCTTGTCGCCGTTGCAGATCATCAGCGTGTTCGGGTCGATGGTGCGCTCCACCTTGTCCAGCGTCTGGAAAGGGAAGCTCTCCGGGAAGCGGCGGATGCGGATTTTCTCCACCTTGCGGCTGTCGAAGGCGTGCATCGGCTGCCCCATTTCCAGCATCAGGTAGTTCGTCAGGTCGGCGAGGAAGTTGATGTCGCGCATACCGCAGTAGTTCAGGCGGATACGCATCGCCATCGGGCTGACGTGGCGGTTGATGTTCTCCACCCGCAGGCAGGAGTAGCGCTGGCACAGCGGGTCTTCAATCTTCATGTCGATGGCGGGCAGATTGTTGTACGCAGCCAAATCCGCCACGGGCAGGGCTTTCAGCGGACGGCCGGACAGGGTGGAGAATTCGCGCGCCATGCCGTAGTGCCCCCACAGGTCGGGGCGGTTCGTCAGGGACTTGTTGTCCACCTCGAAGATAATATCGTCAATGGGGTAGAGCGCCTTCAAGTCCGTGCCGCAGGGAACATCCTCCGGGAGGACCATGATGCCGGAATTGTCGTCGCTGATGCCGATTTCCTTCTCCGAGCAGCACATGCCGTAGGACGTGTACCCGGCGAGCTTGCGCGGGCTGATGGTGATGTCGCCCAGCTGCGCGCCCACCTTCGCGAACGCGGTTTTCATGCCCAGCTGCACGTTCGGCGCGCCGCAGACCACGTCGGTCAGCTGCCCGTCGCCCGCGTCCACCTTCAGCAGGTGCAGCTTGTGGGATTCGGGGTGATTCTCTACGCTGACGATCTGCGCGGCGACAACGCCGGACAAATCCGCGCCCTTGTGGAAAATTTCATTCTCAACTTCCGCCGTGGACAGGGAGAACTGGCGAATCAGCGCCATTTTGTCAAGGCCCGTCAGGTCAACGAAGTCGGAAATCCAGTTCATTGAGATCAGCATGTTCGTCTTTCCTCCGCATTACTCGTCGTCCGTGAACTGCGCCAGGCGCGTCAGGCTGCCGCTGTTCAGGTCGCGAATGTCCTTCACGCCGTACTTCATCATGGCAAGGCGCGTCATGCCCAAGCCGAACGCGAAGCCGGTGTACTGCTCCGGGTCGATGCCGCCGGCCTTCAATACTTCGGGGTGAATCATGCCGCAGGGGCACAGCTCCAGCCAGCCGGAATGCTTGCACGACGGGCAGCCCGTGCCGCCGCAGATGAGGCAGGAAATATCCAGCTCAAAGCCCGGCTCAACGAACGGGAAGAAGCCCGGACGCAGGCGGACTTTGATGTCCTTGCGGAACACCTCGCTCAGCATCGTCTTCATGAAGTAAATCAGGTTCGCGATGGAAATATCCTTGTCCACCATGATGCCTTCCATCTGGAAGAACGTGTTCTCATGGCAGGCGTCGGTTGCCTCGTTGCGGAAGCAGCGGCCGGGGAAAATCGCCTTAATCGGCACGCCGTCGTTCACCAGCGCGTCGCGGTAGCGGCGGTAGATGGCGTTCTGGGCGGCGGAGGTCTGCGTTTTGAGCAGCTGCCCGTTGTCCAGATAATAGGTGTCCTGCATGTCGCGCGCGGGGTGGAACTTCGGAATGTTCAGGCTCTCGAAGCACTCGTAGTCCGTCACGACCTCGGCGTAATCCTCCACCGTGAAGCCCATCGACTTGAACACCTGCTCGCACTGGCGCTGCACCAGCGTAATCGGGTGATACGACCCGCGGGTCATGTCCGGCGGCATGGAAATGTCAAATTCGGGCAGGGCGTTGATTTCGCGCTGCAATTCCTGTGCCTTGAGCGCTTCCAGCTTTTCCGCCAAGGCGACGGTGATGGCGGTCTTCAGCTCGTTCGTCTCGCGCCCGACGGTCTTTTTCTGCTCGTCGGTCAAGCCGCCCATGCCCTTGAGCGCGTCGGTCACTTTGCCCTTGCGGCCGAGGTAATTCACGCGCAGGGCTTCCAGATCCACCATGTTGGCGATCTTCTTCAGCTCGGAATCAAAGCTGCTTTTCAGGGCTTCGATCTTCTCGTTCATTCCGGATGTTCCTCCTTACAGTTGGATGAAAAAAGCCCGTCCCATCGTTTGATGAGACGGACTGAATCCGCGGTACCACTCGTCTTGCGGCAAAGGAAAAAATCCCGCTGCCGCCGCTTGATAGGCGATAAGGCTGCCCACGCCGAAAAACTCACGGGATGAAGGTTCACGCCGTGCGCCCTGCCGCCTCGCACCACCCGGCGGCTCTCTGATATCCTATTTCCTGCATTCGCCTGTGCCATCTGCTCGCGCCTTTTTCCTTCTGGCGTCCGCTCGTTCCACTTAGCGTAGCGCTGCTACGCTGCGTTTCACTCCCGTTAGCCAGCAGAAAAAATTCGCTTCGCATCTTGGCACATTCTCATTTGGAAATAGGAAGGGGACTTGCACGCGCTACTGTTTCCCGGTCATCGCTTCCAATATTTCGCTGACTTTCGTCGGCATGCTCTATCTTACCATAGCCGAACGACTTTTGCAAGCGGAAAAGCGAAAATAATGCGGAATGGAGGACGGAAACGCGCACCGAAGTAAAAATCTTTTCATCTTACAGGCGAACAAACCGTGAATTTTTCCGATTTATTATTTACAAGCCATTTTTTTGTGCTATACTGTAAGATGCGTTATCATGTAAAGCGCGATTCAGGCGCTTGCGTGAAAGTCCGCGCGAGGGAGGGACAAAATGCCCTCCGCACAAGGCGCGGCAGGGAACTTCGCGCACAATCGCGCGGAAGAAAGGAAAGGAAGCCGGATGAGCAACAGCCGTCCACCCTATGATGGCGCCGGGGACGCCGGACAGAATCCTCAGCAGCCCGGTTTTTCGCAGGGCAATTATCCGCCGGCGCAGGGCTATGCCCCGAATGGCGGCTACGCGCCCAATGATGCCTATGGTCAGGGCTACGCGCCGCAAAACGGCTATGGGCAGCCGCAATATGGTCAGCAGGGGTATGCGGATTATCAGCAGCCCTATGGTCAGCAGGGATACCAGCAGCCATACGGTCAGCAGGGCTACGAGCAGCAGGGTTATCAGCAGCCATACGGTCAGCAAGGTTATCAGCAGCCGTATGGGCAGCAGGGCTATGACCAGCAGGGTTATCAGCAGCCGTACGCCCAGCAGCCTTATCAGCAGCAGCCGTATGACCAGCAGGGGTTTGTGCAGCCTGGCGGGTATCAGCAGCCCTACGAGCAGCAGGGGTACCAGCAGCCGAATCCGGCGTACAATCAGCAGGGGTACAGCCAGCAGAATCCGCAGGAAACGGATTTGCCGCCGGAGCAGCAGTACGCGCAGTACACCCCCGACGGTCAGCGCGTGTACCCGACGTCGGGACGCAGCGGCTTCCGGGTGCAGCCGGCGGCGCACAGGGAAATCCCGTGGGATACGATTGCAAAAGTATTGATGTTCGGCGTGCTGCCGATTCTTTTCATCTTGAGCATGGTCTTTGCGTGGACGGCGGTGAAGTGGGTCGTCCTCGTCGGCGCGGTGGCGAGCATCGCCGCGCTGTGGCTCCGCGAGCTGGTTACGCCTAACGCGCGGCTGGTGCTGTCGCTTTTGCTGGCGTCGGCGGCGGTCGTCTGCCTCGTCAGCGCACTGGCGACGAACGCGGCGGACAATCAGAACCCCGCGCAGCCGAATCAGCCCGGTCAGATGCAGCAGGGGAGTACATCGGGCAATAACCTCGATGTCAACCTGACCGCGACGGACACGCCCAATCCCGCGCCCACGCCCACCGCGACGCCTGTGGATGACTCCGAGGAGTGCTACGCGCAGCTGCATTCCTTCTTCACGCTGTGGAAGAACAACGCCATCAGCCAAATGGTCAACCTGACGGCCCCGTCGTGGCGCAGCAGCATCAAGGGCGGCACGGACGCGGTGACGCAGAAGCTCTTCGGCGAGGTGCTGACCAACCGCACGCCCGTCAGCTGGGATTTCACGGCCATCACGGGCACATCGAACGACATCGCCCGCATGGTGACGGTGCGCGCCGTCATCAACAAGAACAACACCCTGGGCGAAAGCGTCTACCTGTGGAAGGTGCGCATGGTCAAGGAGGACGGCGTGTGGTACGTTGACCCCGCGACGCTGCAAAGCAACGAGCAGGAAAGCACCGCCACCCCGACGAATGCCCTCGCGACGCAGCCCGTGCTGAACACCAGCCATCCGGACTTGCTGATTTACTACAATCCCGAAGGCGGAACGTACTACCACATTGACCCGAATTGCGAATCGCTCAATCCGAAATACCGCCCGCTGTCCGGCGTCATCAAGTGGTCGCAGATTGAGGATGACCCCTACGACAAGCTCGAACAGTGCAAACGCTGCGGCGCACCCCTGCGCGAAAAAAAGGACAACGCCAACTAAGTCAACATAGAAACCTACATATATTTAGGAGGACAACACGATGGACACCAATGCCAAGCTGTATCAAGACATGACGAAGATTCTCGTCAAGCGTGAGGACATCCAGAAGGCCGTTGCCCAGCTGGGACGGGAAATCACCCACGACTATCAGGGACGCGATCTGGTGATGGTCTGCATTTTGAAGGGCGCGAGCGTCTTCTTCTCCGACCTCATCCGCGAGGTCGATTTGCCCGTGACGCTGGATTTTATGGCGCTTTCGAGCTATCGCAACTCCACCAAGTCCTCCGGCGTGGTCAATCTGGAGAAAGACCTGTCCGTGTCCATCAAGGGGCGCGACGTGCTGATTGTGGAGGACATTGTGGACAGCGGCAACACGCTGTTCTACCTCGGCAAGTATTTGATGGGCCGCGGCGCGTCCTCCATCCGCATTGCGACGCTGCTGGACAAGCCCGACCGCCGCAATCCCGAACACAACCTGACGGTGGATTACCACTGCTTCAAGATTCCGGATGAGTTCGTCGTCGGCTACGGGCTGGATTTCGCCGAGAAGTACCGCAATCTGCCGGACATCGGCGTGCTGGACAGCCGCGTGTACGGCGCGGCGCACGAATAAATCAGCCGATTTTTCCCCGAAAAAAGATAAAATTTTTGTAAAGATGGATTTTTCCGCACACGTCATTCGTCTATATGGGTATACGCCGCAACAGGCGGATGGCGCTGGAACGGAAGGAGGATGCTCGCATTGAAGAAGTCTCGCGGGATGTTCGGCTACGTCGCGGTTCTGCTGCTGATGGTGCTCACCATTTCGATGCTGTTCACCAACGGCTTTGGCAGCAATACCCGTGACCGCCGCATCACCTATCCCCAGCTGCTGACGATGATTGAGGAGGGGCAGGTTCGCTCCGTCGCCATCCGCGGCACGTCGCTGGTGGGCGTGACGACAACAACAACGGTCGCCGACGCGGATTTCCCCGACAAGAACTACGATTTTGAAACCACCATCGGCGCTGATTTCATCGTCACCGCGCGGCAAATGCAGGCGGCGAAGCTTAATAAGCCGCTGGATGAGGTGTCCGTCAAGGATTTGCCATTCACCATCATCTACCGTCAGCCGCTGACCACCCCGTGGTGGTATGATTTGATTCCGCTGGCAATTTCGCTGGTGCTCTGCGGCGTGATGTTCTGGCTGATTATGCGCGCGCAGACCGGCGGCAACGGCAAGGTGATGAACTTCGGCAGAAGCCGGGCGCGCATCCATGACCCGAACAAGAACAAGGTGACGTTCGCCGACGTCGCGGGCGCGGAGGAAGAGAAGGAAGAACTCAAGGAAATGGTGGACTTCCTGCGCAACCCCAAGGCGTACATTGACATGGGCGCGCGCATCCCCAAGGGCGTGCTGCTCATCGGCCCGCCCGGCACGGGCAAAACCCTGCTGGCAAAGGCGGTTGCGGGCGAGGCGGGCGTGCCGTTCTTCTCCATTTCCGGCTCTGACTTTGTGGAGATGTTCGTGGGCGTGGGCGCGAGCCGCGTCCGTGACCTGTTTGACCAAGCCAAGCGCGCTGCCCCGTCCATCATCTTTATTGATGAGATTGACGCGGTGGGTCGCCATCGCGGCGCGGGTCTGGGCGGCGGACACGACGAACGCGAGCAGACGCTCAACCAGCTGCTGGTCGAGATGGACGGCTTCGCAATCAACGAGGGCGTTATTGTCATGGCGGCGACGAACCGCCGCGACATTCTCGACCCCGCGCTGCTGCGTCCCGGCCGCTTTGACCGCACGATTCTCGTCAATTACCCCGATATGGCGGGGCGTGTTGCCATCCTGAAGGTGCACGCCAAGGGCAAGCCCCTTGCGGATGATGTGGATTTGGAGAATATCGCCAAGCGTGTGCCTTTCTCCACCGGCGCGGAGCTGGAAAACATCATGAACGAAGCCGCGATTCTGGCGGCGCGCGGGCGCTTGAAGGCCATCAATCAGCAGACGCTGGTGGAGGCAATCTCCCGCGTGCAGATGGGCCCGGAGAAGCGCAGCCACAAGGTGACGCAGCGCGACAAGCGCATGGTCGCCATCCACGAGGCGGGTCACGCCATCGTCGGGCACGTCCTGCCCAACTGCGACGAGGTGCACCTGATTACCATCGTCCCGCGCGGGCAGGCGGGCGGCTACACGCTGTCCCTGCCGACGGAAGAGGACGATTTGCAGACTTACAGCCAGCTGATGGACTTCGTGGCGATGGGGCTGGGCGGTCATGCCGCGGAGCAGCTTTATCTGGGCGAATTCACCACCGGCGCAACGAGCGACCTGAAAAAGGCGACGGAGGTCTGCCGCCGCATGGTGACGCAGTTCGGCATGAGCGAAAAGCTGGGCCCGGTCTATCTTGACGGCGATCAGGAAGTGTTCGTCGGCATGGAGTTTGGGCAGAGCCGCGGGTACAGCGAAGAACTGGCGGCGCGCATCGACGCGGAGGTCAAGCGCCTGCTGGAGGAATGCTACCAGAAGGCGGTGGATGCCCTGAGCGCCAACCGCGACCGCATGGAAAAGCTGGTGGAAGCGCTGCTCAAGTACGACACCATCAGCCGCCGCGAGTTCGTCACCTTGATGGAAACGGGCGCGCTGCCGGATATTCAGGATGCCGACACCCGCACCACGGGCGACGTGATGATGCAGGATATGGCGGACGAAAAGAAGAAAGAAAATTCCGAAAAGTCCGCTGAAACGGCTGAAAAGAGCGCGGAAGCCTCAGAAAAGACGGCGGATGCGCCCGAAAATCACCCGGACGACCCCCATGAAGCCTGATTTGCACACCCACACCACTGCTTCCGACGGGCTGCTTACGCCCGCGGAGCTGGTGGCGCTGGCGGACAAGCACCGCGTGACGCTCCTTGCCGTGACCGACCATGACACGTTTGACGGCGCGGCGCAGCTGCTGGGAAAACCCGCCCCGATGCCGATTCTGCAAGGTGTTGAATTGTCCCTGCGGGATATGAGCGGCCTGCACCTGCTCGGCTACGGGCGCGGGACGGATACGCCCCTGCACCGCAAGGTTCGGGCGCTGTCCCAACTGCGGCTCGGACGCGCGCGGCAGATGGTGGAGAAGCTGAACGCGCTGGGCTATCCGCTGGATTACGACGAAATCGCCCGCGAAGCCAAGGGCAGCGTCGGTCGGCCGCATATCGCCCGCGCGATGGTCAGCAGCGGCTATGTGGTGGATACGCACGAGGCGTTTGACCGCTTTCTGGCGGATGGCGCACCGGCGTATGTGGCGGGGGAGCGCCTGAGCATGGCGGAGGCGCTGCCGCTGATGCGGGAAAGCGGCTTCGTGCCTGTTCTGGCGCACCCGATGGAGCTGGAGAAAACCGGCGCGCTGCTGCGCCACCTGCTCGGCGTTTGGCAGGAGCAGGGCTTGCGGGGCGTTGAGGTCTACCACCCGTCCGCGGGGCGCGCCATGCCCCTGCTGGATTTGACCGCGCGGCGCATGGGCTTTCTGGTCACCGGCGGCAGCGACTTCCATGGCGATGGCGACCGCCACGGCATGGTCGGCTGCACCGCGCCGATGTGGGCGAGGGCGGCCGATGATGTGGAGAAATTGCTGCAAGCAGTGGAAGATGCTCAAATCATGTGATAGATATAAGATGAAGAAATACCGAATTGCCATCAGAAAGGGGTGCTGAAACCATGTCCGAATTCAACGACAACAGGCAGCCGCGCCGCCGCCGCACGCAGCTGAACGCGGCGCAGTATGCCGGGCAGCAGACGCTGGACAACAGCATCCCCCTTATCCGCACGGAAGACGCGCCCATGCAGCCGACAAATCCGCCGCGCCGGAATCCACAGCCGCCCCCCGCGCAGCAGAGCGCCAATCCGCCCATGCAGCCGATGAGCGCGGCTCAGCCGATGAGCGCGGCTCAGCCGATGGGTGCGGCTCAGCCGATGCGCCCGCAGGGGATGAATCAGCCGGGGCAGGGGAGCCAATATGCGCAAAGCGGGAAAATGTGCGGCTTCCGCGGCGTACAGGGGACGCCCATGCAGCCGCAGCAGGGCTGGAACAACGGCGTGCAGCCGCTCGATGCGGCGCACCAATTGGAGCAGTTCTCGTGGGGACAGAACCCGACAAGCATGAACACCGGGCGCAATCAGCCGATTCGCGGCGGGCAGATGATGCCCAATCAGCCGATGAACCCGCAGCGCCCGCAGAATCCGCCGTATCCGCAGCAGAATTATGGCGGATGGCAGCAGCCGATGTATCCGGCGAATTTTCCGCAGTATCCGGCGAACGGCAATGGCGGAAACGGCGGCAATGGCGGCGGCAATCATCCGCCGGCGGGGCTGGGGGGCTTCAACCCGGAGCATCGCGAGCCGAAGAACGAGCCTGTCCGCCGCAAGCCGTCGGGGCAAAAGCTGCTCAAGCGCATCCTGTTCTGCGCGTGCGCGGTGGCAGTAATTTGCGGACTGGTCGCGGCGGGCGGCGCCATCAGCAATGCCATCCAGGAGCAGAACGAGCGGGAAGCACTGGTCGCGTCGGTCACGGCGTATGACGACAAGTACGTCCCGAACGTGTATGTGGACGGCATCCACCTCGGCGGCATGACCCGCGCGGAGGCGGAAGAAGCGGTCACGGCGCACGCGAATCAGCAGCGCGACGCGTGGAAGGTGCGCCTGATGTACGCCGGTCAGCTGGTGAGGGAAATCACGAGCGCCGACCTGAACATGACCGTCGATGTGCGGGAAGCCCTCGACGCGGCGTGGCAGCCGGGGCACACAGAAGGCGGCATTGACGCGCGCAAAGCCACGATGGACACGCTGGCAGAAAATCCATACGAGGGCTATTCCGCCACGCCCAGCGGCGACAATGTGGTGATTGACAACATCCTGCTCAGCATCGCGCAGCAGGCGTACATCCAGCCGGTGGATGCGCATATTATCTTCGATTCCAACAATTTCAACAATCCGCTGACGATTCAGCCGGAAACGGTCGGGCGCTATATGGACACGACTGAGGCGAAAAATCAGGTGTACCAGATGATGTCGTCCCTGGTCAGCGGCGAGGTGGAGCTGACGACGCGCGAGCTTCAGCCGACCACGACCAAAGCCATGCTGGAGCCGCAGATTCAGCTGCGCGCGACGGCGTACACCCCGATTTCGACCACCAGCACGGAAGAGCGCAACCTGAACATTCAGGTGGCGTTCGAGCGCATCAACGGCAAGATGCTTGCAGCGGGCGAAACATTCTCCTTCAATACGGTTGTGGGCAAGCGCACGAAGGCAAACGGCTTCTATCAGGCGATTGAGTACGCGTATGGCGATCAGCGCATGGGCTACGGCGGCGGCGTGTGTCAGGCGAGCACGACGATGTACCTCGCGGCGGCGAAGGCGAACATGACGATTCTCAAGCGCGAGCCGCACTCCGACGCGGTGGGCTACACCGACTACGGCAAGGACGCGACGGTATCCGACAACCGCATTGACTTCAAGTTCCGCAACGACACGAACAGCACGATTTTCATCGTCGCGACGGTGATGAAGGACAGCCGCTACGACAAGTCGCACAAGGTGTGCGTGGTGTCGATTTACGGCGAGAGCCTCGGCAAGGGCGTGAAGTACGAGCTGGAAACGGTGACGGTGCAGACCCTGCCCGCCCCGACCGAGCCGGAATACCGCAAGGACACGAACCACACCTATGCCACCTATGTTGACCAAGAGTACACCTACCGCAAGGCAACCGACGGCTGTGTGGTGGAAAGCTACCTGGTGAAGTATGTGGGCGGCGCGGAAACCGAGCGCAAGCTGATGTACACCGACACCTACAAGGCAAAGAGCGAAATCATCTATGTCGGCACGGTGGAGCGGACGGAAGAGGGGCAGTGACCAGAGGCTTTGCCTCTGGACTCCAGCAGGGGCGCTGCCCCTGCACCCTGCAAGGGAGTTCCTCCCTTGACCCTTTTGCGCGATTGAGTGGGCTTCTTTTTCAGGCTGCTTCCGCGTGTTAATTGGGGGAAACCCAAGGGCGAATGAAACGGGATGAAATCCCTACGCTTGACCCTTTCGCGCG
>ENA-ORVG01002968-ORVG01002968.1-human-gut-metagenome-genome-assembly--contig:-NODE-2968-length-14611-cov-2.690643_pt1 | contig 14611 bp, 10 predicted proteins | sample MGYA00242091_ERZ509233 | MGnify/ENA primary metagenome ERZ509233 (study PRJEB26280, sample SAMEA2338840) | human gut metagenome | biome: human gut; feature: human-associated habitat; material: faeces... | reverse complement strand
AGCGAGATCACCGGCGTTGACCCGGAGGTGCTGAAGGAAGCGGCCATCACCTATGCCACGCGCGTGGACCCCTCCACGGGCTACGGCAACGGCGGCATCCAGTACATGCTGGCCCCCGAGCATGCCTGCAACTCCGTGCAGAACCAGCGCGCCTGCGACCTCGTGTGCGGCATTACCGGCAACATGGATATTCCCGGCGGCATGCGCGGCTCCACCCCCGGCTGGCCCTTCTTCGACCTGGGCATGTGCAATCCCGATTCCCCGGAAATCCCGCCCTACGATTCCAGCAAGATCCTGGGCTCCATCGAGTTTCCCATGATCGGGTCGGATCGCGGCCCCGGTTGGGCCGACGCCACGAGCATCTACGACGCCATCGAGACCGGCACCCCCTACAACGTGACCTGCGGCATTGGGCAGACGGGCGACTTCATGAACCAGTCGAACTCCATCTTTGCCGCCGAGCAGCTGGTGAAGCTGGACTTCTGGTGCTCCATCGATCTGTGGCACACCCCCTGCGTGGACATGATCGCCGACATCGCCATGCCCGCCGCCCACTGGATGGAGCTGGACTGCATCCGCAAGTCCCAGGGCTCTTCCGGCGCCTTCGGCGCCACGGTGAAGGCCATCGACCCGCCCGGCGAGGCCAAAAACGACTTGGAGATCGTCGTGGGCCTGTACCAGGCCGCCGGCGTGCCCTACTTCGACGAGGCCAAGCACGGCGCGAAGTGGTTCACCGGCGACGAGGCCGTGAAGCACTGCAACGAGGTGGGCCTGGCCGGCTTCCGCATTCCCGATTGGGACGATTACAAAGCGGAGTTCCAGAAGAACGGCTGGTTCGATTCCAAGGTCGAGAAGCCCGAGGCCTGGGGCACCTACCGTCGCTACCAGGTGGGCACCAACGCCGTGAACGGCGACTTCCCGCCGCTGCCCCCCGAGGCCCAGCACCAGGGCTGGAACACCACCACCCACAAGCAGGAGATCTGGTCGCTGCTTTTGGAGTCGTGGCTTGTGAACGGCGCCGGCAATGACGGCGTGCGCCCGAATTTGCCCTACTCCGACACCGAGCAGTTCTCCGACAAGGAGATGTTTCCCCTGTTCGTGGAGGCGCCTCACGGGCCGGTGGCCGACCCCGACCTGTTCGCCGACGAGAACTCCTTCCTCATGACCACGGGACGCCGCCAGGGCACCTACTTCCATTCCGAGCACCGGCAGCTGCCCTGGTGCCGCGAGCTGTGGCCCGTGCCGCGCCTGGAGATGAACCCGGTGGACGCCGAGCGCATCGGCGTGACCCAGGGCGACTGGGTGTGGATCGAGACCGACCAGCACAAGATCCGCGAAGTGGTGGACCTGTACTACGGCATCGAGCCCGGCGTGGTGAACGCCGAGCACCAGTGGTGGTACCCGGAGCTGAAGCAGCCCGACCATGGCTTCATGCTGTCCGGCGTGAACTGCCTCATCGACCGCCATGCCCAGGACCGCATCTGCGGCTCGTCCAACTTGCGCGCCTACGGCGTGAAGGTGTACAAGGCCACGCCCGAGAACTCGCCCTTCGGCAACCCCGTGCCCTGCGGCGACGACGGCACGGAGATCATCCATACCTGCGACGACCCGCGCCTGAAGGAGTGGCTGCCCGACTACGCTTCCGAAAGGGGTGAGGCATAATGACCCAGTACGCGATTCTCACGGATGTGAACAAGTGCGTGGGCTGTTTGGCCTGTTCCATCTCGTGCAAGGTAACCAACGACGTGCCGGTGGGCTCCTACTGGAACAAGGTGCTGCGCATCGGCCCGAACCCGCGCCAGGAAGGCGGCCAGTGGCCCGACGTGTACACGTACTTCCTCACCATGCAGTGCCAGCACTGCGAAGATCCGGAATGCGTGAAGGTGTGCCCCACGGGCGCCTCCCATAAGCTGGCCGACGGCACGGTGCAGGTGGACAAGGAGAAGTGCATCGGCTGCCAGTTCTGCGCCATGAGCTGCCCCTACGGTGTGCGCTACCTGAACGAGACCGAACGTGTGGTGGAGAAGTGCACCCTGTGCGAGCAGAAGATCGCCCAGGACGAGCTGCCCCAGTGCGTGGCCCAGTGCGGCGGCCGGGCGCGGTTCTTCGGCGATTTGGAGCAGGGGCTCGAGAGCTTCGTGGCCCCGGGGGCGCCGGTGAAAAGCGGCGACAAGTCCTACGATGGCTGCGCGGCGGCTCGGGTGACCCTGGGCGAGTGCACCGGCGAGGGCCCGGAATACCCGGTGAAGCCCTACACCGATGCCGAGATCCACCATCTGCCCGACGTGGGCAACAAGCCCAGCTTCGTGTACATCCTGCGCCGCGAGACCTGGCAGGGCGGCGAGTAGCATCGCTTCGGCAGGGCGTCTTGCCTCCCAGGGCGCCCTGCTCTTCTGCCGATTTTCCGGGGGAACCTAGGAGAGAGGATTTTGATTATGGAACTGCAATGGCCTTTGATTCTGTTCACTACCCTGGTGGCCTGGTCGGCCGGCGTGTTCGGCACCCAGGCAGTGCTGGCCCTGCGCGGTGAGGCCCCCAAGGCCCAGCTGTCCTGCTGGATCACCGCGGCCGTGCTGCTGGCGGCCGGCGGCATCGCGGTGTTCTTCCATCTTGAGCACTGGGAGCGCATCTTCAACGGCTTCGGCCACCTGAGCAGCGGCATCACCCAGGAGCTCATCGCCATCGTGGTGCTCGCGGTGGTCATGGTGGTGTACTTCGTGTACCTGCGTCGCGGAGGCGACGAGGCCAAGGTGCCCGCTTGGCTCGCAGCGGTCGGCCTAGTGCTGGCCGTGGTGCTCGTCGCCGTCATGGGCCACTCCTACATGATGGCCTCGCTGCCCGCCTGGGATTCCGTGCTGCAGATCGGCTCGCTTCTGGGCGCGGCTTGCGGCTTCGGCCCGGCCACCATGGCGGTGCTGTGCGCCGTGAAGGACGAGTCGCTCGACTATACCGCCAAGGTGAACGTCATCGGCCAGATCGTGAACGTGGTGCTTGTGGTGGCCTACCTCGTCGCTATGCAGGCGACGGTGGGCGCCTACACCCAGGTGGACTTCTGGTTCGACCCGACCCAGCCCACCATGGACATCGCTCCGACGGGCGTCACCGAGCCCCTCTCCGGCGCCTCGCTGCCCTTCTCGGTGGTCGCGCTCATCGCCGCGGCGTGCGGCGTGGCCGGCGCCTTCGTCGGCAAGGCGAAGAAGGATTGGAAGGTGTGGGGCGCGGTCTGCGTGGCCTGCGTGCTCGTGAGCGCGCTCGCCCTGCGCGTCGTGTTCTACATGACCGGCATCTCCATCTACCCGTTCTTCTAGAAGCAGATGGGGCGCGTGCCCGTGCGGCGCGCGTCCTAGCTTTGACGGACAGGCTGTCCGAACGGACTCAGCTTCCCGCAAAATGTCACAACTGAGAAGGCCTCCCCAGCGGGAGGCCTTCCTTGCGTTCGGAGATGGTGCGCGGCTTAGATGCGGCCTAGCTCAGCTTGCTGCCGAGATCTTTGACGGCGGCTACCTTGTCAGGCACCGTGTCTGAGCTGCCTAATAGTTGAGGCCGAAGGCCCACAGCGGCACGACGTTGGCGAAGCCGTACTCGATGTCGTCCTTGACCACATATCCCTTCTCCGCATTCTGCAGCTGATCGAAACCTTTGCTCTTGCCGCCCACCTCGAAGGTGATGCCGTCGATTTCGAAATCGGATACGGGGGATGCTGTCACCAGGTGGTTGACGCGCATTTGGTTGAAGAAGAAGGTCTCGCGAATCGTCCCTCGGTCGGAGCTCTCGTCGCCGAGGTTCATGAGGATGTTGGGATTGTCCAGATACACTTTCTCAACTTTACCGAGAAGGTTGATGGACGAGCCGGATTGCCTGAGCCGGGCTATCATCCCCGCTTTCTCCATGAACATGAAGTAGTCCTCAAGATTGTTGCGGCTCACCTCGATCTTGCCGGCAATGCTCGCCATGCTCGGCTTGAAGGGGGCCATGGTGCTTATGAGGGCCATCAGACGTTTGAGTTTGCGGCCGGTCGCGGCGTTCATGTTGGCGAATTGCGGTATGTCCACTTCCAAGGTGCGCATGATCACCTGGCCGAGTTCGATCTCGAATTCGGGATCGCTTCCAAACGGGTAGTAGCCGCTTGCGAGGTATTCTCTGAAAAGGGGAAGGGGGTGCTCGACTTCTGGGATTGCGGCCTTGTGGGCGAGTATCTCCTCGAGCGTGTAGGGCTCGCAGCTGATGTTGTGGCGCATGGCGAGAAACTCTCGGAAGGAGAGGCCCTGCAGGTGGTACTTGGGTGCCCGACGGCTGAGGTCTGCCTCGCCTTTTTCGATGTCGAGCACCGAGGAACCGGTGAAGCGCACGTGCAGGTGGGGGAAGGAATCGTAGATCGCTTTCAGTTCGCGTGACCACCCTTCGTATTTGTGCACCTCGTCGATATAGAGAAAGGTGCCGCCGTTTTTCGAGAAAGCCTCGGCGGTATCGAAGAGCGTGTGCTCCGAGAAGTACATGCTGTCGGCAAATACGAAGAGGGACTCATTTGTCTGGTCGCTGTTGAGGATGTGCTGAAGGAGAAGGGTCGTCTTGCCCACGCCGCGAGGGCCGACAATGCCGAGCATGCGGCTCTCCCAATGAATATGCGGGTAGAGATACCGAACAAATTGGTTCGGCGTGCTAGCGAGCAGTCGATACATATTTTCATAGAGCTGATCCACGGGTGCCTCTTTCAATATTGCACTCATTGAGTGCAATATTTTAGCATATTCTGCACTCAATGAGTGCAACTTTCCTTTTAACTCTTTTAGGTTGCTCTAAAAGTTTTAGGTCGCTTTAACTCATTTAGCGAAGAAAGGCCTCCCAGTTGCGGGAGGCCTTTGAGGTCGCAGGAACGCTCTGCCGGTTGCCGCTAGCCCAGCTTACTGCCGAGCTCCTTGGCGGCGGCTGCCTTGTCGAAGTTGCCGCCGGTGCGCTTGGTGAGCTCGCCCATGACGCGGCCCATGTCCTTCTTCGTGGAAGCGCCCGTGTTAGCGAGCACTTCCTCAATGAGCGCCGCCAGCTCGTCGCCTTCCACCTGCTTCGGCAGGTACTCCTCCAGGATGGCCACCTGCTCGGTGAGGGTGTCGGTGCGCTCTTGGTTGTTCCCCGCTTTGATGGAGCCGTCGAGTGTCTCCTTCGTCTGCTTGATGGTGCGCTTGAGCATGGCGTCCACGTCGGCCTCGGTCACCTCGCGCCGCTCGTTTACCTCGATGGCCTTAAGCTCGGTGTGCACCTGGCGCAGAATGTCGCGCCGATGGTTGTCGCGCGCCTTCATGGCCGCTTTGATCTCATCCTGCAGCTGCTGGTATTCCATGAGCGTCCTTTCTCGGAAAATGATTGCCCTTATTATAGCGCGCTCTGCCGCTTCCCTGCCCCTCCCCGTAGGGGGCGACCTTGGTCGCCCCTCTCGACTGGCGAGATCACCTCGGTCGAGGAGGGCTGACCAAGGCCAGCCCCTACGGGACAAAGCATGCGGGGTTATGGTGGAAGGAGACTGGGGGCTATCCCTGTTGCAGCGAGCCCTTCACGATGCCGCGGGCGGCAAGGTAGGTCACCAGCATGTAGCCGCCGTAAATGACCAGCGTGAGGCCAGCGGCCATCATGATGGGGCCGACCGAGGACACGCCAATGGCGTCCAGCAGGGAATCGGACAGTACGCCGATGGCGCAGACGGAATGGCATACCGCCAGCCCCAGCGGCACGAGGAAGTACACGAGCACTTGGGCGAGCAGCGACCGATAGATCATGCCTCGGTCGCAGCCGAGCTTCCACAGGATGCGGTAGCGCGGTGTCGAATCGGACGCTTGGGAGAGCTGCTGGATGGCCAAAATGGCTGCCGTGGAAATGAGGAAGACGAAGCCGATGTAAAGTGCCAGGTACGTGATCATGAGGCGCAGCCCGGCAGACTGGGAGAGCATTTCGTTCGCCGTGAGAATGCGCGTGACCGGCCACAAGAGGCTCGCGTAGGGGTCGTCGGCGCCCTGGGCGCCCTTCTCGAACCCGCCCATGTCCCGCGGCTGCAGCGCGGCCACGATGTCGTCCAAGGCCGCGTCGTTCTCGCCGGCGGTCTTGCCGTTGTCGGCGTACATCACGTTCAGGTACTGGGTGTCGGGAATGCAGCCCTCTGCGCGCAGGGCTTCCACGGCCTCGTCGGGGGTGATGACGACCAGGGCCGTGGCCGCCATGGCGTTGTCCTCCAGCTGCGTGTCGTACAGAGGGCCGGCCAGCGCGTAGTCGGTGCCGGCGATGGTCACCGTGGGAGCCGCATCCAGCACGGCCTGGGCCAAGGGCGTCACCATGTCCATGTTGTTCGCCAAGGCGCAGGTGCCCGCTGCCAGTTCCACGGGATCCTGGCCTTGTAGGGCGCGGGCGCCGTTGAAGTCGGAGAGCGATACCACGGTGAGATGCGTTGTGCGTACGGAGCCCAAGTCGTCCAAGCGCAGTGTCGACGGATCAACGCCGGTGGCCTCGGCAGCGGCAACGAGGGGGTCGTAGGTCATATCCGGGGCTGAATAGGCGCTCACCTGGGCGAAGGCACCTACGGTCTCGGCCCACAGCTCCGGTGCGGCCTCTTGCAGGGCGGCGGCCATATCCCAGTTGTAAGCTTCCGCCTGGGACAGGCGCTCCGGTGCCTCGGCCTCCATCTCGGCGCGGCGCTCAAGCGGGTTGCCCGACGAGGAGGTCTTCGACCCGTCGGGTCCGTACCACACGGCCGCCTCCAGGGTGGCGGAGTAGGGGTTCGCCGCCTCAGTGCCGCCAACGAACACCTCCACGAGCCCCATGCCCGAGGAGAACACGGTGATGGAGAAGAACAGCAGAACGCACACGGCCCATAGCGACAAAAACGCTGTGTTCACCTTGCTAGCGATCTGGCGCACGGTGAACAGGTTCAGCTTGCGCAGGTACACGCCGCGCAGCCGCGTGAGCACGGCAATGGCGAAGCCGGCGAGCGACCAGAAGAACAGCAGCGATCCCACGAGCATGGCGATGGTGGCGCGGATGAACTCGGGCTGGTCCAGCATCACCAGACCGTTTTCGATGAGCTGCTCGTAGGCATAGACGAGGATAGCCACCGCTGAGACGAACCCCACGAGGCAGACCCACGGGTTGCGCACGCCGGCGCGCTCGTTCTTCTCGCCGGCGCGGATGAGGTCGATGAGCTTGCAGCGGCTCACGGTGATGGTGTTGAAGGCGGCCACCACCACGTAAATGGCAGCGAAGCAGGCGAGCGTGACGAGGAAGGCGTCGGGGGAGAACACGAACTGGTAGTTGGTCATCGTCGTGCCGAACAGCGCGGCGGTGAAAAACGACAGTCCCTGGGAGAGCAGCACGCCGCAGATGAGGCCCACGGCCAGGGAAAGCAGCCCCACGAGCACCGTCTCGTACAGCACGATGCGCGACACATGGCCCGGCGTCATGCCCAGCACCAGGTAGGTGCCGAACTCCCGCTTGCGGCGGCGGATGAGGAACTGGTTGGCGTACAGAATGAGGAAGCCCAGCACGCAGGCCACCACCACGGAGAACATGCCCAGGATGTAGGTGGTGGAATCGAACACGCTGCGCGAGGCCGAGGTTTCCATATCGAAGAGGATCTGCTGGCTGCCGATGGAGTTGAACGCGTAGAACACCGCCACACCGAACAGCAGCGTGATGAAGTAGACGGCGTAGTCGCGCACCGATCGGCGGATGTTGCGCAGGGCGAGCTTAAGATACATGGCCGGCCTCCCCGCCGAGGAACGACACGACCTCCATGATGCGAGCGAAGAACGCGTCGCGGCTCTCATCGCCCCGACGCAGCTCGTTGAACACGGCGCCGTCCTTGATAAACAGCACGCGGCTGGTGTAGCTGGCGGCGAAGGCGTCGTGGGTGACCATCATGATGGTGGCGCCCATCTGGGTGTTCATCATCTCCATGATCTCCAGCATCACCGTGGCGGCACGGGAATCGAGGGCGCCGGTGGGCTCGTCGGCTAAAATGAGCTTCGGGTCGGTGACCATGGCACGGGCCGCGGCCACGCGCTGCTTCTGGCCGCCGGACATCTGGTAGGGGTACTTCTGCAGCACGCCATCCACACCGAGGCGCGCGGCCATGGCGTTCACCTTGCCGGGAATGGCGCGGGCCGGCTCGCCCTTGATGGTGAGGGCCAGCGAGATGTTCTCGAAGCCGGTGAGCGTGTCCAGCAGGTTCGAGTCTTGGAAGATGAAGCCGAGGTCGTCGCGGCGGAACTTCGCCAACTGGCGCTTCGACATGCCGGTGATATCGCGGCCGCCCACGATGATGTGCCCGCTCGTGACCGTATCGATGGTAGAGACGCAGTTCAGCAGCGTTGTTTTGCCAGAGCCCGAGGGACCCATGATGCCGACGAACTCGCCGGCGGCCACATCGAAGCTGACGCCGGCCAGCGCGTGGGTGACCGAGTCGCGGCTGCCGAAGACCTTCTCGATGGAGCGCACGGAGAGGATTGGGGAGCCTGCGTTGACGGGGTGGCCGGCTTGAGAAGCGTGGGTTGGGTCGGCTGCGCGGTGGGCGCCATGGGCGGTGTGGGCGCCCCTTCCGCCGGCGCTGGCCGCGGAGGCGGCGCCGGCCACGTAGTTCTCGCGGGAGAAAGCGGCGGCGATGCCGTCGAGGGTCGTCGTGCCGTCGCCATCGAGGGGCAAAGGCGTGCCAGGATCGGTCGGACGCGGGCCGAAGGCCGAGGGGGTGGGTTCGGTGTACACTTCGGCCATTAGTAGCTCCTCTCGGTTTTGGGCAGCTGGTGGGAGATGAAGGCTCCCACGGCCCCGATGATAGCAAGCGTCAGGATGATTTTCCCTGCAGTGTTCACGACAGTCCTTTCTCTCGGATGTGCGGCTCGCGTTCCGTCTGTCCGGAGGCGGCTCGATGGATCGTCCCATCCCTCCGGAGACGGCTACGCGGCATTCCGATTCGCTCAGACAGTCCTCGCTGGTATCGAAGGCGTTGGGATTGCCTGTTCCCTTTCATGTTCTGCCTTCGATACCATCTGCGGAACTCGCTCGGTCGGAACGCCGCGTATCCGTCTCCTGCACTTGACGGATCGCGAGCTTGAATTCATCCTAAAGAGGAGGCGCGCATGGTTCCATCGATCGGGCTTACGGTTGACTTACGAATGTGTTAGGTTGCGCGGGTTTCTACCTGTTTCTACCTGCGCCGTGTCTCCTATGCACCGAAGAGTTCCTTACGGGTGCGGTCGTGGGGGAAGGTGAGGATGACGCGGGTGCCCGTGCCCTCTTCGCTGGCGAGGCCTACGTGCAGTCCCATGGAAGCGCACAAGCTCGCTACCAGGTAAAGGCCCATGCCCGTGGCCGAACCGTGGGCGCGGCCGACCTGGCCGGTGAAGCCGCGCTCGAACACGCGGGGCACGTCGGCGGCGGGGATGCCGCAGCCGTTGTCGCGCACCTCAAGCACCGTGCGGCCTCGGGAGGTGCCGGGCTCCTTCTCGCGGACGGTGAAGGCGAGGGTGGTGGCGCCGTACTTCGCCGCGTTGGTGACCACCTGTCCCAAGATGAACACGAGCCAGGGCTCGTCGGCCAGCACCGTCAGGGCGTCGGGAATGTCAAAGGCGGGGGTGCAGCCTTTCTCGATGAGGAAGCGGCTGTGGCGCTTGCAGGCTTCCCGCGCCGCATCGGCCAAATTCACTTCGCGGATGGCGTAGTCGCGCTCGACCGAGGTGGATCGCGCGTAATAGAGGGCCTGGTCCACCTGGACCTCGATGCGTTCCAGCTCGCGGGCCACTTTGGCCGACTCGGGCCCGGGGTTGTTGGCGAGCATGAGCTTGATGGCGGCGATGGGGGTCTTTATCTCGTGAATCCACAGCTCCACATAGCGGCGATAGGCGGCCGCGTCGTCACGCAGGGCCGCTGTCTCCTCGGCGGAAAGCTGGGAGAGGCGACGGGCCACATCGTAAGCGATCTCACCTTCCAGAAAAGGCGGCTCGGCGATGAGGGAGGGAAGCACGCAGGCTTGGCGCAGCTGCTCGGTAAGGTGGCGCAATTCGTGATAGAAGGCGGCTTTGCGGCGGTAGTCCAGAAAGCCGGCGCCCAGCGCGATGAGCGTAAGAATGTCGGCGACGAGCAGAACCCCCGACGAGTTCACGCCGAGCGCAGGCAGAATGAGCACGGTGCTGGCGAGGGCGAGCAAAAAAGCCGCGAGACCGATGACGTTGTCGCGCACATAGGAAGCGGGCGTGAAGGCGGCGATGGGCGCATTGGCGGTGTGCGCGTTGACGCGTTCTCCTGCAGCGCTCGCGTCGCGGCCCCCTTCCGCAGCATGCGACGCGCAAGAGATCTCGCAGTCCTCGCGTGCCACTGTGTTGTGCCCGCTCATACCGTGTACCCCACACCGCGGCGGGTAGCGAGGAAGTCCTCCGGAACGCCTAGGGAACCGAGGGTTTTGCGCAAGCGGTTCACATTCACGGTTAGCGTGTTGTCGTCGATGAAGGCGTCGGATTCCCACAGGGCACACATGATCTCGCTGCGGGGCACCACCACGCCGGGGTTACGCATGAGCGTCTGCAGAATGCGCAGCTCGTTGCGCGTGAGTTCGGCGGTGCGTCCTTGGAATTCCACGGTGCCGGCGCCCATGTTCAACGTCACGCCTTTGTGGAGGATCGTCATGCCGGCAGCAGGGCTCGCGCTGCGCCGCAGCAACGCCTGCAGATGCGCGAGCAGCACGGCGGGCCGATAGGGCTTGGTCACGTAATCGTCGGCCCCCAGGTTCATGGCCATCACTTCATCGAACTCGCTCTCCGAAGAGGTGAGCATGAGGATGGGCACCGAGCTTTTGGCCCGGATGTCGCGGCAGATGGAATGCCCGTCGGCGCCGGGCAGCTTCAGATCGAGCACGATGCAGTCGGGCTCGGCAGCGAGGGCGCGTGCCGCGGTGTCGCCCCAGGTGCCCTCGTAGGCCGCCACGGCGTAGCCGGAAAGCTCCAGCACGTGGGCCAGCTCCGTGCGCAGGGCGGGATCGTCTTCGATGAGGTAAATGCGCTGGGCCATGGCTGCCTCTCTTTCGGCGGTGTTCGCAGGTGCCGTCCGCGCGGGGCGTGGCGCTCGGGCATAAGGCCCAGGCGCGAGGTTCGGACGTGGGGCTCGCGCGCAAGGCTCGGGCGCGGTAGCGCGGGCGCGAGGTTCGTGCGCTCAAGCGCGACGGCAAGCATCGCAGCCCATTGTAAGCCTGCGCGCCGTTCCCGCCCCCAGCAACTTCCAACCTTACGCAACCGTAAGTTGGTTACCAGCTTCCTCGGAAGGCGTGCTCGACTGCTCGATAGTAAGCGAATGGGCAGAATTTGCCTGAGATCTTGAGTTATAAGCGTCTGCAGAAGAAAAATGTGGATGAAATTAACGAGTAATGTATAAAGAAGGGGTGAAAATGTGTGCTCAGGCGCTTATAACTGGCGATCTCGTGCAATTCAGGGCTGGTTCGCCGCCGGACGAGGCGTGCGCCTGGACGTGTTCGCCCGGGGCGACGGGCGGGTCTACGACATCGAGATGCAGGTCGCCAGGGAGCGAGGCCTGGGGCGCCGCATGCGCTACTACCAGGCCGCCATGGACGTGGGGGAGTTGGGGTCGGGCGAGGACTTCGCCGCGCAGTCCGAGGTAGCCGATCGCATCCTGTCGACCCTGACGCCCGAGGAGGTCGAGTCGTTGAACGTTCTCACGGAGAAGATCATCCACCAGTGCAAGGACATGGGCGTCCGCGGTGAGCGCAAGCATGGTCGCCATCATCGTCATGGCAAGGGCCGCAGCTGCCGCAAGTAGCGTTCGGCACCCTTCTGGCACCTTCTCGATAATGGCCTCCCAGGGGGCCATTATTTTTCTCAAAGATTATTCTTAACATAGAATAAAGCATCGTTATAATAGATTTCGACAGAGCGGGAGATGCGAAGTCTCCTCCTCTCTCCTCTTCTCTCGTCCGCACGCGCCTCTCCCCTCGGGCGCCAAGGACACTCATTTGCGAGCCTGGGATCCCCCCTCCCCGGGCTCGCAGCATGTCAGGGGCCGGCTGCTTCGGAGGGAGGCCGGCCTCTCGGCTCTCTGCCGCTCTCCATCGAGGCGCACCGGCGCGTTGGCGCATGCGCTTTTCTTCCTTAAGAATCCCTGAAGTTTCGTTGCGAAGGCGAAAAGTGGGGTAGTATGGTCGAGAAAACGTGGCGCCCTTTGCGGGGCCGCCTGCACGTGGCAACTTCCAGAGGCACCAGACCGGGGAGTCGCCTGGATAGGGAAGGATTCGGCTATGCGAGAAATGCCCGCCAATCAGTTGAACCCGCGCATTAAGAGCGTTTGGCGCATCAACGATGCCATTTGGATCGTTGTCTCATTCCTGTGCTGCTTTCTGCCCTTCGCTATCATAGCGTTGGTGGCGCCAGAAGAAGCGTGGGCCGGGGTGGTGGCTCTTATTGTCGCTATCTTGTTCGTGGCGCTGCTTGTGCTGTGCGTGGTGGTGCTGCCGCCCATTCGCTATGCTCGTTGGCGCTACGAGCTTACGCCGGATTACCTGGACATCGCTCGCGGCATCTTCTGGCGCAAGCGCTTCGTCATTCCGTTCATCCGCGTGCAGAACACCGACACGCGCCAAGGGCCCATCCTGCGCGCCTTCGGGCTGTCCAGCGTCACCGTGGCAACTGCCGCCGGCGAGCACGAGATTCCCGGCCTCGGCATCGAAGAGGCCGACGTGCTGCGCGATCGTGCCGCCGAGCTGGCGCGTCTGGCCCGAGAGGACGTATAAATGAGCGCGCCGAACGTGCCCCCGCAGGTGCCCGCGCCCGCGCCGAACGTGCCCCCTGCGGCGGCTGCCCCATCGACTGAGCTGCCGCGCCACCATGTGCACCACAGCTATATCTGGCTCGAAAGCGTGCGCACGATCTTCATCATTGCCGTATGTGTTGTGGTGGCGAACTTCTCCACTATCATTGGGCTCGTTGCCGAAGAGGGCATGGGCGCCGAGGCAGGGTTCATCATGGCGGTGGCCGGCATCGGCACGCTGGTGGTCATCCTCCTTACGTTTGGCATCGTCGCTGGGCTGCGCGTCGTTGGCTACAAGCACCTGTACTTCACCGTCGGCCCCGACGAGTTCACGCTGTGCTCCGGCATCTTCAACAAGAAGCAGGTGCACGTGCCCTACCAGCGGGTCCAGTCCGTGGACCAGCGGGCGACGCTCCTTCAGCGATTGTTCGGCGTGTGCACGGTTTCCATCGATACGGCCGGCGGCGCGGCGAACAAGGCCGTCGTGGTGCCCTACGTCACCAAGGCCCAGGCCGAGTGGCTGCGCGCCGAGCTCTACAACCGCAAGAACGCTCTGGCCGCTCAGGCTGCCGTTGCGTCGGGCATGGCGGGTGCAGCGAGTGCGACCGCGACGGGCATGGCGGGTGCGGGCGACCCGATTCCGCAGTCGGTGGGGGCCGGCATTGCGGCTATGGCCCAGGGGGCGGCGACCTTTGCCGGCAACGTGCCGAGCCCGGCCGCCGCGGGCAACGTGCTCGATGTGGGCGCCGAGGCATGGAACCAAGTGGGCGGCGTGTTCGCCGGCCCTGCTCAGGATACCGGCCGCGTTACCTACGAGTACGGTCTCACTAACAAGGAGCTGTTCCTCGCGGGTCTTTCCAACACCACATCGGTGGGGCTCATCTTCGCCGGTCTGGTTGTCGGCGTGCTGCAAATCGTCGGTTTCATCTTCGACGTGATGGGGGGTGCGGCCGATGGTGCCGTGGAAAGCGCCCTAGTTTTTGCCGGCTCCCAGGCTTCGGCCTACCTGATCGGGGCCGTTTCGGCGGGGGTCATCGTGCTGGTGCTCGTGCTGTGGGTGCTCTCGGCGGTGGGTTCCTGCATTGGGTACGGCGGCTTCAAGGCGCGCCGCCGCAACAACCGCATCGAGGTGGAATACGGCTTGCTGCAGCACACCTTCCAAGGCATCGACATCGACCGCGTGCAGTCCGTCATCGTGAAGCAGAGCTTCATCCGCCGTCTGCTCGGCTACTGCGAGCTGTCTCTCGGCAAGATTGACGCCGGCACCGACGAGGACAGCAGCAATCAGAAGAACACTCTGGCCAATCAGGGGATCATCATCCACCCCTTCGTGAAGATGAACCGTGTGCCGGAAATCCTCGCCGGGCTCGTGCCGGAGTTCTCCGACCTTCCCCATGAGGCGAAGCCTGTCGCGAAGGTGGCGCTGCGCCGAGCCGTGCTGCGCCAGAGCATCTGGTTCGGCGGCGGCTTCTGGCTGGCTGTGGTAGTCACCGTGTGCCTAGTGGTTTTCGGTTGGGTGAATGGAGAAGTTGCGACCGGCGGCATAGAACTCGATTCCGAGGATCTGTTCCTTCTGAGCATTGGGTGGAACGTGATCGTGGTGGGTGGCTATGCGCTGGCGGCTATCCTCTTCGTCATCGATGTAGTGAACGCCGTGCTGTGGGCCCGCGAGTCCAGCTTCGCCTACAACCACCGCTTCATGCAGGTGAGCAACGGCGGGTTCGCGCGCGAGACCATCAGTTTCCCGCGCAAAAAGATTCAGTTCGGCTTCACGAAGACGAACCCCTTCCAGCGCCGCGCCCATACCGCCCGCAGCTCCTGCGCCGGG
>ENA-ORVG01002964-ORVG01002964.1-human-gut-metagenome-genome-assembly--contig:-NODE-2964-length-14617-cov-4.299066_pt1 | contig 14617 bp, 10 predicted proteins | sample MGYA00242091_ERZ509233 | MGnify/ENA primary metagenome ERZ509233 (study PRJEB26280, sample SAMEA2338840) | human gut metagenome | biome: human gut; feature: human-associated habitat; material: faeces... | reverse complement strand
TGAAATCTATATTCTTGTGCTTTGTGTTTTATTATCCATATGCAAAATATAAGAATGTGTATGTTCTATTTTTTACAATAGTACTGAGTCTGTTTGTCGTCTATTATAAATTTAATGAAATGTACATTTGCTTTTTATTTGGTACGTTCCTTCGTGAATTTGAAAGATTAGTCTATCGTAAGATTCGTCTTGTTTCGTTTTTATCAGCCACCGTATTTTTGTTTCTGTTTTGTTTTTGGAATAATGAGTATCTTAAAATATATTATGAACATTTAGGTCCTTTTGTTTTATTTGATACTTCTTCTTCTTTAACGCATTATTTTAGTGTCTTATTTTATAAAATAATAATTGGCCTTTGTGGTTCAGTGTTTCTGTTTTGTTTGTTTAAAATGAGGTCTAGTCTCTTTCAATCTTCTAAGTTGGGTAGATATATTTCTTATATGGGTAAAAATACTTTGTATATCTATGTCTTTCAGTATTTCTTTCTTGAAACTGTTTTAGGTGTTTTTCTGGATTTAGATAATCTTGATAAATACTTTACTGATTTAGTATTAACTCCGATACTGTCATTGATTATATTAGTATTTATGAATTATCTTTATGTAAAGATAGGTAAATCTTTTGCGATGACATTCGTATTTGGTCGCTGAAATTAATTCTTTAAATATATATGCAAACAAACAACACACATATCGTCATCATGGCCGGAGGCATTGGTTCTCGATTTTGGCCGATGAGCACGCCTGATTACCCTAAGCAATTTATTGATGTGATGGGTGTAGGGAAATCATTGATTCAACTTGCCGTGGAACGTTTTTCCTCATTGTGTCCCTTGAGTAATTTTTGGGTGGTGACAAGTGAACAGTATGTGGGGATCGTTCAGCAACAATTACCGGAAATACCGCTAGATAATATTCTTGCTGAGCCGGAGGCTCGTAACACGGCTCCTTGTATCGCTTATGCCTGCTGGAAGATCAAGTGTAGGTTCCCTAATGCCAATATCGTCGTAACACCTTCAGATGCCTTGGTGATCGATGTGATTGGGTTTCGAAAGGTGATTGCGCAGGCTCTTTCATTCACGCAAGAGCGGAAGGCGATCGTGACGATAGGAGTCAAACCTTCAAGACCAGAAACTGGATATGGATATATAAAAACATTTTCTTCCTCTATAAAGAATGAGGTCGTAAAGGTTGAGGCATTTAAGGAAAAGCCCAACCGAAAGGTGGCAGAAGATTACTTGGCTGATGGTCATTATTTTTGGAATGTGGGTATCTTTGTGTGGCATGTAGACATGATTATGGAGGCTATCCGTAAATATACACCAGAACTGGCGAGAGTGATGGACAATATGAGTTTAAGCTTTTATACGGATGATGAGAAAAGAGTAATAGGAGAACTATTCCCTACTTGCGAAAAAATCTCGATAGATTATGCGGTGATGGAGAAAGCTAAAGAGGTTTATATGCTGTCTGCTGAGTTTGGCTGGAGTGATTTGGGTAGCTGGGGATCACTACATTCCTTGTTACCTCAAGATATGGATGGGAATTCAGCCGTGGGGTCAGAGGTACGGATGATCGATTGTGCTGGATGTGTTGTGCACACCTCGGATGAGCGCAAAGTCGTGATTGAAGGACTTAAGGATTATATCGTAGCTGAAAAGAATGGGCAACTATTGATTTGTCGTTTACGGAATGAGCAGATGATAAAGGAGTGGGGAAGATAGGGATTTTCCTGCTTTCTGATAAATTTAAAAATAATCACCTTGGACATTCATTTCCTTTTTGAAGGGGGGAGACGAATGGCTGGGGTGATTATTTTTTTTAGGTGATGACTATAATACTACCACATCATACCCATGAGCCAGAATGGAATGGCGTTGCCTACAGGGTAGTCGGTGTTGTCTCTCAAGACATAGTCCGCTTCTTTAGGATTTTTGTTTTTTCCTCCAACTTCTAGGGTTTGTGATACATGGTCTTTTGTAATCACATAATCACCTTTCTTCTCGTCTTTCATGGCGTTTATCTCGTAACCTGCCCTAGAAAAGCAGTGGACAGTGTAGGCTTCACGTTCCGTTCCTTGGTCTGCATTCAAAACCTTATAAGCACATGGGTCTGCGAACAACATTTTTGCGCCAGTGCTACGGGCTTTCGTGTCATTGGGGTACTTTACTATTTTCAATAGATCTACACTTTCCATCACAAAGAGTAGTTGATAGAGTTTTTCCGCTCCTATTCCCCAGTCGGAGCATAAGGAGGTGACTTGTACACGAGGTATTGAGGAGTTTGCCAGTGTGCCGATAATGGCTCGCATCACACGTAGGTTGTTTTCGGAAATGCTAGGCAGGAAGAACGGTATATCGTTATTGAGAATTTTGTCGATGATAGCCATGTAACGTGCTTCGAAATCTTTCTCTTGGTAGAAAGGACGTGTACCGTAACTACGATAATTGAGGAAATGGTTCAACAGCTCCGCATCTGGTTGTGTAGGTAGTATTGTGTCTCCCAGTTTATACTTGGGGTATATTTGGCCAGTTTCAAGATATAGAAATTCTCTGAACGACATTAAAGGCATCTGTATCGCTACATAACGTCTGGACAAGTCGGCTTTGCCATCACGAAGTACTAACGATGAGGAATCTGAAATCCAGATGATTTTTCCTGGATAGTCATCATACAAGGCCTTCAGATGTATGCTCCAGTTTGATGCGTAGTGAATCTCGTCGATAATAACACCTTCATAACCAAGCATGAATACGCTACTAACTAAGTCATAGAGCGGTTCGCCAATAATCTTCGGATTATCAGCAGAAAAGTATAATAAGCGCCTGCCTTGTGAATGATGGAGTAGAAATGTAGATTTGCCACATCCTCTGGCACCGGTTAGCATCAGGTTTTTAGGGAGCTCATCAAACTCCGTGGTAAATGGCCGCAATCTCTGCGGAAGAGCCGCTAATCGGCGTTGCATGGCCGTTATCAGTGTTTGGAGTATATTTGTATTCATTCTATGGAATTTATATTTACGCACAAAATTACCGAATTATTTCTATGATAGAAAGAATTTATGCAAGAATATTTCTGTGCCAGAAAGAATATTGGTGTTTTTCTTTCTGTTACGGAAATATTACGGTTCTCGGATGGATATCTTTGAAAGGCCTCTTTCAAGAGGGAAATGAGTGGCTTATGGATTGAAAATAAAACGCTCCCTTTTGCTTATAAAATGTAAGCTTTGTTAACCAAACGTCCGATAAAAACATTTTTTCCGTGAAAGTGTCAATTATTTTATGTTTGTTTAAACAATATGTTAGGTATTGTCTGTATCTTTGCGGCAAAATCAAAAAGTTGATTCGACAATGGAAGTATTGAAGCACGAGTGTGGTGTTGCCATGGTCCGGTTACTGAAACCCTTGGAGTATTATCACGAGAAGTACGGTAGTTGGATGTATGGACTGAACAAGCTCTATTTGCTGATGGAAAAGCAGCATAACAGGGGGCAGGAAGGAGCGGGCTTAGCCTGCGTGAAGTTAGAGGCAAATGCCGGAGAGGAATATATGTTCCGTGAACGGGCCGTCGGGACCGGAGCTATTACCGAGATATTTGCCGCAGTTCACGAACACTACAAGGATTTAACCCCCGAGCAACTCAACGATCCGCTATTCGCCAAAGCCAACCTACCTTTCGCCGGAGAGCTTTATATGGGCCACCTCCGTTACAGTACCACCGGAAAATCCGGAATCTCTTATATCCATCCTTTTTTACGACGCAATAACTGGCGTGCAAAGAACCTTGCCGTTTGCGGAAATTTCAACCTGACAAATGTTCATGAAGTATTCGAGGAGATCACGGCGATCGGTCAGCATCCCCGGAAATATTCCGATACGTATATCATGCTGGAGCAGCTGGGACACCGGCTGGACCGGGAAGTGGAGCGCCTGTACCAAAAGTGTGAGGCGGAAGGATTGAGAGGGATGGATATCACGCATGCCATCGAGGATCAAATTGATTTGTCGAACGTGCTGAAACGCTGTACCCCGGGCTGGGATGGTGGTTTCGTGATTTGCGGTATCACCGGTAGTGGCGAGTCGTTCAGCGTGCGGGACCCGTGGGGAATCCGTCCGGCCTTCTATTATGCGGATGATGAGATTATCGTGTTGGCTTCCGAGCGTCCGGTTATACAAACCGTGATGAACGTGCAGGTAGAGGATATCCGGGAGTTGAATCGGGGAGAGGCGATACTCGTCAACAAGAAAGGCGAGTGGCATATCTCCCAGATCGTGGAGCCGAAAGAGAATAAGGCTTGTTCCTTCGAGCGTATCTACTTCTCACGGGGTAGCGACGTGGATATTTACAGGGAAAGGAAGCGTTTGGGAGATAATCTCGTGCATCCGATCTTGAAAGCGGTGGATTACGACTTGAATCATACCGTCTTCTCTTTTATCCCGAATACGGCCGAGGTCGCTTATTTCGGGATGCAGGAGGGGTTGAACAACTATTTGAATAAGCTGAAAAAAGAATGGATCGCCGATCGTAGTCACTTGCTCAGGGAAGAGGAACTGGAGCAAATCCTTTCCATGCGAGTCCGCTCGGAGAAAGTAGCTATAAAAGATATAAAATTACGTACATTTATCGCTGAGGGCAATAGCCGCAATGATCTGGCGGCGCACGTATATGATATTACTTACGGAAGTATTGAACCTTTTATCGATAATCTGGTTGTGATAGATGATAGCATCGTGCGGGGTACTACCTTACGCCAGAGTATTATCGGTATCTTGGATCGCCTGCATCCGAAGAAAATCGTGATCGTAAGTTCTTCTCCGCAGGTACGTTACCCGGATTATTACGGTATTGATATGTCCCGGATGAACGAGTTTATCGCTTTTAAGGCTGCGGTGGCCCTGTTACGTGACCGGGGAATGGAATACGTGATCTTGGACGCTTATCAGAAGGCGAAGCGACAACAAACAGCGGCGGATGGTCCGTTGGTGAATTACGTAAAGGAGATATACGCCCCGTTTACGGACGAGGAGATATCCGTTAAGATGGTGGAGTTGCTTACACCGGCCGGGACGCAGGCGAAAGTAGAGATCGTCTACCAGACTTTGGAGGGCTTGCATGCCTCTTGTCCGGAGCATCCGGGTGACTGGTATTTCTCCGGCGATTACCCGACACCGGGCGGGACTCGGTTAGTGAACGAGGCTTTTATTCACTATATGGAAGAAGAATATTTAGTGAAATGACACAACATACAGATTCTATGCAGACAAACAGAACAGCAACTTTGATGTTAGACGACGGTACCGTCTTCCGTGGCTACTCTTTCGGCTATGAGAGACCGGTGGCTGGCGAGGTCGTGTTCAATACCGCTATGACCGGATATCCGGAGAGCTTGACGGACCCTTCGTACGCAGGCCAGTTGATGGTGTTGACTTATCCGCTCGTTGGTAACTACGGTGTCCCGCCTCGTACGTTCGAGCCGAACGGGATCGCTACGTTTATGGAGAGCGAGAAGATCCATGCCGAGGCGATTATCGTTAGCGATTACAGCCATGAGTATAGCCACTGGAACGCCGAGTGCAGTTTGGGCGACTGGTTGAAGGAGGAGAAGATCCCGGGCATATACGGTATCGATACGCGTGCGTTGACTAAGAAATTGCGTGAGCATGGCGTGATGATGGGACGCATCGTTATCGGCGATGCCGATAACGAAATTGGAAATGGGGAATTGAAGATCGAGGATTATGAGCATGTGAACTATGTGGATCGGGTATCGTGCAAGGAGATTATTTGTTACCTGCCCGATGGTACGAGCCAGACCTGTTCTTTATCGGAAGCCTCCGATTCCCGATTCTCGATTCTCGATTCTCAATTCCTAAAGCGCGTCGTGCTTTTGGACTGCGGCGTGAAACATAACATCATCCGTTGCCTGTTGAGGCGTAACGTGGCGGTGATCCGTGTGCCTTGGGACTACGACTTCAATCAGCTGGAATACGATGGCTTGTTTATCAGTAACGGTCCGGGCGATCCGGATACTTGCGATGCCGCCGTGCGGAATATCCGTAAGGCGCTTTCCGGGGATAAGCCGATTTGCGGTATTTGCATGGGTAACCAGTTGTTGGCGAAAGCCGGCGGTGCTTCTATCTATAAATTGAAGTACGGTCATCGTAGCCATAACCAGCCGGTACGTATGGTAGGCACGGAGAAATGCTTCATCACCTCGCAGAACCATGGTTACGCCGTGGATAACGATACGCTGGGTGAGGAGTGGGAACCGCTGTTCATCAATATGAATGACGGGACGAACGAGGGTATCAAGCATAAGACGAAGCCTTTCTTCTCCTCTCAGTTCCATCCCGAGGCTTGCAGCGGGCCGCTGGATACGGAGTTCATGTTTGATAAATTCACGGAATTGTTGTAGCCGGGGATTTACGCCCACCCTAAACGAGGGATTAGGGCAACCCTAAATGAGTGTTTAGGTCTACCCTAAACGGGTGTTTAGGCTTACCCTAAAAGAGAACATTAAAAAAAGTAAAGCAATGAAAGAAGATATAAAGAAAGTCCTGATACTCGGTTCCGGAGCCTTGAAGATTGGTGAGGCGGGCGAGTTCGATTATTCAGGCAGCCAAGCCCTGAAGGCGATTAAGGAAGAGGGGATTCAAACGGTATTGATCAATCCGAATATCGCTACGGTACAGACATCGGAAGGAGTTGCGGACACGGTTTATTTCCTGCCCGTTACTCCTTTTTTTGTGGAAAAGGTGATCGAGAAGGAACGTCCGGAAGGTATCTTGCTCGCTTTCGGCGGGCAGACGGCGTTGAATTGTGGCGTGGCTCTTTACCAAAGCGGCGTGCTGGAGAAGTATGGCGTGAAGGTATTGGGTACCCCGGTGCAGGCTATCATGGATACCGAGGATCGGGAGTTGTTCGTACGCAAGCTGGATGAGATCGACGTGAAGACGATCAAGAGCGAGGCCGTGGAGAACGCCGCTGACGCTCGCCGTGCGGCCGCCGAGCTGGGGTATCCGGTCATCGTCCGTGCCGCTTATGCACTGGGGGGCTTGGGTTCCGGTTTCTGCGACAATGAGGAAGAATTGGACGTGTTGGTAGAGAAGGCTTTCTCTTTCTCTCCGCAAGTATTGGTGGAGAAAAGCTTGAAGGGCTGGAAAGAGGTAGAGTACGAGGTGGTGCGCGACCGCTTCGATAACTGCATCACGGTATGTAACATGGAGAATTTCGACCCGCTGGGAATCCATACGGGAGAGTCTATCGTGATTGCCCCCTCGCAGACTTTGAGTAATACGGATTATCATAAATTACGTGAGTTGGCGATCCGTATCATCCGCCATATCGGTATCGTGGGCGAGTGTAACGTGCAATACGCTTACGATCCGGAGAGTGAGGATTACCGGGTGATCGAGGTGAACGCCCGCTTGAGCCGTTCTTCGGCCTTGGCTTCTAAGGCGACCGGTTATCCGTTGGCTTTCGTGGCCGCTAAATTAGGTTTGGGCTACGGTTTGTTCGACTTGAAAAACTCCGTGACGAAAACGACTAGCGCTTTCTTTGAGCCGGCTCTCGATTACGTGGTATGTAAGATCCCTCGCTGGGACTTGGGTAAGTTCCACGGCGTGGCTCGTGAGTTGGGTTCCAGCATGAAGTCGGTTGGCGAGGTGATGGCGATCGGACGTACCTTCGAGGAGGCTATCCAGAAGGGCTTGCGTATGATCGGGCAGGGTATGCACGGTTTCGTGGAGAATAAGGAGTTGGTGATCGAGGATATCGATAAGGCTTTGCATGAGCCTACCGACCGCCGTATCTTCGTTATCTCGAAGGCATTCCGTGCTGGTTATACGGTAGACCAGATTCATGAGCTTACCAAGATAGACCGATGGTTCCTACAGAAACTATATGGAATCATGCAGACCTCCAAGGAGCTTCACGCTTTCGATATGAAGGGGATCCAACGTTGGCGCATCAATCCGGAGTTGATCCGCCGGGCGAAGATACAAGGGTTCTCTGATTTCCAGATCGCACGGGCGATCGGTCTCGACGGGGATGTGGAGAAGGGTATGATGTTGGTTCGCCAGTTCCGTAAGGAGCATGGCATTCTTCCGGTGGTGAAACAGATCGATACCTTGGCCGCCGAGTATCCGGCGCGGACGAATTACCTGTACCTGACGTATAGCGGTACGGAAAACGACGTGACGTACTTGGGCGATCATCGCTCGATTGTCGTGCTGGGTTCCGGCGCTTATCGCATCGGTAGCTCGGTGGAGTTCGACTGGTGTGGCGTGCAGGCCTTGAATACGATCCGTAAGGAGGGCTATCGTTCCGTGATGATCAACTACAATCCCGAGACGGTGTCTACCGACTATGATATGTGCGATCGTCTTTATTTCGATGAGCTTACCTTCGAGCGTGTGATGGATATCCTCGAGCTGGAGAACCCGCACGGCGTGATCGTCTCCACCGGCGGCCAGATCCCGAATAACTTGGCGATGCGTTTGGACGAGCAGCATGTGAATATCTTGGGGACATCCGCCAAGAGCATCGATAATGCCGAGGACCGTGAGAAGTTCTCCGCCATGTTGGATCGTATCGGCGTGGATCAACCCCGCTGGAAAGAGCTTTCTTCCATGGAGGATATCAATGGCTTCGTGGCGGAGGTAGGCTTCCCCGTGTTGGTTCGCCCGAGTTACGTGCTGAGTGGTGCCGCCATGAATGTCTGCTCGAATCAAGAGGAGTTGGAGCGTTTCTTGAAATTGGCCGCCAACGTCAGCCAAAAGCATCCGGTGGTGGTAAGTCAGTTCATCGAGCATGCGAAAGAGGTGGAGATGGATGCCGTGGCCGATCATGGCGAGATCGTGATGTATGCCATTAGCGAGCATATCGAGTTTGCCGGGGTTCATTCCGGCGACGCTACGATTCAGTTCCCGGCCCAGAAATTATATGTGGAGACGGTTCGTCGTATCAAGCGTATCAGTAAGCAGATCGCTAAGGAGCTGAATATCTCCGGCCCGTTCAATATCCAATATCTGGCGAAGGGCAATGAGATCAAGGTGATCGAGTGCAACCTTCGTGCCAGCCGTTCCTTCCCGTTCGTGAGCAAGGTGCTGAAGATAAACTTCATCGAGTTGGCTACCCGTGTCATGCTGGGCTTGCCGGTAGAGAAACCGAATAAGAATGAGTTCGATTTGGATTACGTGGGTATCAAGGCCTCTCAATTCTCGTTCAATCGCTTGCAGAAAGCCGATCCGGTATTAGGGGTCGATATGGCTTCCACGGGCGAGGTGGGTTGTCTGGGCGACGATGTATCCGAGGCGGTGTTGACGAGTATGCTCGCTGTCGGGCAACGGGTTCCGGAGAAGAATATCCTCCTGTCCACCGGTACGCCGAAGCAGAAGGTAGCCATGCTGGATGCCGCTAAGATGTTGGCGACGAAAGGCTACAACCTATTCGCTACGGGAGGTACGCACCGTTTCTTGGCGGAGAATGGCATTCCGAGTACGAAGGTGTACTGGCCGAGCGAGAAGGGAGAACCGCAGGCGCTTAAGATGCTTCATGAGAAGCAGATCGATATGGTCGTGAATATCCCTCGTGACCTTTCCGCCGGCGAGCTTGACAACGGCTATAAGATCCGCCGTGCCGCCATCGACCTGAATATCCCGTTGATTACGAATGCCCGTCTGGCGAGCGCTTTCATTCAAGCCTTCTGTACCTTGAGCGTAGATGATATCTGCATCAAGAGTTGGCAGGAATATAAATAAATGGGGGCTTGATGTAAATCAAGTGGTATTTATTTCGTAAGTTTGCGGAAACAAACAAAAACAACCATGAATATGGATACAGCGATATTTATAGCTCGCAGGATCGCGGCGCAATCGATTCTACTCAGTGAGGAAGCCGCCCAGAAACTGGCCTCTATCTTAATCCGGACAGAATTGAAAAAAGGCGCCCTGTTTTTGAGCGAAGGAGAGGTTTGTACGCAACTCGGTTATGTCTATAAGGGAATGGTTCGCCAGTTTTACTTCAAGAATAAGAAAGAGCTGACCGAGCATTTCGCCAGCGAGGACAACATCTTCATTTGCATCGAGAGCTTCTTGCGCCAGCGTCCCGCTAATCTGTTGGTGGAGGCCTTGGAGAATACGGTGCTGTATGGCATTCCTCATGATCCTTTATTGGCATTGTGCGCCGAGGATTACGAGATCGAGGTCATGTATCGCCGCCTGTTGGAGAATTCGCTGATCCTGTCTCAACGGAAGGCGGATTTCCTTCGTTTCGAGACCGCTAATGAACGTTATGCCCGCTTATTGAAAGAACACCCTGAGATCGTGCAGCGTGCCCCCTTGTCCCATATCGCCTCTTATTTGCTGATGACTCCCGAGACATTAAGCAGGGTAAGGGCCAATATGCAGCTATGAGGGGCTTGTAGGTGTTAATTATATACGGTGTCGTATATGATATATAAGATAAAATTAGTATGAAGGTAGGATTATTTATCCCATGTTACATTAACGCGGTGTACCCCGAAGTGGGTATCGCCTCGTATAAATTGTTGAGGCATGTGGGTGTGGATGTCGATTATCCGATGGACCAGACCTGTTGCGGACAACCCATGGCGAACGCCGGCTTCGAGGATGAGGCGGCTCGCTTGGCCCTCCGGATGGAGGAACAGTTTAAGAACTATGACTACGTGGTAGGCCCCTCGGCCAGTTGCGTAGCCTTCGTAAAAGAGAACCATCCCCATATATTGGGAAAGCGGGATCACGTTTGTATGAACAGTAAGAAGATTTATGATATCTGCGAGTTCTTGCACGACGTGGTGAGACCGGGATCCCTGCCGGCCGTTTTCCCGCATAAGGTGAGTATCCATAATAGTTGCCACGGGGTGCGTGAGTTGCATCTCTCGTCGCCCAGCGAGCGTAATATCCCGTACTATTCCAAGTTACGTGATCTCCTTTCCTTGGTGAAAGGTATCGAGGTGTTCGAGCCGAAGCGGGTGGACGAATGTTGCGGTTTCGGCGGTATGTTCGCCATCGAGGAGCCTGAGGTCTCTACTTGCATGGGACAAGACAAGGTAAAGGATCATATGAGTACCGGCGCCGAGTATATCACCGGTGCGGATAGCTCTTGCCTGATGCATATGGAAGGGGTTATCAAGCGGGAGAAACTTCCGATCAAGACTATTCACATCGTTCAAATATTAGCGTCCGGATTATGAGTACGAAACATGCTATAGCAGCGGCCCGTTTCCTAGAGAATAAGGAGAATGAGGCTTGGCACGACCATACGCTTTGGATGGTACGTACCAAACGGGATAAGATGAGCCATTCGCTTCCCGAGTGGGAGCGGTTGAGAGAGTTGGCCTCGGAGATCAAGCTTTACTCCAACAGCCATCTGGACACGCTTCTGGAGGAGTTCGAGAAAAACGCGATCGCCAACGGGGCTATCGTGCACTGGGCGAAAGATGCCGAGGAACATAACCGGATTGTTTACGAGATTATCCAGAAACATGGGGGAAAGAATCTCGTGAAGAGTAAGTCGATGTTGGCGGAAGAGTGTGGGTTGAGTCCTTATCTGGAGGCTAGGGGAATTGATGCCGTGGAGTCGGATTTGGGTGAACGGATCATGCAGTTCATGGGTACACCGCCCAGTCATATTGTGTTGCCTGCTATTCACGTGAAACGGGAGGAGGTGGGGAAGGTGTTTGAGAAAGAGTTGCACACGGAACCGGGAAATAGCGATCCGACTTACCTGACTCACGCGGCCCGGGCTGCCTTGCGGGAGAAGTTCCTGCATGCAGATATTGCCATGACGGGTGTTAATTTTGCAGTGGCCTCGTCAGGTGCTTTTGTGGTTTGTACGAACGAGGGAAATGCTGATATGGGAACTTCTTTTCCCAAAGTACATATCGCGATCATGGGGCTTGAAAAAGTGGTACCGGATTATGATGCGTTAGCCCTGTACGTGCGCTTGTTGGCCCGCTCTGCCACGGGACAGCCTTCAACGACCTACACGTCCCATTATAAGAAACCGGTAGAAGGGCAGGAGATGCATATCGTGATCGTGGATAACGGGCGTAGTGATATTCTCGCCTGCACGGAACATGTGAATATGTTGAAGTGTATTCGTTGCGGGTCATGTATTAACACTTGTCCCGTGTATCGCCGGACGGGGGGATATTCTTACTCTTATTTTATACCGGGTCCCGTGGGGATTAACTTGGGTATGTTGAAGTCGCCGGAGAAGTATTCGGGGAACGTGTCGGCTTGTTCGCTTTGTTATTCCTGCTCGAATGTTTGTCCGGTGAAGATTGATCTGGCAGAACAGATTTACAAGTGGCGGCAGAATCTGACACCTCTGCATTTAGCAGATCCATCGAAGAAGTTGATGGTGAAGGGAATGAAGTTTATCATGAATCATCCCGGTTTGTTTTATAATGCTATTGCTGCCGGACGTGTTGCCGAGCGTATGCCCCGGTTCGTCTTGTATAATTCTCTCGATGCGTGGGGTATCGGACGGGAACTTCCGGAGTTTGCGAAGGAAACGTTTAACGAGATGTGGAAAAAGGGATTGAAAGCCGATTAATTTACGATTTATGAATGACAATTTACGGCTGAAAAGGCGTCGGCCTTGTGTGGCTGGAATCTAAAATTTAAAATCTAAAATTAGAATATGGGTAGTAAAGAAGATATTTTAGTAAGGCTGAAAAAGCATGCGGTGGATCAAGTGGAACGACCGGAGATGACGTTTGAACCGTTGACTTTTTTTGATCCGCTGGTACAGTTCGAGAAGATCATGAAGGCCGTGGGAGGAAATTGCGTGGTGTTGGAGAAAGGGCAGGACGTGAACGAGGTAATCCGGAACGTGTTCCCCGATGCCAAGTCAATTGCGTCGAATTTACCGGAAGTTACATGTGCTACGGTGAATCCCGACACGTTGGATGATCCGCGGGAATTGAACGGTACGGATGTCGGGGTGATCCGGGGTGATTTCGGGATTCTGGAAAATGGGATGGTATGGATTAACCAGCGTACCCGTTACAAGGCTCTCTTTTTTATTTCCGAGGCCTTGGTGATCCTACTTGACCGGAATCGTCTGGTGAATAATATGCATGAGGTCTACAAGCAACCTGCTTTTGATGATTTCGGGTACGGTTGTTTCATTTCCGGTCCCTCGAAGACGGCCGATATTGAACAGGCGCTAGTCATCGGGGCGCACGGGGCGAGAGCGGTGACGGTGATATTGGAATAAAATAATAAAGACCATTTTTAAATGGTCTTTATTATTCTTCGTCTTTTTTCTTTAATTCTTTCGAGAAGAAGAAATAGGCAACGATACACACGATTAATGGGAACACATAAACTAATCCCGGAGAGAAGATTGCGAAGTACCATGGCATACTCCATTCTTCATGGGCTGATATTTCCAAGGCTTTATAGCCCACGTGTACAATTCCGATGGAAAGGAATGCAATGGCGGCAATTCCGAATAATTTCTGGTTTTTGGCAGCTTTTGTTTTGTCCATAATTTGATTCGCTTACAGCGAGTTACAAGTTAATAAGTTGCAAGTTACAGGTTACAAAATACAAGTTTGCAGGTTAGTGATAAACTTGTAACCTGCAAACCTGCAACTTGTAACTGTTCCACCAAATTCCTTTGGTGGAACAAAATAATTTCATACTTTTGCCAAGTGTTTCAACTAATGAATTAGATATGTCAAATCTTCCCGAAATTAAAGTTTTCGCCGGAGAGAATAGTCAATATATTGCAGAAAGTATTGCTAGTTCTCTAGGGCTGGAACTCGGTAAAAAAACGTTTACGAGATTTAGTGACGGAGAATTCGTCACCTCATTCGACGAAACGGTGAGAGGCGAGATGTATTTATCGTGCAATCAACCTTCCCGCCCAGTGATAACCTCATGGAATTACTCTTGATGATCGATGCCGCCAAAAGAGCATCCGCCTACAAGGTAATCGCCGTAATCCCCTATTTCGGGTTTGCGCGTCAAGACCGGAAAGATAAACCGCGTGTCGCCATCGGGGCAAAACTAGTGGCTAATATGCTACAAGCTGCCGGGGTTGACCGGATTATCACCATGGATTTACACGCCGACCAAATTCAAGGATTCTTCGATGTTCCCGTGGATCACCTATACGGTTCTACCGTGTTGATTCCTTACATCAAATCTTTAGGATTACGTGATTTTGCCATTGCCTCCCCAGACATCGGTGGAGCCAAAAGAGCAAATTCCTGGGCAAAATACTTTGATTCAGGGTTGATCATCTGCCACAAAACCCGTATCCGGGCAAATGAGGTTGCCGACATGAAAGTGATCGGGGATGTAGAGGGCAAAAATATCATCGTTGTTGACGACATGATCGATACGGCCGGAACAATTTGCAAAGCCGCCGATATGCTTATCGACAATGGTGCTGCCAGCGTACGTGCCGTGGCCACCCATGCAGTTCTTTCCGGTAAGGCATACGAAAATATCGAGAAATCAAAACTGACGGAAGTAATCTTCACCGATTCCATTCCCCAGAAACAACCTTGCTCAAAAATTAAAGTATTACCGATCGCTCCCATGTTTGCCGACACGATCCGCAACATCTACGAGCAT
>ENA-ORVG01002962-ORVG01002962.1-human-gut-metagenome-genome-assembly--contig:-NODE-2962-length-14623-cov-2.361958_pt1 | contig 14623 bp, 10 predicted proteins | sample MGYA00242091_ERZ509233 | MGnify/ENA primary metagenome ERZ509233 (study PRJEB26280, sample SAMEA2338840) | human gut metagenome | biome: human gut; feature: human-associated habitat; material: faeces... | reverse complement strand
CTTTACTTTGGAATTCATAAATACGGTACAGCGGGATCCAAGATCGATCGGATTCTCGGCAAACAACGCAACTTTCGCAAAATCAGCGACCTCGTAATTGAGAGATTTTGCAAAGGTTTCGATAAAGGAACCACAGCCGGAGGAACAAGCCTCGTTTAACTGAACTTTATCAACGGAGTGGTTTTTGATCTTGATGCATTTCATATCCTGACCACCGATATCCAAGATACAGTCTACTTCCGGTTCAAAGAACGCAGCAGCATTGTAGTGTGCTACCGTTTCTACTTCACCCTCGTCCAAAAGGAGCGCAGCCTTTAACAGTGCTTCACCATATCCGGTAGAGCAGGATCGAACGATCTGTGCTCCAGCCGGCATTTTACTGTAAATATCTTTGATCGCCTTGATCGCTGTTTTCAGCGGGCTTCCGTTGTTGTTGCTGTAAAATGAGTACAGCAGGGAACCGTCTTCGCCGATCACAGCTACCTTTGTTGTAGTAGAACCGGCATCGATCCCTAAGAATAAATTGCCTTTATAACTTGCAAAATCGCCTTTCTTTACATCATTTTGCGAATGCTTTTGCAAGAAATCATCGTATTCTGCCTGATCCTTAAAAAGAGGCTCCATACGGGTTACTTCAAATTCCATCTTGATCTCTTGGGAAAGATCGGTGTGTAATTTGCCAAGGCTTGACATATCTTCTTCCTTGGCGTTCATTGCTGCACCGGAGGCTGCAAACAGATGAGAATGTTCCGGAGCGATGATCTGGTCGCCTTCCAGACCGAGAGTACGGATAAATGCCTGCTTTAATTCGGTCAGGAAATGAAGCGGACCGCCTAAGAATGCAACATTACCGCGAATTGGTTTACCACAGGCAAGACCGCTGATCGTCTGATTGACCACTGCCTGAAAAATAGAGGCTGAGAGATCTTCTTTGGTTGCACCTTCGTTGATCAGAGGTTGAATATCCGTTTTGGCAAATACGCCGCATCGAGCTGCGATTGGGTAAATTGCTTTATAATTTTTAGCATATTCATTTAATCCGCTGGCATCCGTTTTTAATAAGGTAGCCATTTGGTCAATAAAGGACCCGGTACCACCGGCGCAGATTCCGTTCATACGCTGGTCGATACCACCGGTAAAATATATGATTTTAGCGTCTTCCCCGCCTAATTCGATGGCGACATCGGTGTGAGGGGCGTAATCTTTGAGTGATGTTGCAACTGCTACTACCTCCTGTACGAAAGGAACGTTCAGATATTTGGACAGCGTCAGTCCACCGGATCCGGTAATGACCGGAGCAACCGGCAGATCACCAAATTCATCATAGGCTTTTTCAATAATAGCAGCAAGAGTTTCCTGGATGTTGGCATAGTGCCGTTGATAATCGGAAAAAATAATTTCGCCATCTTTATTTAACAGCGCAATTTTTACGGTTGTGGAACCGATATCGATTCCCAATGTATTCATGTGTAATTTCATAAATACCCTCCATCTAGTATCTTGTATTACTCTTAGTTTCTAATGGTATGTCAGCAACGATAAATTATGAGTTTGTGCTTGATTTGCGAGGCACAAAAATTCGTCGCATTTTCCTATTATAATGCTATTATGAGAGGAATGCAATAAACATTTTTTGCTTTTGTGGAGTGAGATCCGGATCCGCGGCTGCGAGTAGAGTCACCATTTCACGGAAAGCAGAATATACTGTAGCAAATAAAGGCATAAGGTGAATACACCATGAATCATGAGTATTGTAATGGACATATGCATATGATAAAGAAAGGAGATACACTGTACGCTTTGAGCCGAAGATATCATGTCCCGCTGGAAGTGATGTTACGTGCCAATCCTTATGTAGATGTATATAATCTACAGCCGGGTGATACCGTTTGCATTCCGGGAAAAAAAGCAGATGGATGCAATATAAATCTGATCATGCCGCGGATGGGTAACGAACAGGAGGAGATGACACCGGACGTGCAGGAAAATATCGCAGAGACTTCCGTTGATGCTGACCGTTCCGAAGAAGATCAGGAGAGACAATCCAATGAAATGACGCGGGAGTTTGACACGACAGTTCCCTATGATGACAGGTATGTGACCGAGCAGGGAGATTCCCTACAGTCTTTCTTACAGAGAATGAACGTTTCGCTGAATGATTTTTTGGAGCAGAATGAGCCAGAGGACGTCATGCTGCTGCCAGGTATTGCATATCGTAAATAGCAGAGATGCAGCCTGTTGTAAATAGCATATTTTGTCGCAGGATACACCCGCTTGCGGACTGGGAATCCAATTGACAAAGAATACGCGTCACACTATAATAAAATGTACTATGGCGTTCTTTTCGATTGCTGTAAAAATACGCTGTAGTACATTTTTGAATTGCATGTAAAATATCCTGTGAACAGATGGGTTTTTGCAGGGAAAATATCAGGCATAGAAAGGACAAGTATATGATACAATGGTTAAATAAGATGGAACGCAAATTTGGAAAGTATGCGATCCCTGACTTGACACGTTACGTAGTTGGTGCATATTGTCTCGGTGCTTTGTTAGAGATGCTGACAAATTTTGGGATAATACCGTTTGATATTTATTATAACTGGCTTTGTCTGGATATGAGCAAGGTGGCGCATGGACAAGTCTGGAGATTGTTTACGTATTTGCTGGAACCGTACGGCTTTAGCGGCAGCACGTCCTTTGTACTCAGCGTGTTGTTTTTGGTGATCCAGGTTAATCTGTTTTTCTTGTTTGGACGATCTTTGGAACGGGCCTGGGGAACGTTTCGGTTTAACATGTATTTCTTTAGTGGTTATCTGTTAAATATTATTGCAGCACTGATCCTGTATTTATGTCCGTTTCATATTGCAATTTATGATTCCGGTTTTCAGTATGTTTACTGGGCGATGTTCTTTGCTTTTGCACTGATCCAGCCGGACACGGAGTTACTTTTGTATTTTGTGCTTCCGATCAAAGTAAAATGGCTTGCGCTATTGGATGCGATTTATATGTGCTATTTGATAGTGGGCAATTTTGTGGCAGGTTTTCGCATGATGGGAATGACAGCCGTGTATGGAGCACAGGCACAGGCGTATGGCTGGATGCATATTAGTCAGGCGTTTGCGGTTATCGTAGCAATGGGGAACTTCTTACTGTTCTTCTTCATGACGCGGGATTACAAGCGGATGTCATATGGAGAGCAGAGGAGACGAAGAGGTTTTAAGAAGAAGATGAAAGCAGCGGGTGCCGGACAGCGTATTGTGCATCGCTGTGCAATTTGTGGCAGGACTCAGGAGGAATTTCCGGATCTGGAATTTCGTTACTGCTCCAAATGTGAGGGCAATTATGAATATTGTGCGGATCATTTATTTACACATCAGCATGTCAAAAAATACATGTAATTATTTAGGAGGAAGGTTGAAATGACAGCAATTACAGTTATTGCTATTTTGGCTGCGGCCGCAACGATCTATGGCTTTGTTGCAATGGATTCGTGTGAGCGCGTTAAAGTAGCACCAAAAGGAAAGAAGAAGAAATACCAGGTACAGGAGGTTCCGGAGACGGGTATCCTTTTTATGGTGATCATGGCGGTTGCATTGATCGTTCGCTATATTGCGGCAGCAAAATATTTTGGCAATGAAACGGATATGAACTGTTTTATCGCTTGGGGGGACATGATCTTTAAGGACGGGATTGGTAATTTTTATTCTTCAGATTCTTTTACAGACTATCCACCTGGATATATGTATATTCTGTATATGGTCGGTGCGATCCGTCATGTACTTGGGGTGGCTTGGAATTCTACGCTTAGCGTGATGCTTACTAAGACACCGGCAATCATTGCCGATCTTGCCACGGCTTACCTGCTGTTTCGCATTGCCGGAAAGCGTTGGACGCAGAAGGGTGCGGGAATCTTAACAGCAATCTATCTGTTTGCACCGGCGGTACTGCTCGATGGAGCAATCTGGGGACAGACAGATGCAGTATTTACCTTTTTCGTTGTATTAATGATCTATTTGGTGACAGAGCGTAAGCTGATCCCGTCGTATTTTGTATTTGCGGTTGCAGTATTGGTAAAACCGCAGTCTCTTATTTTTACACCGGTATTGATCTATGGCATTATCGATCAGGTGTTTTTAGACGGCTTTGACTGGAAGAATTTTTGGAAGAATCTGGGGCTTGGTCTGGCTGCGATTGCGATGATCGCCCTGCTGATGCTCCCGTTCGGATTTAAGGATGCGTTATCACAGTATACGGAGACATTGGCATCTTACAAATTTGCCAGTGTAAATGCTTATAATATTTGGACATTGTTTGGACAAAACTGGGCCGAACAGACGAAACACTTTATGGGTATCACGTATCAGACTTGGGGAACCATTTTTATTATTTTGATCGTGGCAGCAGCTACCTGGCTTCATTTCCGTGCAAAAAATAATCCGGCACGTTACTATTTTGTCGGGGCATTTATCGTAACAGGAATGTTTTTGCTGTCAGTTCGTATGCATGAGCGTTATGTGTATCCGGCGATCATTATGCTGTTGTTTGCATTTGCGATGCGTCCGAAACGTGAGATTGCCTATTTATTTACCGGGTTGTCAGGAATGGCATTTTTCAATATGGCACATGTTGAGTTTGTGTATGATCTGAATAATTTTAACGCCAAGGAACCGGTGACCTTAGCAATTGCAGCCGGTATGGTGATCGTATTTGGCTACATGGTATATGTAGCGTTGACATGCTTTAACGGTTATTTGTCAGAGGGTGAGATCGCGCGTACTTCGACCGGACGGCCTGCACAGGCAGGACGTAAGAATACGCGTGCGAATAATGCACGTAACAATGTAAGCGAAAAGGAATCAGAGGGCAAGATCGCCCGTTCTGTAACGCTCAGCAAGATGACGAAAGTTGACTGGATCGCAATGGCAGTGATCACATTGATCTACGCAGTGGTAGCATTTGCGCGTCTGGGGAATATGTCGGCACCGGAAACAGCATATTCTGCTGTGAAAGAAGGAGCGATCGTTCTTGATTTCGGTGAAACTACCAACATTTCACAGTTATGGGATTATCTGGGGTATGAAAATAATCCGCACTATAACATTGAATACAGTAACAATAAGGATTCCGGTTATACAACATTTTCGACCGGTGTTACAGATGACAATGGTAATACGCAGAGCTATTGGGATGCAGGTTCTGTATTTTGCTGGAACAGTCTTACCTTGAATGTTCAGGCAAGATATGTCAAAATTTCTCCGACGGAGGATAATTACGAGGATAGTCTGTTAGAGCTTGTGTTCTTGGATAGCAATGGCAAAAAATTGGAGCCTGTGAATCGAGATGAGTATAAGAATTTGTTTGATGAGCAGGATGAATTTGAGGGACGTGCCAGTGCAATGAACGGTACGTACTTTGATGAGATCTATCATGGACGTACGGCATACGAGATGATACATAAGCTGTACTGTTATGAAAACACGCATCCGCCACTTGGTAAAATATTCATCGCCTGCGGTGTACTCATGTTTGGAATGAATCCATTCGGATGGCGTTTTATGGGAACCTTATTCGGAGTATTTATGGTTCCGATCATTTATTTGTTTGCCAAACGTTTCTTCAACAAGGAATGGATCAGCATTGTGACAACGTTATTGTTTGCGTTTGACTTTATGCATTTCGTGCAGACAAGAATAGCGACGATCGATGTGTTTGTTACACTGTTTATTATGTTGTCGTATTACTTCATGTACTGCTATCTGCAGAAGAGTTTTTACGACACAAAGCTGCAAAAGACATTCATACCGCTTGGACTTTGCGGTGTTGCAATGGGGCTTAGCTGGGCCAGTAAGTGGACCGGAATTTATTCCTCGGTAGGTCTGTGTATATTGTTCTTCCTGCATATGTACCGCAGATACCGTGAATATGTCATTGCCTGCAAGACACCACGCGGTCAGACGAATGGTATTTCACATACGTATATTATTGATAATTTTAGCAGTTATTTTTGGAAGACGATTGGATTCTGTTGCGTCTTTTTTGTGGCAGTTCCGGTGATCATTTATATATTGTCTTATATTCCATTTAATGATGGAACAGACCATAACTTATTGACGCGCGTGATCAATGCACAGAAAACGATGTTTGATTATCATTCTGCTTTGAAAGCGGATCATCCGTATTCTTCCAAATGGTATGAGTGGCCGATCATGACAAGACCGATCTGGTATTATTCCGGAACGATTGGCAATCTGCGTGAGGGTATCAGTGCCTTTGGTAATCCGCTTGTTTGGTGGGCCGGCATTCCGGCAGCGTTTTATATGCTGTATCTGCTGTGGAAAGAGAAAGACCGCAAGGCTGGATTTTTGCTGATCGGGTATCTGTCGCAGTATGCACCTTGGTTCTTGGTAAGCCGTGTGGTATTTATTTATCATTATTTTCCAAGCGTACCTTTCGTTGCCGCTATGGTGGGATACAGTTTCTTTAAGCTGGCACAATGGAAACCAAAGATCAAACCGGCGATCTATGTCTATGTTGCCTGTGCGATCGGGTTATTTATCCTATTTTATCCGGTGTTGTCCGGGCTTGCGATCGATCCGGCATTTGCAACCAAGTATTTGAAATGGTTTGATAGTTGGGTATTGTTACAGACTTGGTAATTTGATCAAGAACAGGGTGGTAAAAATGTCATAAATTTGATGATCTGACAGAATATGGATGTCAGGTCATCACGGAATAGAAAGGTAAAAATATGAGCAATAAGTTACGAGAGTGTGTCAATAAATTACATAGTAATAAAGAAGTTGGGGATCTGTTACCAGAATATCTGAAGCAGAGCATGATCCTTCATGATGGATATACAAGGATCAAATTGATGATGGAATATTACATGTTTTACGAGGTGGTCACAGAAGATATCAACCCATATATTGCGATGGCAAAGGAAATGATCACTTCTTTGAATGAGACAGTGGGACAGGCGATGTCTGATACATTGGATGATACACAGAGAAAACAGTTGGTCGATCATATTTTAGCAATGCGTACGGAAGTGATCGACCGTATGCAGGTGTTAACCGGATATGTGGACTGCTTTGTCGTATATGAATATATTTTAAACCGTATTCAATATCGGTTTGATGAGAAAGAAGTTTTGCCGGAAGACACTGCATTTGCACAGGAGGTTATGAATTTTATCTTTGGTTCAAATGATAATGTGACGATCAATGATAATTTACGCGTGGTACTGGGACAGCTTCCGATGCGAATGACCCGTTCTCATTATTTTGATCTGATCAAAAACTGCATTTCTGTTTATAAGGGCAGTGAGATAGAATCATTGGAGGGATTTTTGTATATGTTCCGTACCAGTGCCATGTTGTATAAGCATCCTGCACAGGAACAGTATTTTACGGAATTTGCCGGTGTGCTTCAGGAATTGATGGAAGCAGACTACGAGCATATGGATCGCACATTATATGAATTGTACGCAGAAAAAGTACGAGTCAGTGCTTCAAAGCTCAATGATCTATCTGATCTGTATATGCAGATTGGACAGATTATCAATGGTGTGTATACGTTAGTGGTGACAGAACCTTATTGTGTTGATGAAGAGAAAATGACGGTAGTAGATGATGTGATCCGAGGCATCAATGCACTCTTTTTGGAAAAAGAGATTGATCTTTGGCAGAGGGAGGATCTTTTGACAGAAGAGGATCGCTTAAATTGGCTTGCCGAGAAGCTTCCTGCGGTTGAAGGCCAACAGGAAAAGTTATATCAGTCTGTTAATGTAGCGGAAGCGGCACTGGATGAACTATTGGAAGGACGAGCAGAGGAAATTGAGGAAGCAGGGCTTAGTGATGCTTTTATCAAACTGCATCATTTGTCACAGCTTAATTCGAGCAGTGTCTTTGCACCATTGGAGAGTCAGGAATCAGCAGGGATCGTTACGGCAGAGATCGCAGAGCAGGAAACAGAAAAGCTGCTTAGTGAACTGAAAGAGTTATTTCAAGGACGCAGCCGTATGTTTCGCCGTGCCATCATGGCCGCCACTGTGGAAAAATTACCAACCTTTTTCAAGAGTGCACAGGAGATCGCAGACTACATGATGAACGCACTGAACCAATGTGACGATGAAGCAGAAAAGTATGCATCCAAACAACTGATCCTCGAAATGATCCGGTAATCACACCCAACTTTGCATACCCACTATTGCTTTAGGCTCACATATTGCTTATTATGTCAGCAATAAATGAACTATTTTGCAGCCAATATATTAAATTGTTCTGTCATCAGAGAACTAAGATAATTGCCGAAGAACGCAGAGTTTTTACGTGATTTCTTATTTTGTTAAGTCTCTGATCACGTGCACATATTCAATATGCGGTTGAATCTGGCGAAGCGCTTTATATTGTGGATCCTCTTCTTGCTGCAATGCATCCAGTGCAAGTTGATACACTCGATGTTCATTCGCCCACCACACTATATATTCCAGTAATTGGTAAGATTCCTGTTCTGAAATGTTGTTACGGATTCCTTGCAAAACCCGGATTCCCACGCTGTCTCCTTGGGGAAGCAGACAGTCCAATAACCGTTCCAGCTTAAATCCACTCACATCTGCCTGCAAATCCATCTTCTCACCGCGCAATTGACAGGAAAAGCTGCCAATTGTCAAAATACTCTCATCGTCTTTCCCATCTGTACCTGCAACGCCTGCCAGCCAATGATTGACCGCCTCCGTCGCTTCACGAGATAAATTACGATTGACCGCCGGGACACTAAGCACATTCAATGCAAGCTGCAATTCTGCCTGGCATGGTATTCTCTTAACCAAAGAGCCCGCAACCTTTTTGAACATTTTCTTAGGACCGGATTCCTCCGGCCGATACTTCTGTATCTGCTCTGCAACAAAACATTGCAGCCCTTTTGCATCATACGAGGAAATCTGCACCTCAACCTTCAATCGCTCTTCCATGAAATCATGCCTCCTCTTCTGGATAAACAATTCCCCACTCGCGGCGCAAACTTGTCATGATCTCCATGACCTCTTCCGTATACTCTGCATATATGTGCGATGTATCTCCTTGGATCGCCATTTCCATATCCTGCAATTCATACATAAGTGCATCCTCATGCGCACCGGCACGCACTGTCTCCTTCGTTCCGTCAACATAAGTGATCACCGCTTCCTCTGCGCGCGGATACTCCATGATCTCAATATAACCTTTTTCGCAGGAAATCATTCCCCTTTTGGGCTGCTTCGAATGCAAACTCAATGCCACTGTTGCCATTTGCGCTTCTGCATTTTTGAGTACGAAAACCGATGACTCGTCCACTCCGGTCGGTGCCGGATTATACTGCGAAAGCACGACGTCCGGTTTAGACTCCATAAACCACCGCACAAACGACAAGGCATATACACCGATATCAAGCATCGCACCGCCGGCAAGATTACGATTGAAAAATCGATTTTGCATATCGTATTCCTTAAAACTGCCAAAGTTCATCGTTATAAGATTCACCTTGCCAAGACGTCCGGAAGCCAAAATCTCACGTAATTTACGATACAGCGGCATATGATAGATCGTCATTGCCTCCGCCAAGATCAGCTTCTTTTCCTTTGCTAACGCACGTACTCGTTCCAGCTCTGCGCTATTTAATGTGATCGATTTCTCCGCCAAAACATGCTTGCCGCCACGTAAGGCTTTCTCCATAAACGGCAAATGCGTATTGTGGGGCGTTGTAATGTATATCACGTCCACATCCGGATCGGTAAACATTTCCTCAAAATCATCATACACTTTCTCGATCCCATACTTCTCAGCAAACGCAACAGCTTTCGAGTACGTGCGGTTGCCCACCGCATAAATGTTGCGTCCACCCTTTGCCAACGCAGCCGCCATCTCATTTGCAATCACACCTGTCCCAAGAACCGCCCACTTAATCTCTGCCATAAGTTCTCTCTTTCCTTTGAATCCTCAATGTATGTTGTGGCATCAGTCACCACAGACACTGCAACATCAGTCACCGCCGTTACTGAGTACAGCCACCACTTTCCCATTCTTCATATAAATTTCACCGGCATATCCACCATTGTAATACTTGCCGACATTCTCTATCTGTGAATAATAAATCTTTAACTCCTTCATGTACTTCTTGACCGATTTCTTGGACACACGACGATATTTTCGTTTCTCCCCATCTAACGGAAACAATACATCCGTGTAATAAAATCGGCATTTTTTCGATAACTTCAACGTAATCTTTTTCTTCAAAAAATAAGGATCGGCACTGTCGAAATATCCTTTTTGCGGACGAACCACAATGCGCTTACCCGTCATCTTCACAATTTGATATTGCGTAGCTTCATCCTTGCGATTGGTTCCTTTCGTATAATGCTTCTTTCCCTTCGTAAGCGATGCCTCCCGATACACTTTCACACCCTTCTTGTACATAAACATCTTGTACGCAGATGCAGAAGCTTCCGCTCCAACTGTTGTCACACAAATACATGCGATCACCAGCATTGTCAAAATCTTAGAAATTTGTTTGTTCATGGTGAACCTCCATTCTCCCAGATCCGCTTAGCGTGAATCCCAGGGCATACTGTTTGCTTTGTTGCTTGCTCTATTATTGTGTGGGTCATACGAAAATCCATACACAGTAATTATAGTTATATTTTAACAGGCAGGCGGGGGATTGGCAAATGGAAATAGGAACCACACATATTCCCTGTGAAATATGTTGGTTCCTATCATATAAACATAATATCAACTTCAAATACCAGCCATCTGATATCCTGCGGACACTCACCCTCTATCAATAAATCACACCACGAAAAACTTGATATCCCTGTATTGGACTTTTCATAAGTATTACATCAACGTATTTCACGCTATTTTTTTGTGGAAAAAACACCTTAAATTTAACTTGAGGCTCTCCAAAACTATTCTTCTTAACACTTACGACTCCTTGATTCGTCCAGCCAGCGGAATACTTAGCATATGATGTCTTAAGTATTGCCTCCCCAAGGCCAGCTTCTGCAATTGCAACTACCTCGTTTTCATCAAAATCATTCTGTGAGCTGCTATCTGAATTTGATGAATTATTACCATTGCTACTTGATGAAGTATCATCGTTTGTGGTCTCTGTGTACTGATCTTCTTCATATCCCGGCAAACGATCGTTTTCTCGTATATCCTGCAATGACTTTGGCAAATATGAATATTCCTCATATGCATAACCATCCTGTCGTCTTGCATCAATCGCATAATGCGAAACATATCCGGGAACATTCATTTCATGATGCCAATCTATATATATTTTCTTCGGATTATCCATATAATAGTAATATATGGTTGTAAAGCAGCCATCTGTGGTCGCTGTGTATATTCCGTACCTTTTTCCTCCACGTTCATATTTTGTAATAGTAAGTTTCTTTTGCGTAGTATACTCTACCCATGTTCCATAAAAATACTTCTTTAAAATCTGCTCTGTTTCCGATGCTGTTAAGTACCGTAAATCTTCCGTCAAAAGATACTCCCCTTCCTCTACCCCCTTCTTAAAACGAGCATATTTTTGCTTAGTGTAAATATTAGCCACCACTTTTTTCACAGCTTTTGTATTTCCTAATTGTTTACAAATGCTTAATGCTGCATCGTATTTCTTTTGTTTAACTAATTTTTTTGCAATTTTCAATAAATAATCACTTGTCTGTTCATAATTAAGAGTTTTTGTAAAATATTGCGCCGCATTTTTGTATTTTTTCTGTGTATACAAATAACTCCCCTGCTTGTAATCGCACTCTGTTGTAACTTCCGCAGCCACATTCTGATCTGTTAATGATGCAATTAATGCACGCGCTCCTTCAAAATCATTTTGATTCATTTTATCCAATATCTGTCCATACTGGCATTGCAAAATCAACGTATCCTTATCATCAATCTGCAATTGGTCTATATCTGATGCTTTCAGCAGTGTTAATGCTTTTTCATAATCTCCTCCCTGCATCGCATCACTAATCATCAATGCATAACTTTGAGAAGCCTTGCTTAATGAATCACTATATTTACCCAATGCCTTAAAACCGTCATATGCTTCTTGATATTTTTGCGCATCATATAATTTTTGCGCCGCCTGATACTGTTCTTTTTTCGTTGGTGTATTTGTTTTACTCTGATTATTACCACATGAACAGCAAAACATGCTAATACAGAATATTGCTAACAATAATAGTCCCTTTTTCTTCATCATATCGTCCTCCCTTAAAAATAAATTATTATTTATTTTTAATGTAACATTTATTTGTATATTTTATTTTCAATTTCTTTCCATGCAAGCGCTTTATCATGATTTACGCCTTTTATAGGAACAACATTGCGACGAATTATTGCACCATGCATCTCTTAATTCGCACGTCTTTTTCTCAAGATCAAAATAAACACAATTTCTACCAAGTCTTCCTCTTTTAGCTGTCTTCGTGTATCCCGCTCCACTAGTTCGAATATGTAAAATACTTTTTCCGCCTGTGTGAATTTTCTTTTTGTTTTTGCCATATTTATGACCTTTTCTTCCCATAAACACCACCACTTTCTTATTTTAACGCTTAAAATTCAGCATATTTGCCTATTATAATTCCAATCACTAACCTCCCTATAACTCCATCTTTAAGAGACAATGTGATTGTAAAAAATATGAATACTGCAACGTAACAAGGCGAATAGCTACCGTACATAATGTTGTATCACTACAGCCCACGAGATGGAACGAAAACGTAAAGATACTAAATAAGGAAACCACTTGGTATACAAATGGTTCCCTTTAACTTTATGTTCCTTTTGACACATATACATATTGATTGCAATTTCACAAAACTAATCTCAAAAATCAAAAAAAATCATCATAATCATCAGGATCCAAACCAGCGTCATCCAAAGCCTCGAGTCTTTCCTCCTCATCCATTAACCGAAAATCATCCGGATCAATATCAGCATTCAGTAAATCTATTTCCAGTCCATCATGAAATTCCTCATCCACATCGCCGTCAAGACCACTTTCCAGCCCAAACGACCCCGAGGTCGGACCCAAACCTCCGATTCCAGCATTCATTTCACGTTCCTCATCATTCGTACACATAAGATCGTCTGCAAGCAGGCTCTCAACTTCATCAACATGACCGTCCCCGTCCAAATCTTCCCAACCAAAAAAATCCATAGTATTCTACCTACCTTTCCCTGTTAATCAGAACATTGATTTTCCTCGATTTCCTCAAATATTTTATCCATCTTTGTTTTTTTCTTAAAATTGCGCAACATCTTCTTATCATGTCTCACAATATAACTGACCACTTCACGAAAGTCCTTCGTTTCCAATTCCTGGTCGTGATAATTTTCAGCAAATTTCTTGTGTGTTTTCTGTGCTGTCCCCTTCGCCCATCGATAATTCTCGTGGCGTAGATTGACAACCTCATCTCCTCGCAAAAATATGTTCCAACGTCCACATGCTGAGCGAATAAAAACTACATTGTCTGTTATATTATATATAAGCTCATAACGGTCACATATTTCTCTAATCTCATCGTCAGTAAGCATGATACATCACCTCCTCACGATTCCATCTACTTATAAATTATAGCACAAAAGCGGACGGAATTTTTTATAATTTTGTTATCCACTTTGCCATCCATTATTTCATCAATCTCCCGCCTCACTTCAAAAGCTTTCTTATCTCCTTCTCATTCTGCTTGGTAAAATCAGAAAGTTCATAGGAACGTATGCGTTCCTTAACCAGATTCGGAATGACGAAACCATTTTTTACAAGTGTTGCAAGTCGATTTATTACAGTCTTATTTGTAACCTTAAGCTCTTTGCTGACTTCGATCGGCGTGAACTCTCTTTTATAGTTCTTCATGAGCAGCAAGAGCAATTCCTTCTCTTTCCCTTTTAGATATGAAAGGCTTCCTTCCAATTCTTCGTTGTTTGAACTCTCCGACAATTCGCAAACCTTATTTGAGTATAGCAGCACCATGCGAAGGAAATAATTGATCCAAATCTCAGGATGCGGAGGATTCTCTCGTCCCGAATAATACAGTGCAGGCAGCCCCATCTGGATTGATTCATAGTATTCATCAATATCATATGCGAAGTACTCTTCTAATGAGCCAATTCCGTTAAAACCATATCCGTTGATATCTAAAATATATCCCGAGAGCAGCCTTGCGGTCCGCCCACTTCCATCTTCAAATGGATGAATTGTTACAAGCTGATAATGCACTACAGCTGCAATTATGAGCGGATGATCATCTGTTGCATTCACATATTCCACCAATTCATCCAACAGATCCGGTATATCAATATATTCCGGAGGAATATAATCAGGATTCCCTGTTTGTGAATCATATACAGCAAATAATACTCCGGGGGGCATTGGTCCTCGAAGTCCGATTTTTTCTTTTGAAGCTCCCTTTTCAACATACTTCTGTACATCCAACATCAGTTTCTTGGAAAACCTCTCCTTCTTTGCCGCTTTCTCTTCCAAATAATTCAGTGCCAGGAAATAATTACGAACCTCCTGCTCCGGTTTAAGATAGTGTTTTCGTTCATCGCTATCTATAACCTCATCCACC